>Ga0209986_10003924_pt1 | contig 12798 bp, 13 predicted proteins | sample BlataG_FD_183168 | JGI IMG/M metagenome (GOLD analysis project Ga0209986, IMG submission 183168) | Deep subsurface microbial communities from Black Sea to uncover new lineages of life (NeLLi) - Black_00105 metaG (SPAdes) (version 2) | ecosystem: Environmental > Aquatic > Marine > Oceanic >...
GTGGTCCGTAAGATCCGGTCAAATTTGGGCAGCCGTTTAATAATCGCCCGTCGTTTCTTTTTTAATCTTGCTAATTTATCCACTCTTCTCCTTTTATACTAATATTTTATAATATTAGTAAATTATAGCCATAAATAAAAATTTGTCAAGGGGTATCTGCTTTGTTGAATAATTAACTTTACATGCTTATTTGTCATTCCCGCCTGCCTGCGCAGGCAGGCGAAAGCGGGAATCCAGTCAAAATTGACATTATATGGACTCCTGCTTTCGCAGGAGTGACACAATGGAGTAATTATTCGACAAACCAAGGGGTATCTGCTAAATTTTTATGGACAGGTAAAGTGGTGCCAAAAATCATATTTTTAGATATTGACAAATCCTGAATTATTAGTATAATATATCATAAGAATTTGTTTAGGATAATTTTTAGGATAGCTAAACTATTACCCGAATAATGTACCTAACATAATTTTCTTGAGTTCATATATGTCTAGGAGGATAGTATGAAAAGGAAAGCAAAGAAGTTTAACTGTCCGCTCTGTGGGTCTTTACTTACCCAAACTCGATATTACGAAATCATTGGGATTTGGAAAGAAAGAGAAAAGTTAGAAAAATCCCTTAATAATGAACTAAGAAACCTTAAGGAAGAGAGAAAGATATTACTTCAGGAACAGAAGACCTTGAAGAAAAAAATGCAAAAAGAGATGAGAGCAAAAGAGAAAACGGCGTTTGAAAGGGGAAAAAATAAAGAAAAAAGTCGTGCAGTAAAATTGTCTAAAATGATACAGAATAAAACGCAGAAGATAAGGGAAATGAATAAAAAAATGAAAGAGTTAGAGGAGCAGTTGAAGAAAGGAACAACACCGCAAATTGAAGGTTTGAATTTGGAAGATGAATTAGTTAAGCAACTCAGAAAGGAATTCCCGAAAGATAAAATAGAGCATCATGGCAAAGTTGGTGATATTTTACATAGGGTTATTTTCCAGAAAAAACAAGCGGGAATTATTTTATACGAGTGCAAGAAAACCTCCAGATTTAATAATTCTTTTATTGATCAGACTAAAAAAGCGGTAGCTTCGAGAAAAGCCAGCTATGGTGTACTGGTTACCACTGCATTCAAGAAAAAGACCGCAGGATTTTGGATAGAAAAAGATATCCTTATTGTCCATCCTTATGGTGCTATTTATATTGCGAAAGTTCTTCGTAATTCTATCATAGAAATGAAGTCTCTAAAGATTGATGCTACGGAAATGAAAAAACGTTCGAAGGAATTAATGACCTACATTAAAAATGAGGACTTTAAAAATAGCGTAAAAGACAGCATCTACCGAACAAAATCTTTGTATGAAATGCTTAAGAAAGAGATGAAAAGTCATAAAGGCATATGGGAAAATAGGTATAAACATTATGAAGCAATACATGCAAATGTACATCGCTTAGAATTTGTTACTGCAAGTATTTTAAGAGGATTATCTGCTAAGCAAGCTATCAAGCATGTTAAGCTGGAAGCCTTGCCCCCACCTGAAGAGTAATTCTGAATCATGTCAAATAATACACTAGTACTTCAAAAACTCCATGAAGAAACTAAAAACGATACTGAAAATCTGCCCGATCCCGACGACCTCGCCCGCGACATCGCCAATAACCTTAAAAAAGCACAAGAACAACTTAGAAGATAAAGAAAAGGAGGAAAAATGATTGTTCTAAAATATCAACCTACATGTGAGCAGGAAGTAATTGCTTTATTTTGTAGTATCATAGACAAGCTGGATCTTAGGATAATTAGGTTAAGAACCTCATTCCCGGATTGTATTGCAGAGAATATAAAGTCAGGTGAAAAAATACGTATTGAATTTGAATTTATGAGTGATAATGTTAATCCACAAAAACACAACCATGATCTATCTAAATGTGACTGCGTAATTTGTTGGGTTGATGATGCAGATCCACCAATACCCGTCAAAGTGATAGAACTAAGCAACATGTCGGAATTCAAGAATCTACCAGTGAATCAGTCAGTCGCACGGACGGGAAAAGATATTTCGCGCAGGATAATAATCAAGGCACAAAAGGAATTAGGCCTCAGTCTAAATGATTTTACCGATATGATAAATGAGTTTCATCCAGATGTTCGATCTTCAGAGGCACGTTTGCTAATCGCTCGGATGATTGCAGGAAAGGGTAAGCCATATGTAGAAAATGGGCGATTGTATTTGCAAGAAAAGCCTGATTTTAAGAACCACCCATGGGCAGTAGCGAAATACAAAGATTTACTTAAGAAAGCTGATGATATACTTATTAAATTCGGTTATATAGTGGAATAACATACAACTTGGGAAGATGTGAGATCAGCCCTTTTCTAAGAATCGGAGAATGGGGGAAACGGGGACAAGGAGAGGTCAGGAATGCAGAATATTAGAGGATCGAGACATCAGGGAATTAATGCAAGAAATGGGGTCAAATCCCCTCGACTCCGCTCAGGACAGGTTCGAAACTTGACAAATGCTGCAAAAGAAGCAAATGGTATCATCTTGTTAAGACTTGGAGAAACGGAGACAAAGAGAAAGGGAGAAACGGTTGCTTCGTCTACGAAAAAATCAAATCCAATATAATAAGGTCCCAAAAATGAAACTAACAAAAATAAAAAACCGTCGTTATCTTCTTGTTAAATTAAATGCAACGAGTAAACTCGTAGATTGCAGAGATAGAATCAAAACGCAGCCGTTGACTATGGTTAAGAAGCTCATATAATATACTTATTAATGGTGCAACTTTTAAAAAATAGGTAATTTGTCCAAAATTGCCTGAAACATAACAGTTTGGGAAAATAAGGAGAATTAATGTCTAAAATCGACAATATAGCAAACGATGGTTTTATGATACCAGTGCGTGATAGTGGATCGCCTGGACTTGCCTTGTTGTCACTAAAAATTGCTTTGAAAGCCTACTTCACGACATATAAATCGATGAAATATTCTTTGCATCTTTTCGACAATAATAACAATATTGATCAAGCAACTATTGATGCTAATCATAATACATATTATTGTGAATTATGCAGTGAGACTATCGTACATTTTCAGCATTTTATTGAGCTCATTTGTAAAGATTACTTACGAGCAGAACATCCTCTGTTAGCTGTTGATGCTTCAACACGTCCAGTTATTTTAGACAAGCTCTTAAAAAATGAACGTGTTGCACCTGATGATTATGAAAATCTAAAATCCCTAGAATTTTCAACAGCATTTAAACGGCTTTGCACATTGATAGAGGAAAATCGATTATGGTAATTGGGGTCAAATCTTCACAATTCACAATTGACAGAATGGATTATTGGTAATTGTTGGTAATTGGGGTCAAATCTTCACAATTCACAATTGACAGAATGGATTATGTGCGTATAATACGTAATGGTACGGCCACTTCGTATACAGTACCATGGTGCATTTTATCATGTTACATGTCGGGGCAATGAGCGCAGGAAAATATTCTTTGATAACGATGATCGATATCGGTTTGTTGAGATACTAAAGGAATCACTGGAGATCTATCGGGTATTCCTATATGCGTATGTATTAATGGACAATCATTTTCATCTGGTCGTGCAGACGTTACGTGGGAATCTAAGTGAGTTTATGCGGCGTTTCAATATCTGTTATACTGGTTGGTTTAATTATCACCACCGTACTTGTGGGCATTTATATCAAGGTCGTTACAAAGCCTTGTTAGTTGATGCGGATAATTATCTGCTTGAGCTATCACGCTATGTGCATCTTAATCCGGTACGGGTAGGGAAATTACGAAGGCGTAATTACCATGAGCAATGGCAGTATGTAAAAGGGTATCCGTGGAGTAGCCTAGACGGATATGTCAATGCGAAGCGTGCAGTTGATTTTGTTGAATATGATGTCCTGTTGGAGATAGTTGGTGGTCGACGTGCCTATCAACGCTTTTTATATGATGGTATGAACGAAGGTTTAGCGGATATTTTCAAGGATGTGCAGTATCAAACAATATTGGGCGATGATAATTTTGTTGCTGTGGTGAAGGGTGAATATCTCGAGAAGGGATCATTACGCGAGCAGCCGACGTATCGTGGTATGGTAGCGAAGGTGATTGCGCCTGAGGTGGTAGTCGCCTGTTGTGCTGAAGTTTTAGGTATCGCGATAGACAAGCTTAAGGCGCGTTCTGGTGATGGGGTTATGCGTGGCATTGTTGCCGACATGCTCTACAAGTATAGTGGTATTACTCAGCGTGCGATTGGCGAGTTGCTGGGCGGGATAGAGTATACTGCGGTAAATATGTTGCGGTGTCGCCTGCAGAAAAAGATAAACGATCCAGAAATAAATGTTTGGTATGCGCGTGTGGAACGGCAATTACAGCGGCTTTGTGATTTGTGAAGATTTGACCCCAAATCTTTCTTCTGGGCACCTGGCAACAAGTTATCCTTGCTGAGTTTGACAACCGACCGCGCCAGCGCAAAATTGTGGTCCAGATAATCGGGGAATAAGAAAAACCGTTTCGCGAAAAATTAGCAGTGTTTAATGTTTACTGTATCTTATGAATGACGGCTATTTCACTACACTTAAGTCTTGACAAAGCAGGAAATTTTGTTATAATATACTTATAGGGAATGGGTTATTTAATGAAAGACTTGAGTCCAAACATAATAATTACCAACAGTATCGCTTCAAAAATTCATCCCTTTCGCAGAGGCGAGGTTATTGCCGGCTGAGTTGCCTTGAGGGGTAAATTATTCTCACTCCCCAAGGCATGAGTGAATTGAGGATTATGTCGCGGTTCTATTTATTACATATATTGAAGTTACAAATTAGATCCTTAGTAAAACTGAGGGTTGTTAACATAATCAGTAATGGAGGTGTTTGATGAAAAAAATGCGTATAGTACTTTCGATAGCCCTCTTGGGTGTATGTGTTTATGGTGCTGAGTTTCCAATCTGCCAATTGCCTTTAAGCCAAACAAAACCAGCAGTTGCATATGACAATAATGAGAAAACATACACTATTGTTTATCCTTCAGGAGGGTATTTTGGGGGTGACGATATATTGGCAACCACCATCGATAGATCAGGAAACATCGTAAGAGAATTCATAATTATTGAGAATCAATTTGGGGAATTAGGTATGCCATCGATATGTTTTAATGGTATTGATTTTTTAGTTACTTGGACTGATTTGCTTGATTACAGTATTTGGGGTGTAATGGTGCATCAAGGGCAGGTAGGTACGCCATTTAGGATAGTTCAATCAATATATTTTCCTGGAGTAAATCTCTCGGTTTCTGCGTGGAACGGTCAAAATTTTTTAGTTGTATGGATTGATACGGACTGGCTTGACTTTACATTGCTCAACGGCAGACTATTAGATGCTAATGGCGTTCCAGTAAGTGGTATATTTAATATTTTTATACATTCGGTTCCACCTGATTGGTATTGTCATCCATGTTATCCAGATGTTGCTTCTGATGGTTCAATATTTATTGTTGCTTTCAATCATTTAGATGATGATCATCTGGGTCTTGAATTTGATGCTTGGGTATATTATAGAAAAGTAATAGATCAAAACAATATGGGTCCTCTAGTTTTATTGAAAGAAAGATCAGGAATGACTTTTTCGCCTGGTGACTTGTGGTTTGCACCGTCAGTAGCATTTAATGGCACAAATTTCTTCTGCACATATCATTTTCTTGAAGAATCTGCATCCGAAGAAATTTACAATGTTTATGGGGCAATCATTGATCCCAATGGCAACCTCATCTCAGATGATATCCCCATTGCAGTTGAATCAGGAGTCAATGAATTATGTTCGGCGATTAGTACTGAAGACAAAAATTTATTTGTTGTGTGGCATGAGAAACAAATTGGATTTTATAATATCTATGGACATCATTATGATCAAAATGGTGCGCCAGTTTCTGATAAAATTTCTATTACAGTGGCCGATGACAATCAAACTGTTCCTGAGATTGCTTTTGATGGCATAAACAATCTTGTTGTCTGGCAGGATTATCGAAATGGTGCACATTGGGACATCTGGGGTAATTTTTTGCCTAAGAGTGGTTTCTGGACCGATGACCCGCTGGCACTTGCCTATAACGGCAATCGCCACCTGGTGCGACAGCCCAACAGTGAAAATCTCCATTTAGTTTATACAGACCGTGGCAAAGTGATTTACCGTTACTCTATCAATGGCGGCACTGATTGGACTTTGCCTGAGGTCATTGGTGATGGCAAGTTCCCTGCGATTGCCTTAACTTCTACCTATTTGCCGGCAGTCTGCTGGACCGATGGTAACGGTTGGTTATGGTATAGAATGCAGATTGCGCCTGGACAATGGAGTCCAATAATTCCTCTTTATCATCCCCCGGACCCTTATGCCCCATTTTTGAATTCACCGCCATCAATTGCAATTATTCCCGCAGGTTTAGAAGACCTACACAGAGATATGGTTCATATTCTTACGACCTTTACCAGTCGAATTGAGGTTAATGGAGTGATACACTCGGTGCAAGAATGTTGGTTCCCTCTTCTATTTCCTGGAGATAGGGAATTTGTGTTAATCGAACAATGTCAGGCTCCGATGTACCCTCCCCAGCGCTCTTTCCCTTGTATGATAATGGATTATGAGGGAAGACTCCATGGTATCTGGCAGCGTGGGGATACAATCTGTTATGCGACAAGAGAAGTCGGACAAACCTAGGATGTCTGGGGTTGGCAGTTTGATGTAGCAGGTCTTCAATCTGCCCACCCGTTTGTTGAAACCTATGGTGATATGGTCTATGTTGTCTGGCAGAAAGAAGAGGAATTCTCAGGCTATAAAGAGGTCTATAAAGGATGGCGTCATCTTTCCGAACTTACTTTTGCCAATTGGATAAACTTCAGCCAAACCCCTAATACACCGTCGCTCTATCCAGTCAATGCCTCGGGCATTTTCACAGTCTGGTCTGATATGCTTGGGCCACCCAACCACAATTTCGTAATCTATTATAAAACTGCTCCTGGGGAGCCGCCAATCAATATCAGCCAGACTTTACTCAAATCTATGTATTCCCATTCAGCCGCCCGATTTACTGGTGCTAATTCTTATCTCTATACTGCCTGGCTTGAAGGTGAAGGCGTGCCTTACGAAATCAGATTCAAAAAAATCCGATATATACCAATGGAAGTTCCTTATCTAACTGCAATTAACGGTTACGAAACTCCATCGCCTTATCTTGTTGCCCGAGACAGCTTTATTTCTGACTGGCAGATACCAGTTGATATTGGATATGAAACGATTACTTATCAATTTCCTCTTGAGTCGGGTTATCGCTATAAACTAAAAGTAGTCGCCTACCACCAGTCCTCAGGTGAATGGAAAGAGTGGTGCATAATAGATAGCAAGATGAAACATCGAATTAAATACAATGCCTATGAACCTGAGACCCTTGAATTCTGGGTACCACCAGCCTTTTATAAAGATGGCATAATTGAAGTCGTCTTTGACCGAATAACTGGTGATTTTGCAACAGGTGGTCCGTTCTGGGTCTATCGGTATGAGTATGAAGAAGGCGAAGGTGAAGTAGGTGGTGGTCCAATGGCACAGGAAAGTTACTCCTTGAATAGTGTTTCTATTACTATTTTCCCTAATCCGTTCAAAGAGAAAATAGATATCAGATGGCAGATAGCTGATGGCAGCCAAAAAATCTCATTAAAAATCTACGATGTAATGGGCCGACTTGTGAAGCAATTTAACCATTTAACCAATTGCCAATCAATAATCACCTGGTATGGTGATGATGAAAATGGTCGAGCTGTTGCTCAAGGTATTTACTTCTTGCAACTCAAAAACATTGATTCAGGTAAGACTAAGGTCCATAAGGTATTGAAAGTTCGGTAGGGAAATGAGGTGGTGGGAGCAAGGAATTTTGCTCTCACCACCTCTGGAGGTAAGTAATGCAGGTTTTAGTAATTATCTGCGTTCTATTGACACAATTCAATCTCAAGTGGTATATACCACAGGGAATAGACTGGGGAGCAGGAAGAATTTGTATCGGTGATACCGATAGAGATGGAAATTACGAGTTTATTATTCGCACTTATGGGGGTTCACAAAAAATCTATTTTTATGAATTACACTTACCTGATAGCTGGGAAGTAGATTCGTTTTCATACCTTTATAGTGCTCAGCCATGGGATATTGGAGACTTTGATGTGGATGGGTTTACTGATTTAGTAATACAGGCAAGTGCGACTCAGAGTTATCCTACCATGGTTGTGTCCATTGCCGAATCTCCAGATTCCTTTTCCTATCCTACCCAGGAGGTGTGGCGGGATACCGTGGGGTTTGCCTTAGTTACTCCTATTTGCACTTATGATGTGGATAAGGATGGCCTTTTAGAAATATTTAAATTAGGTTGGAAAAAAGTAGATAGCATTACAACATACTTTCCTTTTGGGATATATGAAAATGTTGGAAACAACTCATACGACACTACTTTTATGGCGCCAACTACATTAGGATCATTATGTTCAACAATTGCCTTTGGTGATTTTGATTCAGATAATCTCACGGAATTTGTTATTGGTAATATAGATGGTTATTATCAAATCTGGGAATGTGTGGGAGATAATAACTATCAACTTCTGAAACAGCAGCAACTTCCCACTGCCAACATCAAAGACTGTTTTTCTGTATCCGATGCTGATGAAGATGGCAAACTTGAGTTTGTGGTTAAAGGCTTTACAGTGCCGGATGCCCGGATCCATACCTTTATCTTTGAGGCAACCGCTGATAACACATACGAAATTATCAAAACCTTTAACCTTTTTGGTGGTTATGACTGGTATGGTGGTGGTTATTCTGATATGGGCGATGTGGATGGTGATAGTATACCAGAAATTGTGCTTGAGGGTTGTCAGAGTGTTCATATTATAAAATCTGCAGGCAATGATTCCTTTTATGTCTGGGAGACCTTACCTGGGAATCTTACAGGTTCAAGTGTACGAGTCACTGATGACATTGATGGTAACGGTTATAAAGAAATAGTAATATCAGGGAATAACCAAACAAGAATCTATGAATATGACCCAGGTGGGATTGCGGAAGAAAGTACAGCGCAGAAGATTAATTATATAACAATTACTCCCAATCCATTTGTTCACGCATTAAAAATTGCACTTCAAATTCAGGCAAAAGAAAAGATGAGTGTTAAAGTTTATGATGTCACTGGCAGATTAGTGAAGAACCTCTACAATGGTGTAGTTGATGTCAATAATACATTACACTGGGATGGTAGCGATGGAAGAAGGAGAAGAACCTCGCAAGGGATATACTTTATCTGTATTGAGAATCTCGATACTGGTCATTCATCTATCTATAAAGTTCTGAAGGTACGATAATATAAAAGTGGTGGGGGATACTTATACTCCCACCATTTACTTGGGGGATGTGTCTGGGAAATGGGGTCAAATCTCAACAGGCTGACCGAGAATACCGGAATTTAGCCTTTAGGTTTTCACAAATAAACAAAAAGTCTTGAAATCTCATTGTTCTTTTTGCGCGAGACAAGTCTCGCTACTCCATTTTTTGAATTCTCGGTCAGCCTGTCAACATTCAACATTAGGGGTTTTAAGTCATTTACTATCTATTTGAGTTCAGCAAATTCTTCAACCGGAACTTTGTAAATGTATTGAACCTTACTCTTGCTAAAATTCTTATTACCACAGAAATTACACACCTTCTTCATGCCTACCCCCTCTCATAGGGTGCTTTGAACTTTGGCGGCTTCGGAACATACATAGTTATGAGCACTAGGTGACTGGAATGCGCCCCAAATCTCCGCCCTTATACTGCATAACTAAGTATTTCAAGTTCAGCAGTTTTATCCACTTTATTTAGAATTTGATCCACGCTCGCCATAACCGGATCCTCAATTAAGTATTCATTACAATTCCTGCACTGTAAGACCGGCAAGTCTTTAATGATAACAATAGTTTTAATGTCAACCTTAAATGGTAAATCTGTGATTACCAGTTCTAATTTCTCGCCACAATTTGGACAAATCATTTTTTCCTCCTTGTTTTAAAACTTTTTTCCCATTTGTCTAACGATGGCTTATAGGCTGTAACAATAATAATTTTCTCATTTTTTATATCAGTAGCTATTTGAATGTGAAAGATTTCACCTTCGTATTCTGAATAAATAAGATAACTCGGCAAATACTTGTCCTTTGGATATTCCTCGATTATTTCATAAGTATCTACGGAAGATAGAATAGCCTCTCGTAGAATAAATCGCCCTTTTAATCGCATATGAACATGATAGGTCCAAAGAATTTGGCGACTTTTGATACAGCGTTTGATAAATGATAGAATATCATTTGTCGTTCGTGCCATCATTTATATTCTATTCATTTCTATCCTTCTGTCAATCATGGGGATGTGGGGTCAGACCCCTTCGATGTTCTCAGGACAGGTTGGAAACTAAAAACTATTTTGGTGATCGTGCGCTTCAGTTTTTTATCCTCTTCCATTAGTCGCTCAATCCCTAATCCTGCCTTGCTCATTTCACATTTCAAGGAGTTATCCTAACTTTTATAGCAGAAGATAGTTGTAGAATGTCAAGAAGACCTACCTCTTTTCCTTACTTTTCCTGCTAAACACAATTTGTATTACGGGTTCACACTATGTTTATACGGGGATAAAAAAATTGAAATAATCAGAACTATTTCTTTTCGATTTCGATTTTGCCCAACTCTTTAGCGAAATCTAATAGCTTTAAAGCTTTTTTTAATGTATCAACATTCGATCCAACACTTGGTCTCTCGTCAGGGAAAGAAACAAGCTCAGTTAGCGAAATATTGAACGCCTTGGCTATTTTTTCTAAAGAAGTGATAGTGGGGTTCTTCTCTGTTCTCTCAATTTCGCCAATATAGGTGAAGTGTAGATCAGCTTTCTCGGCTAATTGTTCTTGTGTCATCTTGTTTATTTTACGTAGCTGTCTGATTCGCCTGGCCAATTTGGATAAAATGGACTTTTTCTGCATAATAGACTATATCCTGTGAATAACCGTTATCCAGAGGCTATAGCTATAAAAATGCTTGACAAGTAGGCTATGGCACATATAATTCATCATTAAGGGAGGAAAAATGAAAAGGCGGATCGACGACTGGCTGTTTTTAATCGTAATAATATTGTTGGCTATTAGTATATTACCAGTGATGAATGGTTGTTCAGCTGTCGTGGGAGGTTTTGAACCTAAAGAGGTTGATTGGATCACAACTGCCGGATATCCTGATTCAAACTACGAGGCAGTTTGGGGTGCAGTGGTCGCTGTTGTATCGTCGGACTTCAATATAGCCATTGTTGATGGAAGCTCGGGTTATCTTCAGACTTCCTGGAAAAAAGTAGATCGCACGGCTGAGGAAATAAAGGAGAGTTCTTACATCAATCAACCTGGTCTCAGAGTTACTTGCCAACTGCAGAAACAAAATCCCTTCAAATTGAAGTTGAAAGTAGAACGTGCCTATTGGAGACAAGGAATATTGGAAAGTGACGGACATTGGGTTACAAAATCCAGCGATGAGGATATAGTAGCCAAAATATTAAATGCCGTAAGTGATCTGCTGGAACAATAGCGTTGGTGGGGCTGACAAACCCCATTTTTACTATAAGGAGGTGAATATGAAAAGGTGGATAATAGCAATACTTGGTATTGCCATCATGGTAATCAGTAGTTGTGGTGGTGAAGAGAACCAACCACCAGTGATATCCGATATTATTGTCTCGGATAATCCAATAGAAGTGGGTGAGACGACTCAGCTTGAAGCTGTTGCCGATGATCCTGATGAGGATATCTTGACTTACGAATGGACGGCAACTGCTGGTAGTTTCTCGGCAATGACAAATCGCAGTACTTCCTGGACTGCACCAAACAGTTCTGGAAATTACCGAATCAACCTCAAGGTCGAGGACGAGTCCGGTGCAAGCGATGAGTCTCATACCTATATTCAGGTTAATGAACCAGCACCCACGTGGCAACATGATTCAATCACGGCTGTTAACAACAATACATATCCCATTTATGATTCCATGTATACATATTCATCGGTTTCGGTTGGCGGACTACCGAGCGGAGCAGAAATTGAAAGCGTTTATGTTTTGGTCGCCATAAATCACACCTGCTATTCTGATCTTGATATATATTTAGAGTCACCGACTGGAACTTGGGTGCAACTCTGGAATAATACTTATGATCCCTATACCAACTATGATTTAACAACCAACGCATTTAACACTGAAAACCCGAATGGAACGTGGACGCTTGTAATATACGACGAATACGTTTTTGATGAAGGTTATTTAGAAGGTTGGTATGCGACTATTTACTACCGATATCAGCAGTAGAAAAAAAGGTACTGAATATCCCTCTTTCTTTTACTGAAAGGTTATAAGGAAGAATATGCCCCCAGACAAACTACATGAATCAACTGTCTGGGGGCATAATGGCACGTGCTCTGTCGAATGTCCGAATATCTGACGTGTTTTTACTCAATTACCTTCTTTATGTCCATATTTTTTATAACAATCTCATTCTTTTTTACTCGCAATCGGATATATCCGCCTGGAATGAATCCCAGCTTTCTGACCCATTTTCCCATTAGCTGTATTCTTGGTTCATCTGACATACTGCCAAGGAGTGGGAAATGGGGTCAAATCTCAACAGGCTGACCGAGAATACCGGAATTTAGCCTTTAGGTTTTCACAAATAAACAAAAAGTCTTGAAATCTCATTGTTC
>Ga0209986_10003925_pt1 | contig 12797 bp, 10 predicted proteins | sample BlataG_FD_183168 | JGI IMG/M metagenome (GOLD analysis project Ga0209986, IMG submission 183168) | Deep subsurface microbial communities from Black Sea to uncover new lineages of life (NeLLi) - Black_00105 metaG (SPAdes) (version 2) | ecosystem: Environmental > Aquatic > Marine > Oceanic >...
AAAAAGCTGTTTCCAAAAGTAACCGTGACAAGAAGCAAGACTACAACGGCGCTTGTTAGTATAACTGTAGAAATTGCTGGACTAACCGCTCTCTTGTCTCTCCTCAATCTACGTAATGAAATCTTATCTTTCGTTATTTACCCTCCATTAAAACGATATAAACATAGGCACAAGCTTCGCAGCTACTACGGCGATCACCACTAGAAGAGCAGCGTGCTTAAAGCCTGCTGAAATAGATTCTTCGCTGATCTTACCCCCAACTAAGCCTATTAGAAAACTGTGGAAAATACATGAAGTCGTGAATATTGATATCATCGGGCTTAAATCTTGGGTTGTGCCTGTTCCACCTGCGCCAGCCGCTGCGGGCGCGCCAAGAGTGCCTGCAGTAAACCCTATCATCATCGTCGTTGTTGCCACTAGCAGAATTGCAGCAAAATAAGGCATCAATATGTACGGACGCACCGCCATCTTCTTTTCCCTTTCCACCTCTTGGGTCAAGTTGTTAAACCTTGCCAAAGACTCTATCATGGCGATTGTTCCTCCGCCAACATCTATTGTCTCAACAAGTAAGAACATAACAACTTGAGTCATCCAACTCCGTGTTCTCTTTAAAAAGTCCATTATCACCTTTCGAATGGAAACACCCCAAGAAATCTCTGAACTTATTTTGCGCAGTTCCTTACTGAACACTCCGTAATCTCGTTTGGAGAGGCTTTCGATACACTTTTCCGGAGACAGCCCCGTCTTCCGAACCTCAGTCAAATCTCTTAGAAAACTATTGATACCTTTCTCCATGCCTGCTTTTTTCGTTGAGACTCTGCTGTGCACGACAGCGGCTGGTGCCGTTGTAATAAAGAGGGTTATGGCAATGGCGATAGGCATGTCAATTATTGTTTGAAGTGAACTGAAGAAAGGAACTTCGATGTAACCCATGAAATTCGTTAAGAGCAGAAACAGTATTGTACCTATTACACTGCAGAGTCCAAAGACCTTGTATGGACGCATTTCTGTTATTGGAGTTTTAGGTTGCATACTGTGTGCCAAATAAATGAATAACAACGAAAGCATCGGGGTAAACAAATATGTGTAGAGAAGTATGCCCGAAAACGACGACATACCTGTACTGTAGATGGATTCCACACTGAACAAAATGTAGAAGCAGAGAGACATCAAAACCATCACTATAATGAAAGTTTCCAAGAGCATTCCAAGCCTCTCAGCTGCAGCCTTAACACGTAAAGCCCTGCTCTTGAAAATGTCTTCAGCTTTCCTCTCAAGGAAATGGCCAATATCCCCGCCAATAATGACCGTAGAGGCATACCCAGCAAGAAAATCTTGGAAAACATCCAAAGGGTTCTTCTTTGCTGCATTTTCAATGGCTGTTAGGGGGTCTATCCCGAAAATCTCCACATCCTTTATGATCTCTCTGGCTTCGCTTCTCATCGTTGGCATCAGTTCAACTCTTGACAACCGTTTGAAACTTGTGTATGGTGCTATGCCTCCAGATGCCATAACGCTAATGTAAGTGGCTGCAAAGGGCATTTCCCTTTCTAAGTTGCTTGCTCTTTCACTGGCTCTGGACATAGGTATTAACAGAAAGCCTATCATCACATAGAACGGAAGAGGCACCAAGAAGATTAACGGAAGGAAACCATAAAGGTATATCAGCACAACCGCTACAACTGATACTGGAAGCGTTAACACGGCGACTAAAAACATCAATGAAACATAAGTTTCTGGGTAAATCTTGATTTTTGCTCTGTCTAAATAATCTTTGAATTCGATGACACGCTTCAAGAAGGAAGGCGCTATTCTCCCGAATAGACGGAAGGACCAAGCCTCAAGACTTTCTAGAAATGGCAACAGCGTTCACCTCTTCTCCTGCAATAACTTTTCCGTAAATCTGTTCTGGCATGGCATAATACTCTGCGATTATTGCGGCGACATCTCTGTAGCTTCTTATGTTGCGCTCTCGCATCCAATGCAAAACATCCTTGCGCCTATCTATCTCACTAATCAACTCCTTTTTGCTGGCACCTGCACGTTCAGAAATCGCTGACAACATTACGCTTTTATTAAGCGCTGGTAACTGTTTGTCCTCTGTGGGATACCATCTAAACGTACATCTGTAATCCTCATAATCCGCAACCTCATGGATGTTCATTATACGTCTATACGCCCTTTTTTCTTCAGCACCCTTTGTTAGGTGAACCCTCTGAATTGACAAAACAAGATTCATCAATGGAATGTAGGCTGGTGAAATGTCCATAGGTTTCGATGTTAGACGTTTAACGGCTGTATCTATGTTTTCAGCGTGCATTGTGCACATGCCTCCGTGACCTGTGGCCAAGGCTTGGAAAAGCACGTAGGCTTCTTGCCCCCTCACCTCGCCTACAATCAGCACGTCTGGACGATGCCTCATCGAGGTTTTCACAAGATCGAAAAGTGTTACCTCGCCAGCGCCGCTTCCACCCAGACCATAACTTTGTCTTGCGATAAGTGAAACCCAGTTTTCAAGTGGCAGATTAAGCTCCGCCGTTTCTTCTATAGTGATTACCTTGTTTCCTGGCTTAACTAAGCACGTTAAAGCATTTAGGGCTGTGGTTTTTCCTGAAGCTGTTCCACCTAAAACCATTATGGAGGCCCTGTTTTCAAGGCACATCCAGAGATATGCCGCCATCTCTTCTGAGAAGGTACCCAAGTCTATCAAATCTATTATCGAGTATGGGTCTTCTCTGAATTTCCTAATGGTGAAGGCTGTTCCGAAGGGTGTGACTTCACGTCTGTAACAAACCGCCAGTCTGTGTTTCCCAGGTAAAGAAGCATCCACTACTGGGAAGGCTGAGCTCACATGTTTTCCAGACATATGCACAAGCTTAACAACCATATTATCGAGTTCTTCATCACTTTCAAATTCGAGATTTGTCTCTACGCTCTCAAAATTTCTATGCCAAACATAAACTGGCCTGTTAACTCCATCACATGAAATATCCTCAATGTTCGGGTCTCGCATTAACGCGTCAATTCTGCCGAAACCCACAAGGTCCCTTTCAGCATGATAAAGAATCTTATACCATGAGACATCTGGCAACCAGCCCAAGCTTATGCGGTATTTGTCAACAATCCTTTTAGCCGCTTCTGCGAAGAATTTTCTAGGATCAAGAATTTCCTCTTTTGGCGACTCTATCTCTGCAAGCAAAATCTCCAAGATACGGTCGTAAATGTTTCTCTCAAGAGGGTCAAGCTGAAGCTCATCCAATATGTACATGTATTCGCCTGTTTTCGGGTTCAGCACTATAGCAACATGCGCAAAAGGCTCGTAAAGGGGATATCTCTTCAAAGTCTTGAACTTTCTAGGTATAGACTTTGGAGGAGCCGGCGGAATAGCCACTTCTTCATGTTTTCCGACATTTACTTTTATTCTAAATGTTTTTAGTTTGGCCAGCTTCTCTTTGAGCCGTAGTTTCGCCATTTATGTTTCTCCTATTCACTTATCTTAATATGTTCAGTCTATTAAATCTTATGTCTCACGAAACGTCGCTCATGGCTCTTCCTCGGCTGAGAACGTAATAACCTTCAACTTAACCAACACAAGGATTATAACCACAATAACTATTGGAATAACGATCAAAAGAATTGTTATTAGTGGCCAGCCACCCCCAGTTTCAGGGGTCACAGTTATCGTTGTTTCATTTTCTCCGCTTGTATATCCATTTTTGGTTACGTTGGCAGTTATAATTATGGATAATTGTGCTGTCGTTCTCGGAGCATTAAAGACAAGTATGCAACAGCCCTCCGAATCAGTGGTTCCATCTGCAACTGAAAAGGTTCCATCACTAGACAGCACCGTAACCGAGGCATTAGCAACCGCAGTCTCGTTGCACTTAGTGTAAACGGTTACAACGGTTGATTCACTCGACACAATCGTAGACGGATCAGCTCTAACTTCAACGCTGAGTATTCCAGGGTCAACAGTTATGTTTAATAGGCTTTCTCCGATAGCGTATCCAATTTTTGAGGCTTGCACTGTAATAGTGATATTGGATTGTTCGTTAACTTGCGGAGCTATGAAGATGAAAGTCACATTGCCGTAAAGATTAGTTAATCCTTCAGTCTCAGAGAAGTATCCACCGTTTTCAGACGCTACAGTGACACTTGCATTCGGAACAGAAACCATGTCGTATGTCACGTGGACGATTACATTTACTTTCGCCTCAGAAACTGTGGCACTGGGTTCAGCAGTGGCTTGGACAGCCAGCACTTTCGGTACTATGGTGATTACTATTTGTCCTTCCCCGTTCACGTATCCACTTTTTGTTGCGGTCACCGTGATGGTGGCGATAGTCATTGTTGTGGTTTGGGGAGCAGTAAAAACGAATTCAGCATTGCCGTTTGAATCTGTGGTCTCTGTTGCAGTGGAGAAGTTTCCACCACTATCTGATGACGCTGTAACCGTTACGTCTGAAATCGGAGTTGAGTCACAAGTTACGTAGGTAGTTATGGTAGATGCTGCTCCGGAGACAATTATAATGGGATCAACAGTTATTTCTACAACAAGTGTTTTTGGTTCCACAGTTATTGTTCCTTGACCCTGTTCCTCTGCATATCCCAATTTTATAGCTGTAGCCGTAACAGTGACATCAATCTGGCTCAATGTTTGGGGAGCTGTAAAAAGGAATGTTGCACCACCGTTTACATCGGTAACTCCTACAGTCGGTGAAAGATTGCCATAATCCGACCATAATAAGAGTAGGACATCTGGAACTGGCTGGTCAAAGCCGGCTGTTACATGGATAGTCACAGTTGTTGTTTCTTCAGATTTGATTGTTGCCGGTTCAGTGGTTACTTGAACTGTGAGGGGCGGAAGAACCTTCAAATTTCTGTAGTCGGAACCGTCTGCATATCCAGTTTTAGAGGCTCTTCCAATGATTCTAACATCAGTTACTTCCGTAACATTTGGAGCAGTGAACGTTGTTGTGAAGTAACCAGCTGAGTCTGTTAAACCCGACAGAGGTGTGAAACTTCCACCTTTCACTGAAAACAACGTAACAGTTGCGTTTTCTAATGCACTTGTCCCGTCTGACACGTAAATTGTGACAAAAACTTCGTCATTGTAATTAACGGTATAATTCCTGAGAGTAATAGATGCTTCCAAAGGTGTAAGGTTTTGAACACTTATTACTACTAGAGAGCTGTCACTCTTGTCGCCAAAATCATCTCTTACTGTTAATTCCGGGTTGTAGGTTCCAGTTGAGGAATAGTTGTGAGTAAAAATCGATAATGTTGTCCAACTGCTGTCCATTCCATCCCCGAAATCGAAAAAGTATTGGTCAACGCGCCCTTCATCATATGAATCTGTACCTATGAATGTGACAGTTTGATTTGGTGCAACTAGAGTCTTGTCTGTCCAAAGGATTGCTGTGGGCCCCGTGTTTTCGTAGTCAATGGGAGCTGTTAAAAAGAATATGAAGTCGAGATTGACTCCATTGCCACCGACAGGATTTCCAATTCCGCACGGATTCAATGATTCATGGTATGGTCCGCTTTTGTCACCCCAGTAATTATATGTTGCATTAACGGTAGCGCTGGACAAAATATCCATACCTAGGATATTTTCGTAGATGTCGTTGAAGTGGGCTGCATGATCATTTCCTTCTTTGTAAAGGATTCCAACGGTGTTGTTTGAAATATAATTACGAGTAATGTACGTTGTTGCACTAGTTGAAACTTGAAATCCGTAAGAATTTGCTGAGAGTTTATTGTTAAGAATGTTGGTGTTGTCATAAGCGTTTGCTTCTAGAAGTATTCCACTTTGCGTGTTGAACAAGATTTTGTTTTGATGTATGTTTATTTCTGATGTTAAGTCTCCGGTTAAGGTTATGCCGTCTCCATTTGAAGTTATGTTACTATTCTGTACAGTAACCTGATTACAACCAGATATGTAAATACCACTCGCAGTGTTCTTGATTATTTCATTGTTTTTAACTTCCACGTTACCGTTTGTTATCATAATTCCATTTTCAGAATTGAGGCTTATCAGGCTGTTTTGAATGTTTAAGGTGCCACTTTCCATAGTTATTCCGTTTGTCCCATATTCTATGATGCAATGTGTTAATGAAGACGACTCTGTTCCGTTGAATTCAATTGTTCCCCAATCTCCAGCTTCGGGTTCATATTTGTTGGATGTAAACGTTATAATTTTGTCCTCTGTACCGTTTGCAACAAGTCTTCCTTGCACTATTAGCGAAAAAGTCTCTCCAAACTTTACTTCAACTTCAGGCTCTATTGTTAACGTCACATTTGGGCAAATAATCACGTCTTTTGACACTATAAACGGGCTGTCAACTAGCGTCCAAATAGTATCTTGAGTTATTGGCCCTTCAACAAATGTTGCTGCATTCACAGCAGAAAATAATGTGTTACTTGCAAAACTGAAAATACTAAAGATTAGAGTCACTAAAATAACGAATAGCTTCACCGCTTTTTTCATTGTTCACCCAACCACAGTCGAAACTACACTACGCTCTAGCTCATGCTGGTTTAAACATTATGAATTCAAAATAAAATTTCAAAATCTGCTATCAGGAATTTCGTGCAATGAAAGAATAAAAAGGGTTTTTAACAGTGTAGAGACAACACCTAAACTTCAGCAAGGAGAGAAACTAGTTGAAAAGTTTCACAGTTATAGCCTTAGAGAACTTTCCATTAATAAAGCCTGGAGATAACATAGCGAAAATAGTTGTCGAAGCAGCCAGAAAAAACGGCTTGAAAATTGAAGAAGGAGATATAATAGCCATTGCACAGAAAATCTTTTCGAAATGTGAAGATAGGATAGTAAGACTCGGAGATGTTGTTCCTTCGAGAAAAGCTGAAGACATTGCGAAGATAACTGGAAAAAGCCCTAAATTTGTTGAATTGGTGTTAAGTGAAACAGAAAGAATAGTGAAGGCTTCTCCTGAAGTATTCTTAGTGGAAGATAAACGTGGTTTGGTGTGCATAAACGCTGGAATAGACAAGTCAAACGTGAAAGGCAGAGGCAACTTTACATTGCTGCCAGAAAAACCCGATACGTCGGCAAAAAAATGCCGCTTAGAAATCAAGAAAATAACAGGAAAGAACGTTGCAGTAGTCGTATGCGACACCTACAGTCGCCCATTTAGACGTGGACAAGTAAACTTCGCCATAGGTATAGCTGGAATTAAACCCTTCAAGGATTATCGTGGAAAAGAAGATCTTTTTGGGCAAATTCTAAAAGTGAAAAACATAGCGACAGTGGATGAAGTCGCTGCTGCGGCGGAATTGCTTATGGGACAAGCAAAGGAGGCAACACCAGTCGTCATATTTAAGGGCTTAAAAGATATTCTTGAATTCTCAGAAAAATGTGCTATAGACGAACTACGCATTTCAAGCGAGGAAGACTTATTCAAGAACACATTGTAATTACAAAAACTCTAGAAACGGATTGCTCCGTTTCTCTTTCGCAATTGTTGTCATTGGTCCATGCCCGGGATAAACAACAAGGTGATTCGACAAGTTTGCCAGCTTTCTTAGGGAGCGGGACATCTCACTTTTTGAGCTTTCTGGAAAATCTGTTCTTCCAATAGAGCCAGCAAACAAAGTGTCACCTGTGAAAACCTCTTTTTCTCCTAGAAGCGATATACTTCCACGACTATGACCAGGAGTGTGAATAACTTTCAGAGTGGTTTTTCCGAACTTCACCGTGTCTCCATTATGCAACAGCATATCTGCTGGTGGTGAAGAATTCTTAAATTCAAAGAGCTCTGCAATCTTGTTACTCGATTTTCCGATCATATAAGCATCATATTCATGCATCAAAATAGGTACGTGAAACCTTTTCTTCACAATTCCATTGCCGCAAGTGTGATCTGGATGACCGTGGGTGTTCACAATCAATTTTAGTACTAGACCGTTTGAATCAATGAACTCAAAGACTCTTTCAGCTTCTAATTGATCATCAAAGCCAGGGTCAATTATGATTGACTCCTTTGTTTGTTCGCAACCCACGACGTAACTGTTTGTCAAGAATCTGCCAACTGTAAACATCTGCACTATCATGAACATCAACCGTTGGAATGCCCTTTAAAACTAATAAACTGTTTGTCCTGATTGACTGATTCCATATTCACCAAAACCAATAAATTCCTTGAAAAGCAATATTACATGGGGATTGGAGGAAGGTTGAATTTACAAGAAATTGAAACTGCGTCTAACCGCTTCAAAACATGTCCTAAATGTAATTCCACTGAAGGCTTTTGGCTCGGATTGGAACGTGATCATGCCTATGTACAGTGCAAGAGCTGTGGAGCAAAATTTGAACTCTTTGAAGTTTATCAAATAGGTGAAAAAGGTAAAGCTCCTGAACGGTTTAAGTTCTTTAGAAAGTAGTCGGGTTCAAACTCGAAATTGAATGTTGTTCATTTTCCATTTTTGAAAGAAGGCTTTCACTTGCTTTTTGGAGACGCTGAAGAAGGTTTATTACTTTTTAAAAGCAGCAGTGGATTCAGATTCAGAATCCGAATTAGCAATAAATGATTAATACGTTAAGCAGGAGCACTATTTTTCAAGGAGCGAGAAATATGGTCAAAAAAGTAATCATTGAAATTCTTCTAGTTCCACAATCTCTCGACAAGCCATCTGACGAAATTGAGGATGAAATTTTGAAAGAATTCCGTGAAGGCTTCCTGATGATTCCTTGGGGTTACAAAATTGAAAAAATCAAGGTTGTTGAAACATAGCAAATTCCTGAACAGCAAAAAACCATAGGGCACTATTTTCTGTGTGTTTTAGCTTGTTGGATTTAGTTTTCCCTAGACGATCTTTAAAAAGTTTTTAGAGGTTCAGAATCCGAACAAAAACAACGTTAACTCCAATAACTTTTTTTACTTCTAAACTCTTTAATACAGCAACCCAAGCAAAAGGACAAGAGAAACAATGGACGAAGAGAAACAACCATTCAATCGCTACACTCAGCCAGCTGATTTCGAAAAACTAACCTCAATAGTCTCTGCAGAATTCCAAATAGAAGAGGCTCTGATAGAACACAATCTTCCCACATACTACCTAAAACAGCCGCAAGAAACAAAACAAACCTTTCTAAAACTGCTAAAAAATTTGGAAACAATGAATCTGATAGCGGTTCTGCGAAGAAAGAATGGAAGAACAGTTTTGAAAATTGTTCCGAAGCCTCCTACAAAACCAAGCAACATTCTGGTGAATTGGATATTGTTTTTTGCAACTATTGGAACTACTTTCCTTACAGGTTACATGCTATCCGGGGACTTGATTAATCCTCTCGTTGGCGGTGCAACGTTTACAATAGCAATAATGGCTGTGCTTGGCACGCATGAAATGGGTCACAAATTAACTGCAGACAAAAAGGGGATAGAAGCCACCCCTCCATACTTTATTCCTGGACCACCACCCATATTTGGCATACTCGGGATAGGAACTTTTGGTGCAGTTATAATGCAAAAGTCTCTTCCACCTAACAAAGATGCTCTGTTTGATGTGGGTGCAAGCGGACCAATTGTTGGGTTTATTCTAGCTGCTATAGTAAGTATTGTGGGACTTTTATATTCTCCGATTTATCCTCCTCCAATACCAGAAGGTGGGCTCCCAGCTCCCTTAATCTTCCATCTCTTCCTTAGTTTTGTTGTGAAGCTTCCGTCAGATTACTACATTTTGTTGCATCCCGTTGCTTTCGCTGGTTGGGTAGGTATGGTCGTTACTATGCTTAACTTGCTGCCTGCTGCAATGCTTGATGGTGGCCATGTATCCCGTTCGTTAGTTGGTGAAAAAACAAGAAATGCCCTAACATTTTTGTCAATTCTACTATTGATTCTAGTAGGTTTTTGGCCGATGGCATTTTTTGTGCTTTTCATCTCCATGTATAAGCATCCTGGTCCTCTTGACGATGTTTCCAGTCTATCTGCAAGCAGAAAGCTTCTAACAATCGTATTGATAGTTATTTTTGTGTTATGTTCGTTTCCGATTCTTCCAATTTTTTAGTGCACTAGTGTATTTGTGTTGAACTTGTAGACAATAAAGTTTATTAAATATTGCGATACTAGATATTCTTGCGTAAACATGTCAGAAACAAAACACATTAAACTCCCACACAGGTGAATCCGTAATGAGGGGAACATTAATCCTAGTAGTTTTCTTTTTAATGTTTACATCTGCATCGTTGCTGATTCCTTCGCCAATGTTTCCGGGAAACTTTTTTTGTATGTTAATTGGGGAAGCGATAAGTCAGTATGTTGGATATTTCAGTGCGTTGTTCAACGGTGTTTTTTACGCTCTCATTTTGTGGCTTATCTTTGTTGTTGTAAGTAGGAGACTTGAAGAAGAAAGGTAGCGTTTATTTGTGTCTAGCTTCTTCAGATGGTGATAAAAAACCTACCAGTCTGATTTTGCTTCCGCATTGATTGCACTTTAAAGTCAGCTCTGTCAACTCGTCTTTTTTAACTTTCGTTTCGACGATCGCGTAGACTTCTTCTGTCTCATCCTCGGGAGAAATTATGGCACCGCATTTTGGGCACTGAAAAGCTCCATCTCCATCAATCTCTGTCAAATCAACCGTGTAGATTCCGCCTTTTTCGGTTGCAGTTTTCCTCATCATTTCAAGACCTCTTCATATATTCTGATGATTTTCCATGGTTAGGCACAGATGTAATTAACGATTATGAATCACTAATCTAGATTACAAATTCATTGTAAAAGCTATGGAGGATGAATACTGGGAACATTATGAAACAGTGCAGCATCCTAAATGTTTCGGAGCAAGTAAATGAATTTAGTTAGTTGCTTAACGCTTATTAAAGAAAATTCAGTAAAAGTTATGAGTCCCTAAGAGCGAATTAGAAACTAGAAACACTAAGGAAGAATAGCTCTTGGAAAAATTCGATGTGATAGTGGTTGGTGCGGGAACTGCGGGTTGCTTGGCTGCAAAGACAGTAGCTGAAGCAGGCTTGAAAGTTTGTGTGATTGATAGAAAGGGAAGAGAGGAGATAGGGGAGAAGATTTGTGGAGACGCCTTAGGGGAGCACCATTTGAAAACGGTGGGTCTGGAAAAGCCTCAAGGTGGTGAGCTTGAAAAGAGGATTGAAGGTGTTAAGGTTTATTCACCAGATTTGGAAACAGTTTTCACCATTGCATATGAGGATTATGTGGGTTACATGTTGAACAGGCGTCTTTTCGGGCAATGGCTGCTTAAGAAAGCCCTCGATGAAGGTGCAATTCTTTTTGATTTCACGCAGTGTCTGGAGCCGATAACAGAGAAAAAATTTGTGACAGGGGTTTTAGCCAAAAACATGAAAACTGGCGAAAACATCGAGTTAAAAGGCAAAGTCGTTTTGGACGCCAGCGGATTTCTGGCTGTGATCAGGCGAAAGCTTCCTAAAGAAATGGGAATAGAAAGCGAGGTTGTAAATGAGGATGTTGAAGCTTGTTACCGGGAGATCAGGCAACTCAAAATGGAAACTGAAAAAGCGGAATACTGTGAAATCTATTTAAGTCAGCAGGTGTCTCCGGGTGGATATACGTGGATCTTCACTAAGGGTGGAGCCAAGGTCAATGTTGGTTTGGGAGTTTGTATGCGTGGGAAGTTTCCAAACCCCAGAGACCAGTTTTACAAATACGTTTTGACAAAACCACTTTTTGAAGGTTCGCTGTTGTTGAAGGGAGGGGTGTGGTACGATCCGACACGCAGACCCTTGGATAACATGGTTGGAAATGGCGTGGCAATCCTTGGTGACGCAGCGTGCTTGGCTAATCCAATACACGGTGGTGGAATAGGTCCCTCAATGCTGAGCGGGTACCTTGCTGGAAAAACAATAGTTGAGGCTTTGGAAAAAGATGATGTGAGCCAGAAATCCTTGTGGCCTTACAATCGTAAGTATATGGAAGTATATGGGGCAAAACAGGCTGGATTGGATGTTTTCCGCATGTTTCTGCTAGAAAGCCGAGACGAAGATCTGAACTATGGAATGAAGTATAAGCTCTTAACAGAGGAAGATGTTCTAAAAGCTAGTTTGGGAAAAGAATTTCATCTTAATGTAACGGAAACTGCCAAACGTGTTTTCAGAGGACTGAAAAGAATACGTTTCTTGAACAAGCTTAGGATTACGGTTAACCTGATGCGTGAAGTTAAAGCCCACTATGGAAATTATCCTGAAACTCTAGAAGACTTTGAGGAGTGGCGAATGAAAAGAAAGATCTTATTTAAGGAGGCTCGGTCAAAACTTATAGAGCGACAAGTGTAAGGGTTATGCGGGTTGCAGTTTTAGCCACTGGAGGAAAGGACTCCGTCTTAACGCTTCACCGAGTCTTAAATGAAGAGTATGAAGTAAAGTATTTAGTGAGTATGATTCCTCTTAGAGAAAACAGCTGGATGTTCCATTACCCGAACATTCATTTGGTTGATTTATTTGCGGATGCTGTTGAGATACCGCTTGTAAAGGCTGAAACCTCAGGCGTTAAAGAAAAGGAAGTTGAAGACCTTAAACGCTTGATTGAAAAGCTTGATGTGGAAGGCATAGTTTCCGGGGCAGTAGCCTCAAACTATCAGAAGACAAGAATAGAAAAAGTCTGCCGACAGTTAAGGCTGAAGTCTGTGATGCCTCTCTGGCACGAAAACGAGTTGGATATCTTGAATGAGATTTTAGACCTTAAATTTGAGGTAATAATAACCGGAGTCTTTGCGTATGGCTTTGATAGGGGATGGCTTGGAAGGAAAATTGATGAAAAAACTGTCGAAGCATTGATGGAACTGAACA
>Ga0209986_10003926_pt1 | contig 12795 bp, 18 predicted proteins | sample BlataG_FD_183168 | JGI IMG/M metagenome (GOLD analysis project Ga0209986, IMG submission 183168) | Deep subsurface microbial communities from Black Sea to uncover new lineages of life (NeLLi) - Black_00105 metaG (SPAdes) (version 2) | ecosystem: Environmental > Aquatic > Marine > Oceanic >...
TCTTTTACGTCAGGTATGAAGAATTTTTTACCAACTTCCAAGCATCTTTCACCTAAGTTTTCAGTGGGGTGCATTTTAAGTTTTATTTCCTTTTCAGGAGCGTTTTTCACCAATAACTCTTTCGGATTCTCAACGAAGAAGTATCTTTTTGTAACTGGATCTAAAAGCTTTCTGTTTATGGACTCAATGATGCTCCAGTCTATCACAGGCTCTGCCGTTGAAAGTCCTATCTCTTTTCCCAATTCGTGAATTGTCTCGGGAAGAATCCCTCTCCTCTCCAATCCGCGGATCGTCACTAACCTAACATCGTCCCAGCCTTCAACTATATTTTCTTCTATCAGGGGTTTTATCTTTCGCTTTGCCGTGGGCGTGCCTTTTACACTGAATCGTGAATAATGTTTAATGAACGGCTGCTTCAAATTCAGGCAGTCCCGTATGTAGTTCTGAACTTCTATCCTGAACTGGAACTCGTTGTCCCTCAGGACATGCGTTACCTCTGCATCTTCTATCGCGCATGCTAAATCATACAGAGGCCAGAGCTTGTATCTTTTTCCTACAATGGGATGTGGATCTAAATTTATCCTGAACAGGGTAGGATCTCTCATGGAAGTATTCTGGGATTTCATGTCTCCTTTTAATCTTAATATAGTCTTAATCTCTCCTTTTTTTAAAAGGTTAAATAATTTCAAGTTCTCGTCTATAGATCTTTCTCTACACTCACATTCTCTCATCTCAAACCTATCTTTATGTATCTTTTCTCCATCGCATTCGCAGATATAAGCTTTTCCTTTTTTTATAAGCTCTTCTGCGTAATAATAATATCTTTCTACGTTATCGCTCTCTCGTTTCTCGATATCCCAGTCGATCTTCAGCCATCTAAGATCCTCTTTTATACTATTATAATACTCCTTTTTTTCTTTTGAAGGATTTGTGTCATCAAAACGGAGGATAACTTTACCATTGTACTTCCTGGCATAGTACCAGTTAAAAAAGAAAGACAATCCATGACCTATATGTATAAAGCCGTTAGGCTCTGGAGGGAGTCTTGTGACAACATTTTCCGAGTGCGGCAGATCTGGAAGTTCCTTTATCTTCTTTACCTTCTTTTTTTCAAAGTACTCCGGATATATGTCTCTTAGAAGTTTTTCCTGATCTTCGACAGATAAATTGTTTATCTCTTTTACGATTTTCTCTATTTCTTTTAAAGTTTCCGGGATTTTAGTTTTCAATTCCTTATTTTCGGATAGTACCTTGCCGAGAACTGCCTTTGGATTGGCTTTGCCCTTATGCTCTAAGGCATTTATCAAAACATGCTTTTTTATCATAAAAATATCCTCGTTCCTTTAAAATCTTCCTGCAGAGACTCGACGATCCTTCCTTTCTCCGTAATATTTATTATGTCCACCTCTATGCCAAGTTTTACCATTCTCTTTATCTCCTCAAGCTTTCCTTTCATTCCCCCCGTAACGTCGTCAATATCGCCAATATCAATAGAAAATTCTTTAATGGACAACTCCTTTATGAGCTCTGCATCCTTGTATTTTTTGGGATCTTTATTGTATATTCCATCCACATCTGTTCCGAATATTATCTTTTCAGGTTTAAAAATTCTTGAAAGTTCATATATAATCTTATCCCCGGAAAGGATGCAGAATCCAAGTTTTTCATCAAAAACTGTGTCGCCGTAAAGTACGGGTATCGCTCCAAAGTTTATTATCTTTGATATAGGCTCTGAAAAAAACTTGAAGATCTCTCTATTTTTCGTTATTATGCATGCAGAACTCTGAATTGGAACTGTATTAACTTTATGATTTAGGATTTTTATAAAAATGTTGTTCAGAACTTCCATTTTTTCTTTTGTTTCTGAGAATCCTTTTATCTGCTCCGGGAACATGTAGCCCTCGTTCAGTTTATATTTTTTAGCGGGAAAATGGCCGAAGGATCCTCCTCCGTGAACTAATATAACGGAATCCTTAATAAGAGTTAACTGCTCTGCTATGATCTCCATTACGTCTATTCTCGGAGTATAAGGCCTGAGTTTATCTGTAATTGCGGAGCCTCCAGCTTTTATAATAATCATAACTTTAAGAAGAAATCTGGATATAAATATGTTGTCACAATTACTCACAGTGGAAGTAAGTTCCCATCTCCGCCTTCCGAGATGAATACGGTAACAAGTTCCTTGGGAACGAACTCAAAGTTTTTATCGAGTTCTGGATACTCATTGCTGAACTTGTATGATGGAGCTGCAACATAAAATTCTCTATGCAGATGCTTCGCTGTCAGAGCCAATGGAAGTGTCCCTGTTTTATTGATGAATCCTGTTTTTAATAAAGAATCAGCGCCGACAACAACTGCGTCACAGTTTTTAACAGCACCCCCCATAAACGCATCATGGTATATTTCTACGTTCTTGCCTCTCTCTTCCAGCCACCTTGCTGTGTCAATTCCTTCTTTTTCGGGCTTTGATTCAAGAACATTGATCTTCTTTGTTTTTATCAATCCTCTTTCAACAATATGGCTCCTGCTCAGTACTGTCACAGTTTTTCCTTTCACAATCTTTTCCAAATTTTCCATGTTTTTTTATTCATTTCTTCAAATTTATCGATTAATATATCAATTTCTGGATTTATTTTAAGAGATTCCATGATAAACTTTAAACCTGACATGGAACTGTGTACATTTACTATCTTTTTGCATATCTCAACTCTTTCCTCTTCTTTTACCTTTTTAAGCAATTCCAAAGTATTTTTTATTATTTTTGAAGAACCACTTCTCTTATCCTGTACTATGAAGTTTAAATCTATCGGCATGATACATAATTCACATTGGATTTTATTAGGTTTTGGCTTCACAAAACTTATAAGTTTTGAGATTGATACATATCCATGATAAAACCGTATTACGACCAGGATAATTTCAAACTTTATCTTGGCAACTGTCTCGGTATCCTCAAAGAGATGCCAGAAAAGATAGATATGATATTTGCCGATCCTCCTTACAATCTTTCCAATGATGGCTTCACGTGCCAATCTGGAAAGAGAGCTTCTGTGAACAAAGGGGAATGGGATGTGAGTAAGGGTATTGAAGAAAATTTTAATTTTCATCTCCGATGGATAAAAGCATGTAAAAATGTGTTAAAACCAAATGGAACTATATGGATCAGCGGTACGTATCACTCTATTTATGCCTGCGGGTATGCTCTGCAAGTTCTGGGATATAAAATATTGAATGACATCGCATGGTACAAACCAAATGCCTCTCCAAATTTAAGCTGTCGATATTTTACGGCAAGCCATGAAACACTGCTCTGGGCGATAAAGGATCCAGAAGCGAAACATACCTTTAATTACAGACTCATGAAAGAAGGTGACTGGTCTGAAGATTCTATCAAGAGACCTAAAAGCCAGATGCGATCTGTGTGGGCTGTGAACACGCCGAAACCTGAGGAAAAGAAGTACGGCAAACACCCGACGCAGAAGCCCGAGCTGCTTTTAAAACGAATTATTCTCGCGAGTACAAATGAAGATGATCTAATTTTGGATCCCTTCACGGGGAGCTCGACTACAGGTCTGGCAGCTTATAAATATAAAAGAAGATTCATAGGGATCGATAATGAAAAAGAGTATCTGGATCTATCTATCAAGAGGTTTGAAGATTTAAAATGTGCAAAAAGTTAGTCGGTCGTAAAGCCATGGAGATAGATTAATAAAGTTAAAAAACAATTGAATGAGATGATAGAGATGAATAAAATAGAAGTCATATATGAGAAGGGTTCTTTAAGAATCCTAAAACCTGCAAAAATAGAGTCTGATGTTATAACTGTAAAAATATTGAACAGAGACGAAATCCTAACAGATGAGGATATGGAAGACATACTTGAAGCTATGAATGAAAAGGAAAAGGGCAATTATTACAGAGTTGATGAAGTGTTCAAATGAGTTTTGAGATTATTCTCTCACCGAGTTTTCTACACTATCTTTAAAAATAACAATATCTCAGGTGAAGATATGAGAATCGCCTTTGTAATATATGAGGGTATGACAGCTCTCGATTTTATCGGTGTTTACGATCCATTGACTCGTCTCAAAACGATAGAGTGGGATATCTGTGCTATAACAGAAGAAGTACATGATGGTACAGGGCTTCGCTTTACACCTACAAAAGTATCGCCAGACCTTGGAGAGTATGACATGCTCTTTGTACCGGGGGGGTACGGTTCCAGAGAACTAGTTAAAAATAGGGAGTTTATAAACTGGCTTAAAACAGGGAAGAACTGTAAATTGAAAGTTTCTGTGTGTACGGGAGCTTTACTTCTCGGCGCCGCAGGTTTTCTTAAAGGAAAGAGGGCCACTACACATAGGAAAGCTTTTGAAGAGTTGAGTAAATTCTGTTCTGTCGTAGACAAAAGAATAGTTGATGAAGGAGATGTGATAACTGCAAGAGGAGTTACTTCTTCTATAGATCTCGGTCTTTATCTGTGCGAAAAGTTAGCCGGTCGTAAAGCCATGGAGACGATCAGGGAACAGATGGATTACCCTCGAATAACTTGATATTAAAAATTGTTGGTTGCCAACATGCTTTTAATAAAAAATAAAATAAAAAGGCATCACCGTTTCTCTTTGAACATAATAAACACTACTATGATCACAACTGCGAGCACAGGAATGAGATAAATCAGCACATTCTTTTTCTCTGTGTCATTAGATTGTGGTTTCGTGGGTAAGGGAGTTTCTGTTTTCTGTTCTGTCTTTTGTGGTGTTTTTTGCTGTTCTTTTAATTCTTCTATCTTAGCTAGTTCCTCGTCAAATGTAGATTTTTGATACTCTGGTTTTGGAGATATAATTGTTGCAGCCATCATAATTAACGAGCAGTAAGACACCGGCAGTATCACCGAAGTCACGATTCATGAAAACAGTTTGCACGAGCCAGCTTTTTTCTTTTTTGTCGTCTGGATTATTTTTACGGCATCTTCCATATCAATGTTAGCGATGGGGTCACGAGAATTGCCGTTTCGGATAGCTCGATAATGCATCAACAAGACCAGGCCTTCTGGAAGTTCGTTCATTAAAAAAGAAATTTATTTAAACGACAAATACTTACACTTTATATGAAAATTTTAATCACGGGAACAAATAGAGGGTTAGGGCTGGAATTTGTCAAACAATATCTCGAGAGAGGAGAAGAAGTTATAGCAACATGCAGGGATCCTGAGAAAGCTATAACGCTTCACGATTTGCAGAATAACTTCGCTGACAATTTAACAATCATACAGCTTGATGTAGTAGATAAACGATCTATAGATGCGGCTTATGAACGCGTGAAGCGAAAGTACGAAAAGATAGATTTGCTCATTAACAATGCTGGCATAAGATCTGGAGGGAAAAAGGATAGTTATACCTTAGGCGAGTTACAAACAGAGGATATTGGCAAAGTTTTAAAGGTCAACGCTATTGCCCCAGTTTTATTAGCAGAAAAGTTCCTCAATTTAATTGAAAAAGGAAAAAATCCTAAAATAATTAATATAACTTCGTTGCTTGGGTCAATTGGATCTAAAGCATGGGTGTTTAGATACAGTTATTGTGCCAGCAAAGCTGCTCTCAACATGTTTTCAAAACTGATGTCAATTGAATTAAAGAATAAAGGAATCATTGTATTGGCTTTACATCCTGGACACGTAAAAACCGATCTTGGCGGTCCACATGCACCCTTAGTGCCCAAACAATCCATCAAGGGAATGTTAAAAGTTATTGATTCCCTATCCCTAGAAGATACTGGAAAATATCTCGATTGGCAAAGAAATGAAATCCCCTGGTAAGTTAAATCCTTTAGAATCCCTCTTTTTCCACTTTTCATAAAATTTAACTACGATATGATGGGTCTCTGTACAAGAACATTATCAGTGAGTTGCTCATCTCCGGAAATGCAAGTATACCAACATCGGGATCATAAAAACGAGTATCATGGACCAAAGAAAAAAGTTTATATAACTCCAAAGATAGAAACTCAATAGAACCAAACAAAGGAGGTTTCATAATGGAATCCATAAGTCATAAAATGGCAAAATTTGCTTTAGAGTTGAAGTATGAGAACATCCCTCAAGATGCAGTGAAGGAAGCAAAGCGATTCATGTTAGATAGCATTGGATGCGCGTTGGCCGCAGCAGGAAATGAAGACATGGAACAGGCTTTTGAGTATATTAAGAACCTAGGTGGAAATGAGCAGGCAACTATCATAGGATACGGGCATAGAACCAATATGCCGAACTCTGCATTAATGAACTCTCTGCTTATAAGAGGTATGGATTATAACGACATATACTGGAAGCAGGATCCATCACATCCTTCAGATATTATCCCCGCAGCACTTAGTACTGGAGAGTATAAAGAATGCTCTGGAAAAGATCTTATAGTAGGTATTATGATTGCTTACGAGTTGGAGATGCGTTTATGTCTCGCAGCATCTCCGGGGGTTAGAGAAGTAGGCTGGCACCACGCAACGTTAACACAGTTCGTAAGTCCGCTGGTAGCTGGGAGAATGCTGGAATTAAATGAAGAAGAAATAGTTGCAGCAGTCGGCATCAGTGGCTCGTGTCATTCCACATTCGGAGGCGTCGTTGCAGGTGATCTTACTAATATGAAAAATACGGCGGACCCCATGGCTGCTGAGGCTGGCGTAAGAGCTGCCATGTTGGCTGAAACAGGTTTTTCTGGACCTGTAAAAGTTTTTGAAGGTAAAGAAGGATTGTTTGAGGTAATAAATAACGTAAAATGGGACAGCAATATTCTCACTGATAAATTGGGCAAAAATTTCCTTATAACTGAATGCGAGTACAAGGCGTTTCCAACTGAAGCATTAACACATCAGCCTATAACAGCTATACTCGAGCTCATGGAAGAGCATGGAATAAAACCTGAGGATGTAGAAAGTGTTTTGATTGAAACTACATCCCGCGGCGCAGATATCCTCTCTGATCCGAGTAAATACACTCCTAAAACAAAGGAAACTGCTGATCACTCTTTACCGTATTGTATTGCCGTAGCAATAGCAAGGGGAAATGTACTCCCTTCGGATTTCGAACCTGAAGCATTAAAAGATCCCCTTGTCCTGGAATTGATAAAAAAGATAAAAGTTGTAGCAAATCCTGAGATAGATTCTCTATTCCCAAGAGTAAAGCGTGCTATCTGCACGATCATCACAAAAGATGGTGACTTACACAAAAAACAGGAAGATTTTGCAAAAGGAAGTAAAAAACGTCCTTTGACAGATGAAGAATTAATCTCAAAGTTCAGATCGAATGCATGTAGCACTATGTCCGATGCCCGCATGGAGGGGATCATCAAAGCTACATTCGATCTTGAGAATCTCGCAAATATCAAGGATTATATCGCCCTCCTTGTCAGTGATAAATAAGATACTGTCAGATTTCTAAAATTATTTTTCCTATTTTTGAACAAATTCGATAGAAAAACCTCATCTAGATTTTTTCTCTGCAAGCATAGCTACAAAAGTTTTTGAGATTTTTATTCCATCTGATTCATAACGGTACGACCATGGAAAGAGGTTTATATAACTGAATAAAAAGTTGAAAATAGATATTACCAAAAATATACCTAAATTGTCATATAAGTAGAATTCTAGAAAGATATACCCCAGAAAAAGATTTGAAATAGGACCTCCAAGGGCGGTAAAAAATTTTTCTTTATTCTCACATTTTCTATTATAAGTAACAAGGATCCCTATAGATAATTTAAAGAATTTTAAAATGATAATATCTCTTTTTTTATCTGAAAAATATGGTGGAATCAAGTGAGAAATTTCATGAATATACAATGAATATATCGCACAAATAACAATTATCACGATTTTAAAGAAAAAATGTAGCTTTATATCGTACATTTTTATCAAAATACTACAAATGGACAATAGAAGCATAAAACTAAAAGCTTTAAGCATAGCTTTATATAGATAATCTTTTATTTTCGATTTTTTTCTTTCCAAAAACTTTTCTGAGTTCTTAAACTTAGGAACGTAAATATTATCCGATCTATTAATTGTATATAACGATAATAAAACGGAAAAAACAAAAATAACTATAAAAATAATTGCAGGATATGCCATATAATTTACCATAAAATAATAAGTACCGAAAGATATATATATATACCTTATCATTATTACTTATAATGACATTTGAATTTCAGAAACTTATGGAGGATATCTTTCCAGAACTCGAAAGATATAAGAAATATAGGGGGATCGATTATAAAGAACATTTACAATATTATGCAGGAAAAATCAAAGAATATCAAAATAAAAAGATTTACCCTAAAAAATTTAAATCTCCTCTTGGGGTACAACTAGAAATTACTTATGGATGTAATCTAAACTGTATTCACTGTTATAACAATTCTGGAAACTATAAAGAACAAAGAAAAGACCTTTCAACTGAACAGTTTCTTGCTGTAGCTGAGGAATTGGTAGAAATAAAAGTCTTTGAGTGCATCATTTCTGGAGGAGAACCAACGATCAGAAAGGATCTTTTTGAATTATTAGATATATTAGATCAGAATAAAATAAAGCTAATTTTCATAACAAATGGCTGGGCTGTAGATGAAAAAATGATAAATAAGCTAAGCAATTATAGTTATCGGTGGTTTCAAGTTAGTATAGATGGATATAGACCTGAAATTCATGATCATATAAGAGGTAGGAAAGGGAGTTGGAAGAGAGCTGTAAATGCCGCTAAATTAGCTGCTGACGCTGGTCTTCCTCTTGTCATTGCGCATTTGATAACAAAAGAAAATATAGAAGACTTTGAAGATATGATAGACTTGGCTCTTGCATTAGATGCACTTGAAATTATCGCAGATGAAGCAATTTTTACTGGTAGAGCATCTGATATTTACACGAAGTTAAAACTCTCAGAGAAAGAAACAAAGAAGTTTATAGAAATACTGAAAAGGAAAAGAGTTGAATATTCAGATGTCATATCTATTAGATGCTCAACTAGCCCACCAATACAATTAAGACAATACTCATTAGAGCCAAATAAAGTCGCTCTAATAAGGCCAAACGGTGATGTAAAACTGGACTGTATAACACCTTTTGTTTTTGGAAATATAAAAAGAGAATCTTTGCAGGAAATTTGGGATAATGGATTGAATTGCGGATGGAAAAATAAGAAGGTGGAACAATTTATCGAAAGTGTTAAACATCCTGAAGATTTAGTTCATAATCCATTTGCTATACCACATCGTGATCATGATATTTATTTAGGTGAAATGAATGCTAAACATAGTCGGAAGTGAAGTCCCGAAAAAAGTAAAAGAGATACTGTCTAGAAAAGACAACGAAAGTATAATTATTGTTAGATCAGAAAAATTTAATGATCTCCTTTTTTTAAATCCTGTTGCGGCCTATATATTCGAAAGATGTAACGGTAAGTACAATATTCGTGAAATAGTAGATTCTATCTGTAGAGATTTTGAAGAGACAAGAAAGGAGGAGTTGGTCGTAGATACGATCAAAATAATCAGAAAAATGCAAAAATTAGGTATTTTAGAATCTAAAGGAGGTGAGAAAGATGAAGTATATTAAACCTGAAATTGGGAGCTCTATCGAGGCATATTCTTTGGTGCCACTTTTAGCCTTCGCAATTGCGGCGGCTGTTAATTTTGCTGTTATGGCGATATACTCATATTGTACGTTATCTATCGCATCAGCATTAGCCAGAGGACACTAGAACACAAAACTGACGAAATGAGGAGAAAGGAATGAAATACTTAAAACCTGAGATAAAGACAGATGAAGAGGCTAGCATAAACGTTAATAGTTTACTTAATTATACTTCTAACGAAGAACTTTTCGAAGAGGTACAATATGTCCTCTCCTTGTATTCTTTAACATCTCAAAAATACTGTATTTTGAATAGGTGAAAATATGATTGAGTTAAAAGAAGTAAATAAAACTTATGTATCTGGCAAAAATGTTGTAGAAGCATTAAAAAATATCTCTTTCAAAATAGAAGAAGGAGAATTTGTTTCTGTGATGGGACCTTCTGGATGTGGTAAGTCTACCCTTATAAACATAATGAGTGGACTGGATTCAGCTGAGAGTGGAAAATTAATAATCAACGGAAAGAATATTACGAAAATGACAGAAGATGAACTTAGTTCCTTTAGACTAAATACAATAGGACTAGTGTTCCAAGAATTTCATTTATTTAGAATGTTAACAGCAAAAGAAAATGTTATTCTTCCACTACAATTTTTAGATCTTAATAACAAAAACGAAAGAGGAGAGTATCTTTTAAAAAAAGTTGGGCTTGAAAAAAGGATCAATTTTAAAGTTTTAGAATTATCTGCAGGTGAAAAACAGAGGGTATGTATCGCAAGGGCTCTGGCTACTGATCCAAAACTTATCCTCGCAGATGAGCCTACTGGTAATTTAGATTCAGATAGTAGTATAGAAGTAATGAAAATATTTCAAAAAATGAAAAAAGACAATGAAACTATATTAATGGTAACACATGATAAAGAAATGGCATCATTTTCTGATAGAATCTTAAAAATGAAAGATGGTATATTGGAGGAATAAAAATGTTCAGATTAGCGTTAAAAATGTTATTGAACAAAAAATTAAGGCTTGTATTATCTTCTTTAGGTATAACTATTGGAGTTTTTATTATGATATTCATACTTTGTATATCTGTTTTTCCCAGTACAGGCAATATAGAAGGCGGAATTTATAAAGATATAACTATTTCTGAAAAGGGAAAAATTAGTGCAGAAGAAGAGATCACTGGTAGCGTGGATGAGAATATAGCCAATAAGATAAAAAATATAGAAAACATAAATAGAGTTGCTCCAGTTGTGGAGACATTCTTATTTTTCATAGAAGACAACAAAATTGTTACTCAGATTCCTTCTTTGTTTCTTGGCATAGACACAGAATATCTACCCCTATTCAAAGTTAAAGAAGGAGAATATTATTCAAAAAATGATAAAAATAAGATAATTATCAGTAAAGCTTTTTCTGAAAAGTATAGACTGAGTATAGGAGATATTGTTTGTGTGATTCCTAGTAAAACAATACATGCTGGGATTGTGTCCTCTGAGAACAAAAAAGAGGTAGAGATTACAGGAATTTTTGAAAATACGGAGACACCAAACGATGCGATAGTTTTTGGAAGTTACAGTACTGGAAAGTATCTAAATAACTTTCAGGATAGGGCAACTGTTTTTTATGTCGAACTTAAAGATGTGAAAAAAGTGGAAGAGACAAAAAATGAGATGAAAGAAAAGCTAAAAGATTGTAATGTTGAGGTAAAGGTAGAGACGAAAAAAGTTAAGATATTCAGAATATTCGAAAACTTAACATCAACTATTCTGTTCATAGTTGCTTTGTTTAATGTTGCATTTAGCTCATTTAAAAGTATAAGTTCTAATGCATCTGAACAGGAAAAAGAGATTGGAATGCTAAAGGCTATAGGGATACCAAAAAGAGCTATTGTTAAATTATTTATTTATCAGGGACTAATAATCTCTGCTTTGGGATGTTTTGTTGGTATAATAGTTTCAGCAATCTTTTTAGAAAAATTCAATGAGATATTCATCAGTGCAACAGGAATTACTGCTAAATTTTTTGCTTTATCCCCACAAGTAATATTTTATGCAGTATTATTCCCATTTTTAGCTGCTTTTTTAGTTTCTTTATACCCAGCGTATAAAGTCACGAAAACCAAAACAATAAAAATGCTAAAATCCCGATGAGAAAACAATATTTGGATTCTTGGATAAAAAACAAACTAATAATTGTCTCAAACTTTCTACCCTTGACACCAAAAATCAAACCCTCTTTTTTCTTATGATCCCAGCAATGTACAACCTTTATGTTGTACAAAGTCAATTAACGAAGCAAAAACTATAAAAGCAAAAAATTATATTAAGTATGAGGTGATCCCACGACCACCATAGAAGAAGTCATGAAAAGAGATATAGTAAAGCTGGCACCCGACGACACAGTTGCAAAGGCTGCAAGAGAAATGAGCGGGAAAGACTTAGGGTGTGCAGTGATAGTAGAAGGTTCAAAGCCAATAGGCGTGGTGACAGAGAGAGATATTGTGAAAAGAGTAATATCTAAAGGAAAGAAACCCTCAAAGGTAAAGTTAGGAAGTATAATGTCCTCTCCTGTGATTACTATAGATTATGACAGCACGATCCTCGAAGCCTCAAAAGTTATCTCTGAACAGAACATAAGAAGACTCGTTGTCACAAAAAATGAAGATATTGTGGGAATAGTCGCCTCTGTTGATCTCCTCAGCTATGCTCCTGAAATATTTGAGGAGAGAATAGAAGAAATAGAGATAGGCCCTGGTGTCTGCGAGGTCTGCGGACAGCATTTCCAGAGCTTGAATGAAGTTAATGGAAAGTATGTGTGTAATAACTGTAAAAAAATATTAGAAGGATAGCGATATAGAATCTAAAAAAATTATTATTTGATAGAGATTTTCCTTAGCTAAAAGATCGAGGAGAGCTGGGAGCAATTTTGTAAAATCTTTCTAAAATAATATCTTAATCTAGTTATTTTTAGCTTTCTTTTTATATAGAGATAGGGATATTTATAAAAACAAAATGAATCTTCATTATCCTTACTGGCTTTTCTTCAAGCGTTGCTTTTTCTCACGCCCATTAATTCACCTTGATAAACACTCCTGAAATTTTTTCATGTTTTCACATAAATCCGTGCTGAGATACCGCTGTAAACTGTCTGGTAGTAATGTAACAACGGTTT
>Ga0209986_10003928_pt1 | contig 12793 bp, 11 predicted proteins | sample BlataG_FD_183168 | JGI IMG/M metagenome (GOLD analysis project Ga0209986, IMG submission 183168) | Deep subsurface microbial communities from Black Sea to uncover new lineages of life (NeLLi) - Black_00105 metaG (SPAdes) (version 2) | ecosystem: Environmental > Aquatic > Marine > Oceanic >...
TTCCCTTTTATTAAGTGACTGGCAATAAGATTACGCTGTATCTCGGAGATACCAACATATATCTCAGTCATTTTGGCATCCCGGTATAGCCGTTCTACGGGCATAGTCTTCATAGTGCCGTATGAGCCGTGAACCTGCATTGCCATCCGGGTAACCTCAACTGCTATTTGAGAGGCAAAGAGCTTGGCTACCGAAGATTCATATTTGATATCCGACCCCTGGTCACGGAGGAAGGCAGTCCGATATACCAGCCACCTACCAGCCTCTATCCGGCTCGCCATCTCAGCCAGGTACCACTGAATTGTGGGTAGTTTGGCAATCGGTTTACCCCAGGCTTTTCTCTGCTTGGCATAATCTATAGAGAGTTCCAGTGCTGCCTGGGCAATGGCTATTCCCTCCACCGCTACTCCCAACCGCCCCAGGGTTATAGCCTCAAGCAGAATGTCAAAGCCCTGCCCTTCTTTCCCAAGCAGGTTTTGTTGAGGTACATAAAGGTCATCAAGATATACTACCGAGGTGCCTAACCCCCTTAGCCCCATGGTTTCACAGGGCTCGCGGACATTATACCCTGAAGAGGAGGTGTCTATGATAAAAGCGTTTAGCCCCTTTCCCTCACGCCTGGTAAAGACCAGGGCTAAATCGGCGGCAGGGGCAAGAGCGACAAAGTGCTTCTGACCGGTGATTACATAGCCATCGCCGCTTTTCCTGGCAATAGTAGTGATTGCTTCCGGGTCTGAGCCTGTCTCGGCTTCGGTAAAGGCAATACTGCCAAGCAACTTGCCTTGAGCCAGAGGGGTTAAGAAGGTCCTTTTCTGCTCCTCACTGCCAAAGCGAAATATTGCCTCCTCGGGGACGGTATTTATTGCCATAATGGCACCAACAGTCATTGACGCCTGGCAAATTTGCTCCAGCACCAGGGCATAACTGATATAACCAGCCTCACTGCCTCCGTATTGGGCAGGATAGGGCAGCCCCTGGTATCCCAGTTCGCCTATTTCCTTGGCCAGGTCAAAGGGAAACTGCCCGCTTGAGTCAATGTCAGCCGCTAGCGGCTCGACTGACTTGATGGCAAACTCCCTTGCCATCCTCTGTAACATCTTCTGTTGTTCATTAAGATTGAAGTCCATATTCCAGCCACATTTACAATGATATGGGCTACTTATATCAAAAGATTATGCCAGCGGATACCATTCAACAAAATAGATGAGCGGCCGAGGGCGATTTATGGTGACTTCAGCTCATGTCCTTCGTCCAGATAACCTTGCAGGATGAGAGCTGCGGCTTGAGCATCGCTCCTGGCTTTCTCCCTGGTTTTCTTGGTCTTGACCGCCTGCATCAGGCGTTTAGCCAATACTGTGGTTAAACGCTCGTCCCTATACTCAACAGGAACTTCAGTATGGCTACATAGTTTCTGGGTGAATGCTTTTACCTTCTCTGCCTGCCCACCCAGACTGCCATCCATAGAGCGTGGCAAACCGACAACAATTTGCCCCACCTGTCTCTGGCCGATAATGTCGGTAATAGCCTCTATATCCAGGCTCTCATCCCTGCGGTTGATAATAGTAAATGGGCTGGCTAATATGCCCTCAGGGTCACTGAGAGCCACCCCAATCCTCTTATCACCAATATCAAGTCCCAGGCTACGCGTTATATCTACCTCCAGACTTCCTGAAATTATCTATCAACCTCACCCCCTTTATCCCCCTCTCCTTTAAAGGAGAGGGGGAGGGGTTACTTTGAAGGGGTGAAACCCCTTCAATCTTCCTGTGATAAATGATTCTTACTTAATTCGTGTCCATTTTCAAACCTCAAATCAGGCTTTTCACAAGCTGAAGGGCTTCATCCAGTTTTTCCTTATCCTTACCCCCTGCCTGACCTAATCTTGCTTTACCCCCACCACTGCCGCCGGTTACCCTGGCTACCTGTTTCACTATTTCTCCAGCATCATAGCCTTTAGCCACCAAGTCAGGGGTTACTGCGGCTAGAAAAGCAGGCTTGTCTTCATAGACTGTTCCCAGGACTATCACAGCACTTCTCAGCCTATCCCTAAGCAAATCGCCCATCTCTCGCAAGGACGGCATCGGCAAAGATGGCACCCTGGCCGCTAGCACGGTTACCCCGTTAATAACCTCAGCCTGAGTTAGTAAAGACTCGGCTATTCTCTTAGCCAGTTCCCTTTCCAGAGCCAGACTTTGTCTGCGCTCCTTCTCCAGCTCGGCGACCAGGCTAGAGACCTTATCCTGAGTCTCTTCTGGCGAAGCTCCCAGAGATTGAGCAATCTGCTGCAAATCTGATAAACGCTGGTCAATAAATGCCTCAGCTCCCCTACCAGCAACGGCTTCAATGCGGCGCAGTCCAGCACCAATGCTACTTTCGCTGATAATTTGAAATAAACCTATCTCCCCGGTGGAAGTGACATGGGTGCCTCCACACAGCTCAGCACTAATTCTCGGTTCACCAATTTCCACTACCCGAACTACATCGCCATATTTTTCATCAAACAGGGCTATAGCCCCTTCCTCTATAGCCTTTTTATAGGGGAGAGCCTCATCATATACCTTCAGGTTCTGGCGAATTTTTTCGTTGACAATACGGTTTACCTCTGCTATCTGCCTCTGGGTCAGCGCCGTCAGGTGAGAGAAGTCAAATCTAAGTCGGTCGGGGGCTACCAGCGAACCCCGCTGCTGAACATGCTCACCCAATACCTGGCGAAGAGCCGACTGAAGTAAATGGGTGGCGGTATGATTACGGGCAATATCAAGCCGCCGCTCTCTATCAACTATAGCCTCAACCTCATCACCAGCCGATAAATATCCCTCAACAACTTTACCTTGATGAACAATAATGTCCGGTGGAACCCGAACAGTATTGGTTACTAGAAACCGTCCTGCAGGGCTGCGTATTTGACCGGTATCACCCACCTGTCCCCCCATCTCTCCATAAAAGGGGGTTTCAGAAAGAATGATACCAGCCGTTTGCCCCCGTGATATTGTGTTTACAGGCTGTTCAACCACCAGACCACTAATAAGAGACCTGTGCTTTAGGGAATCATAGCCAACAAACTTGACATCAGTAATAGATAGGTTGGGTTTTCCTGTTATTACCTTTACTTTGAACTTTTGGGCAGCCTGAGCCCTTTCCCGCTGTTTCTCCATTTCCCTTTCAAAGCCTGCCAAATCTACAGAGAAGCCACGGTCAGCGGCAATCTCTGTGGTTAACTCTACAGGGAAGCCATAGGTATCATATAACCGGAAAGTGTCTACGCCTGAGATTTCGTTTATTCCTTTGCTGGCTGCTTCCTCCATAATCCCATCTAGTAATTCCAACCCAGTGCTAAGAGTCTCGCTGAATCTGGCTTCTTCACTCTCAATTACTTGTAGAATGAAGTCCTGTCTTTGTACTATTTCGGGATAAATATGCCCCATCTGCTCAATAGTAGCCTTGGCTACTTCGCCAACAAATGGTTTGTCCAATCCCAATCTTCTGCCGAAGAGGGCGGTGCGGCGCAACAGTCGGCGTAACACATAGCCTCGCCCCTCATTGCTGGGGATTACCCCATCAGCAATGAGAAAGGCTATCCCCCGGCTATGCTCAGCGATAACTCGCATAGTATTATCACTATCAGCATCGGAGCCATACTTCCTTCCAGCTAACTCAGATATTTTTTGTATCAATGGAACAAAGAGGTCGCTTTCATAGACGGAGGTTTTGCCCTGGACTACGGCGGCAGTTCTCTCCAGACCCATGCCGGTATCAATATTAGGCTTGGGCAGTAAGGTGCGGTGCCCAGCTTTGTCCTGGTTATACTGAGTGAATACCAGGTTCCAAATCTCGGAAAAACGACCACAGTCGCAGTTTGGGGCGCAAGAAGGCTTCCCACAGCCAAACTCTTCCCCAAAGTCGTAGTGAATCTCGCTACATGGTCCACAGGGTCCGGAATCGCCGGCTGGTCCCCAGAAGTTATCCTCCTCGCCAAACCTCAATATCCTCTCTTCAGGAACACCTACTTCCCGCCAGTAATGGAAGGACTCATCGTCGTCAAGAAAGATAGTTATCCACAGCCGCTGTGGCGGAAGTCCCAAGCGCTGAGTAACAAACTCCCACGCCCAGTTAATTGCCTCCTGCTTGAAGTAGTCGCCGATACTAAAGTTGCCCAGCATCTCAAAAAAGGTGAGGTGACCAGGGTCGCCTACCGATTCAATATCAGTGGTGCGAAAGCACTTCTGACACGATGCCAGACGAGAACCAGGCGGCAATGCTTCCCCTAAGAAGTAAGGCTTAAACTGCACCATGCCAGCACTGGTGAGCAGTAGAGTGGGGTCACCCCGGGGTATCAAAGAGGAGCTGGGAATAATTTTATGACCCTTTTCCTCAAAGAAGCTTAAAAACGCCGCCCGAACTTCATCACTAGTCATAATTATATACGATTTTAGTGTACCACATACTAGCTGTCAACGAGAAGGCGGTTTATCAACCTCACCCCCTTAAAGTTTTTATTAGGTAACCCTATCCCCTTTATCCCCTTCCCCTTATCAAGGGGAAGGGGAAGACAATTTATTGAGAGGGGCTTCGCCCCTCTTAGACTCCCTGTAATATGTTTGGAGGCTTCGCCTCTCTTTGACTCTCCTTACTCTGGAATAGTAATCAAGGGAAAGGGGAAAACGAGGGATTGGGGGCGCAGCCCCCGAATAGATTTTAGGGTGGGAAGAAGACAAACCTTCATCCCTCTCTCCTAATCTAATTTTTGTTGAAGGGCAAAGGCAGCAGCGCCAAGTAGCCCACTATCCAGCATCATCACCAAGCTGGGCAGGAACTATACGCACCGCCTGAGCTGATAGTTTAAATGCCCTTTCCATCACTACCTGTCTAGCCGGCTCAAGTAAAAGGTCGCCCATGTTTGCCACCCCTCCGCCAACGATAATCATCTCTGGATTAAAGATATTCACCAGGTTCACCATGCCTACCCCCAGATAGGTTGCTGCTTCAGAAATAACATCCGAGGCTAGAGAATCCCCACCCTGAGCCGCCATTGATACCTTTTCCGCAGTGATATTCTCTATTTTACCCTCCACAATGTCAGTGAGGGAAGACTCCTCCCCTTGACCGATTCGCCTTATCGCTTCTCTAGCCACTGCGGTACCAGAGGCTAGCGTTTCTAAACAGCCAATATTGCCACAGCTACACCTTGGTCCGTTGATGTCAATGGTCATATGTCCTATCTCTCCAGCACTACCACTTGGTCCCAAATATAACTCGCCATTGATGATAATGCCACCGCCAATGCCAGTGCTTACTGTAAGGTAGATAAGATTATTTACCCCCTTCCCAGCGCCAAAGTGATATTCACCTAAAGCAGCAGCACTGGCATCGTTGATTAGGAGGGTATTGACCCTGTATTTCCTGTTTACAATGTCTCTCAATGGGATATCATACCAGCCGGGAAGGTTTGGGGATGAGGTTACCAGCCCCTGGTCAAGGTCTATGGCTCCAGCAGAAGCAATGCTTATGCTGTCCAGTTGAGATAAGTCTATATTTCTTAGGCTGAGGAGATGGTCTATAGCAAAGAGTATCCTATCTATTACCGACTGTGGTCCCTCACCAGCTAAGGTGGGATAGTATTCCCTAGCCATTACCTGACCTTGACTGGAGACAATAGCAGCAATTATTTTAGTGCCACCCAGGTCTATGGCTAGAATCGGTTTAGCTTCCTGCATATTAAGCACCACGAGGCGATTTAAGAATTTTTTAACCAGAGGGGAATTATAATTGTAATTTGTCGGATTATAGCAGCAACTTTTAGATTGGGAAAATCTTTTTACAAAACTTACCTACTCTAGTGCTGCTCACAGGATAAATTATGCCGGATTCCTCCCAGCTTTGGAGGATAGGTGATAAAGTGCTATGCTTAACTCCAATAATGGCTGCTATCTCAGACAACGAATGATTCCCATCACAAGCATTATAACCCTCGACATATTTTTGCTGCTTGGCTTTCTGTTTACCCCTAACTACTATATTAAAAACCTCTTCTCTAGTAAACGCCATTTTACCAATCAGAGCTATGATTATATTGTTTTGCTCAATGATTTTGGTCAATAATATCGACTCTTCACTTTGCAAACTCATTCAGACTCACCTCCCTTAGTAGCAGTTTCCTCCACCTGTATTCTTTCTTTAGTCTTCGCTTTTACGCCAACCTCTATAGACGGAATTTCAATACCTAAGTCCTCTAAGGAGAAGGCCCTCTCAAAACGCCCTTTGTAATTTTTGGATGGTTGGGCAATCCCCAATGTAAACCACCTTCTCCAATAATTTGTGACAGTCATGGGACTTACTCCACAAACTTTCGCGACATCGACGCTCGATCGCCCATCGCTAAACTGATATGCTATCTTAAGTGTATCGGTTTTAAGAGCATCGACCAAAACAGCCCTAGCATTCTGCACGCCTTGGAGTCTCGTCCATCTTAGGATTTCTTCTAAAAGTTCGATGACTTTATCTTGCTTATCAACATTTCCCTTATCATTCAATTTTCTCACCCTCCCAAACTTTTTTTCGTGCCTCTTCCTTCGAGAGCCCATGCATTACATTTTTTACTATGTTAAACAGAAAATATGTAGTAAAGAAATGAGATTGGTTAAGCTTCAAAAATTCTTTGGCATGGATGGTCAGTGGCTCGCCTCTCTTTTCAGGCTCTATTTCTCGGAAGTGATTTACCACTAAGAAACCTTTCAACTCACTTGCTTTCTTATTGAATTCTACGATTTCTCTCCTGACCCAACCATCCAGTTGTTGAGCCTTGCTTTTGTCACCTGCCTTTGTCGTTCCCTCAATTTCAACAAGAGCTTTTATGCCCTCATAGATGAAAGTGATGTCAGGGTTATCAGTATCTTCTTTGTAGTGCTTAAGGTCTTGAAAATCAAGCCACTCTAAGGCAAATGCCACAGCTTCCTGAAGAGGTATATCTGTGGTGTATAGCAATCTTTCAAACATCTCATATTCGGTAACCTTGCTACTGAGATTCTCGATCTCCCTGTCAAGTTTGCTCTTCTCCTTGAATGAGTGTTTAGTCATCCACTTCGGCTTGGACTGTGTTCGGAGAACCACCTGCATCATGTCATGTGGCAGGACTACAGTAGGTAGCCCCACTCCACCAAACACCTTATACAGCTGTTTTTGCCCGATTAATTGATCGCAGATGCCTATACACCTAGACCTAGGTATACCGGTCAGTTTTACAATATCAGTAACTTGAGGGAAATTGTGCGTTTGGAAGATATGATGCCTCACCGACTCCATAACCTTCTTGTATTCTTCACCGGAAGAACTCTTACTACCTATCTTCACTTGCTCTGCCTACTTATATCAACTTTTAACTTGATTTTACCGTGCTGTATTTGGTTTGTCAACCATTAGTTTCAAGTTGTTAATTTGATTTTACCCTATCTCAGTCAATTTGTGAAGCTTGAAGTTGACGCAAGACATGCCTCCTGCTAAATTTAACCTGTGCCATATGTCTTTGAGCATCTGGATTTAATTGGAGAAGCCCTCAGGCGGTCACCCTTTGGGCTTATCACTGATGTTGATGGCACTATAAGTCAGACTGCCCCCACCCCACAAGAAGCTGAGGTCTCTGCGCTATGCCGTCAATATCTTTCTGCCCTCTGTAACCAGTTAGCTCTGGTAGCTGTCATCTCAGGGAGACCGGCTATTGAAGTCAGGGACATGATGAAAATCGATGGCATGGTCTACATTGGTAACCACGGACTGGAGCGATGGACTGGGGGGCAATCCGAGTTCCCAAGAGAAGCCAAAAATTACTTTGAAGTAGTCAAGGCTGCCATTGAGGAATTGACCCCGCTACTTTCTATAGAAGGCGTTAGTATTCAGGATAAGGGAATAACGGCTACCATTCACTATCGTCTCTGCCCTGAACCTCAATCGGCGGAGAGAGACATCCTAACTGCGCTGGAGAACTCGCCCCACGCCCGGAGGTTAGAGATTATGCAGGAGAAGATGGCAATTGACCTGTTACCACCAGTGAAGGTGAATAAGGGCACAGCTACCTTGGACTTAATACACAGGTATAATTTGCAAGGCGGTATCTATCTGGGAGATGACCAGACAGATTTTGATGCCTTTAGAGCTATACACCGCGCTTCCCTCAATTCAGATTTTAAGGGCTTTGCCATTGGCGTCACCGGTCAAGAAATGCCACCAGGGCTGGAGGCAGAGGCAGATTTTACCCTGAATGGGGTCGAGGATGTGGAGCATTTTCTCCACTGGATGTCCCAGACCGCTCTGGAGTGAGCCACCTATGTCCTGGCTTGTGGACATAGGTCAGCAATTAGAAGATTGAGAGCCAGCCCCCCTTCGAATTTCCCCGTCTTAATAGAGAGGTCAGCCTGCAAAAGTTTATGATATACCTGCTTAAGCCGCTCCAAAGGATACCTCTGAGCTTGCTCTAATGTTTTACGCAAAGGAAATGGGGCCAAACCCAGCTTGCTCTGAATCTCCGCCTCAGGTTTCCTCTGGCGTCTTAGCTCCTTAGCTAGAACAATCATCCGAGCCTGCCGTGACAGCATAACCAGAAGATAGGCTGGAGAGGCTCCTCTTTGCAATAACTGCTCCAATAATTGTTCTGCCACCCCAGCCTTGAAGTCAAGGATAGCATCAACCATAGCAAAGACATTAGCCTCCTGGGCGGAGCTAACTATCGCCTTAATATCCTCTACATCAATGCGTCGACCTGAGGTGAATAGGGCTAGCTTGTTTATTTCATTTGCCATAATCCATAGATTTCCCCCCACAAGTCTAGCTAATAAATCTACTGCCTGGGAGGACATACTGGCGCCTTGCTCAGCCACCTGCCTCTCAATCCACTGACGCAGCCTAGCCTCTCTCAGTATGGGAAAAGACCTTACTTCTGCCTTGGCTGAAAGCTGTTTAAACAGAGGGTTATTGCTTTTTATCTTGCCATCTATTAGGACTAAAACCGTGCTATCAGGTATGTTACTTAGATAGGCAGCAAATGATTTATATTCGCTTTTCTGCTCAGTCGGAGGTGCTATTTTCTTCTGCCGGCGGGATTTGACCTGGGGTTCAAAGCGCCCCAATAACCCCTGGATAATGACCAAGCGCTTTTCAGCCAGAAAGGGCACTGTGTCACAGACAGTTCTTAATTGGTCTAAGGTCAGTTGTTGACCATCAAGGGCGGTGGTATTAGCTGCTAAAAGAGCTTGGTCACCCGTACCTCGTTTTATCTCCTGAAGCGACATGGTTAGGGAAAAATCATCCTCACCTAGTAATATATACAGCAAGGCTCGCCTCAACTATTTAATAGGTCTTCCCATTTTATCACAGGTAAGGGTAAATAATCTCTATGAGCTAGTTCCGATAGATTGGTGACACAGATTATCATGCTTCGTTTCTCTATGGCATTGACCTCATCCCCCTGACCCCCTTCCCTTAATAAGGGAAGGGGGAAGATTTTGTAAAGAGGGACTAGCGCCCCTCTTAAACACCCCAGAGAATAGAGAGCCCAAGAGAGGCAAAGTCCCCAAATACATTATGGGGAGTCTTAGAGGGGGCGAAGCCCCCTCTTTCTTCTCTTTCCCCCTCCCTTATCTAAGGGAGGGGGATAAAGGGGGAAGGTTCCCACATAAAAAATAAATAATCACTATTGAACAATGATTGCACTAAGAGTAAAATAAATACAACCGATAATATCTCATCCGGATAGTGTTGCCGGAGCCGAAGAGGAGAGTCGAAATGACAGAACATGCCGATGAACTAACGAAGCTAGCAGCTATTGCCACTGACCTAGAACTTGTTTCTCAGTTGAGGACTAAAGCTATTGAACAGCTTGGCAATATTGGCTCCCATGAAGCCCTTCTCGCCCTGCTAGACCTAGCTGCCAATGAAAGGTTAATAACTAAGGAAAGAGACCTTGCCCTCAAGCAAGCCAGGAAAGTAATAAGGTCAAGCCATTAACAGCACAGCTTAATAAAAAAGCATGGGATTAGAGCGATGAGTATTGATATTGGCATCATTGGGCTAGCCAAGGGTGGCAAGACCACCATTTTCAATGCTTTAACCAAAGGTAAAGCTGATACCAGAAGTCCAGCACCACATATTGGCATAGCCAAGGTCCCCGAGCCACGCCTCAAGGCGTTAGCCGATATGCTCCACCCCAAGCGGGTAGTCCCGGCTGAGGTAAGCTACATTGATATCGGTGCTTCAGTCAAGGGTCTGGGGGGGGAGAGGGCTATAGATAGTCAAATCCTGAATCAGCTCAGCAACGCAGATGCTCTAATCAATGTTGTCCGAGCCTTTACCGATGAAAGCATACCCCATATTGAAGGTAGCCTGGATGCAGAAAGGGATATTGCTACTAGCAATCTGGAGCTTACCTTTTATGACTTAGGCATTATTGACCGAAGAGTGGAGAGAATAGAAACATCTTTAAAAGGGGCTAAGGCGACTGAGCGCCAGGGTCTTCTACGAGAGCAAGAACTGCTAACCAAGGTTAAGGCTGATTTAGAAAAAGAAGTGCCCATCAGAGAACTAAGGCTAACTGCTGACGAGGCCAGAACCATAGCTAACTACCAGTTCCTCACTGCCAAGCCGCTATTAATAGTGGTCAACATTGGGGAGGAACAAATACCCCAGGCAGCATCTTTAGAAGCAGAACTAAACTCCCGTTATTCAGGGACAAAGTGTGGCATTATCACCCTTTGTGGTAAGCTAGAAATGGAGCTGACTCAATTAGATAATGATGCTGCTGAGGGATTCCGTGCTGAGTTCGGTATCACTGAACCTGGGCTTGACCGTATTATCAAGCTATCCTACCAATTATTGGGCTTAATCTCTTTCTTCACTATAGCCTCGGATGAGGTTAAAGCTTGGTCTATTCCAAAAGGCACCAATGCTCTCAAAGCAGCCGGTAAAATCCACTCTGATATGGAAAGGGGCTTCATTCGAGCTGAGGCAATCAGTTACAACGACATGGTGAAATGTGGAAGTCTAGCTGAGGCTCACAAGAAAGGACTCCTCCGACTGGAGGGCAAGAGCTATATAGTTCAAGATGGCGATGTAATTACCTTCCTGTTTAATGTCTAGACCTTTTACAGGTGTTCCACCACTTGGGTAAGGCTCCGGATTCGTGGGGAATCGGTAATCCCCTCCAAGTAGCCACCGCGGTCTAAGAGAACCCCTCGCATACCCACCTCATTAGCCCCCACTACATCAATCTGATACTGGTCTCCCACATAGATTGCCTCTGAGGAGCTAACCCCAGCCTGTTTTAGTGCCTCCTGGAATATCTCAGGCTGAGGCTTATTAAAGCCCGCTTCTTGAGAGGTGACCACCACCTGAAGCAAGGCTGAGAGCCCAAGCTCCTGACAAAGAGGAGTTATATCACGGTCTACGTTGGAAATAAGTCCCAAGATTAGCCCCAGCTCCCCGAGGTGAGTCAAGGCAGGTATGACATCATCAAAGAGCACCATCTTAAAGTCAACCTGCTGCCATTTGCTCAGTATGCCGGCGATGAGCTGCTGAGAAGCGTCTATCCCTGCCTCCCTGAGCACTATCCCCTGATATTGGGCATAGAGAGCTATCGTCTCCTCCTTAGACCGCTTACTTAACGGGGAACGGGCATGCTCCCGATAGATGAACTCGTCGGCGACGACCAGGGGACGGCGAAAGGTCTCCGGACTCACATCTATGCCCAAGTCCTTGAGTATCCTCGCCTCAAGCTCCTCCCGGGGCGGGGCATAGCTAACCAGGGTATTGTAGAGGTCAAAAAAGACCGCTTTAATCATAGAGCTCCCTTCCCTGAAGTAATGAGTGAACGGAATAATCATAGCATTGTAACCGAATCAATGCTTGGTGTAAAGCACCAGGTAAAACAGACAATGTTTTATTGACCACGGGGTATGAAGTATCTTGATATTATTGCCGATTCTTTGCACCCAACGTGCTTTATTGCTACAATTATCTTTCTGGGTGCTTAAAGGGGGTGAGGTAGATAAATAATCCTATTAAATTTGGCACCGATGGCTGGCGAGGGATTATCGCCCAGGACTTTACCTTTGATAAGGTGCGGGCTTGCGCCCAGGCGGTGGCTGACTTCCTTAAACAGGTGGGCTTGGCCAACCGGGGGCTGATTGTGGGCTATGATACCCGTTTTGCCTCCGAGGACTTTGCCTCAGCCGCCGCTGAGGTAGCTGCCGGCAACAGGATAAAGGTATACCTCTGTCCCAAGGCTACCCCAACGCCGGCGATAAGCTTTGGTATTCTAGCTCAAAAGGCGGGCGGGGCTATCATCATCACTGCCAGCCATAATCCGGCTATTTGGAGTGGCTTCAAGTATAAGAGCGAGGAGGGGACTAGCGCCTCACCTGAGGTTACCGCTGAGATAGAAAAGCATCTCTCCCATACCCTGACTACAGGAAAAATAAACCACATGCCGCTGTCCCAAGCGTTAGACCGAGGAATGGTAGAATACCTTGACCTGGCTCCAATTTATGTCCAACAGTTAACCAAGCTCATCGACCTAAACCAGCTACGCCAAGCCAGGTTAAAGGTAGTGGTTGACCCTATGTATGGGGCTGGCGCTGGCTACTTCAACATGCTGTTAGGCGGAGGAGCTATCCAGCTAGTGGAGATAAATAGCGAGCGCAATCCCCTGTTCCCCGGGATACAACCCGAGCCAATTGCGGCTAACCTGGCTAAGCTCTCGGCTACAATCAAGGAGCAGAAGGCAAATGTTGGCTTGGCTACTGATGGTGAT
>Ga0209986_10003930_pt1 | contig 12791 bp, 13 predicted proteins | sample BlataG_FD_183168 | JGI IMG/M metagenome (GOLD analysis project Ga0209986, IMG submission 183168) | Deep subsurface microbial communities from Black Sea to uncover new lineages of life (NeLLi) - Black_00105 metaG (SPAdes) (version 2) | ecosystem: Environmental > Aquatic > Marine > Oceanic >...
ATATTAAATGCTAAATAAATACCAAAAATAATCATGAACGCTCCGCAAACGATCAAAATATATTTATAGACTTTAGGATTTAAAGATTTCCCTCCATAATAGACGAAGGTAGAGATAGGCAGGTACCAAATCATATCTCCTAGCTCGTGACCTATAAAAAACAATAAAATGCCAAGTGGATTTGCAAAGGAGATGTTGAAATTTACCATAAAACCTAAGCCGATAACTGCCCACCAAAATATCCAAAATGGGTTTGATAAACTAACAACAATTCCTCCAATAAAGCTATTCCCTTTAAAGCCCTTGACTTTGTCCTTCTCGAATGTGAAAGTCGCATCAAAATTAATTTTTGATACATCTCTTATAACAACTACTCCGAAAACTACTAAAAAAATTCCTCCAATAGTTCCTACTAACATTAGAAAAACGATATTATGAAAAAAGAAGGATGTTCCAGCAAGTAAAGCAATGACTAGCACGAATTCGATTGTAGCGTGGCCCAAAACGATATAAATACCCGCTAAATAACCCCTTTTTTGCTTAAGCGATTTATAAATAGTAAATGTCAAAAGGGGTCCTGGAGATAGGGCTCCAGTTAAAGCTATTAAGAACGAAAAGACGAGAATTTCTATCATATTAATAGAGAAATCAATATTAAACTTATTTTGGCAAGAATTGAGTGATATAATACATTATAATGACAAAGACAATCAAGATAGGTATCATATATACTAGAAACATGTAGGAGCCCTTAATCAGCTCTCTTCGGAATGATGATAGACCTTTTTCCCAATCTCTTTTCGTTTGCTTTTGCCAATTATCTATATCTTGGTTAATTTTCTGTTTTCCCGCTTCCCATTGTTCCTTAGTCTCGATTTGTCTTTTCTCTAAATCAGCAGTCCATTCTTTTATTTTATTATCCCAAGATTCTTGAGTATTTTTGAAAAACATATTAATTTTTCCTAAGTTGTTATCCCACAATTCTTTGTTATCATTGTGAGTTTTTTTAAAATCTGTGCCCCACTCTTTTATTGTAACATCCCAGTTTTCCTTGGCATCTATAAGGAATTTATTAATCTTTTCTTGATTTTGATTCCATGGCTCAGTATTTTTTTTAGTTATTTCTTCAATACTTTTTTGGAATTTATTGTATTCTTCTGTAATGTTAGAAACAAAATCGTTCCAACCCTTAAATATTAAGTTCTCTTTTGGTTTGGTTTCCTCAATATTTTCTTTATTTTCTTTTTCAGACATTTTTAGATATTATTCTAGTTTATTTAAAATTTTTAATTCTTTTCAATATAATATAGGAATTCTCTTTAATAAAATATTAGTGAAATCAGATTAAAACCTTAAATTCCATGAATAATTACATTTGATAATCATGGAATTTGATATTATTAAAAAAACTCCTCTCTATAAAGTTTTATCAGAGCTAGGAAAACGTATTTATTTACCTCAAGGTGTTTTTTATTGGGCTGGAAGAGCAAAAAAGGAAGCAGAAATAATGGGAACGCTTGGATCAGCTTTCGGTTACGAAAAAGATTTTATTGAAGGAGGCACTTCTGAATGGGTTCCTTGTTATTTAGAAGATATTAAGAATTATACCAAGTTTAATATAAATGAGATCGTACCATATCCTAAAATCTCTGGAGTTGACGAGCTAAAAATAATCTGGAAGAATTGGATCATTGAAAAATCGCTTATTAATAAAACCGTAGAAAAAGAGAGGTTAAATAGACTTGAAAATTATATTTCAACGCCAGTGATAACTTCTGGTTTAACAAATGGAATATTTATATGTTGTAGTTTGCTCCTAAATTCAGGAGATTACATTATTTCTACAAATAAAAGATGGGGAAACTACGATAACATTATTGAGAAATTACTTGGTGCAAAAATTAAATCTTTTGAATTTTTTATTAAGAATAAATTTAATGTTCAAGGATTAAAAGACGCTATTTACGAAGTTTCAAAAATTCAAGAAAAAATTGTTCTTATTTTAGGTTTTCCTAATAACCCAACGGGATATATTCCCAATAAGGAAGAACTTGAGGAAATTATTAATGTTTTAAGACTAGCTCAAAAAGATATTTCTAAACCTATTATTGTACTTGTTGACGATGCTTACGAGCCATACATCTATTCTAATAACGTAATAAATCACTCAATTTTTTATGAATTACACGATTTAGAAGAGGATATAATCCCTATTAAAATAGATGGTATAACTAAGGAATTGCTAATGTATGGTGGACGCATTGGGTTCGTTACGATTGGATTAAAACCAAACTGGGTAAACAGCGAAGAAGAACTAGATATTTTAAAAATAGAGATTAATAACAAATTATCTGGTTTAATTAGAACTACAATTTCAAATTCTAATCATTTTTATCAGAGCTTAATTATAAATCTCTTTAAGGATGTCGGAACGGATGGTTTAATTAAAAAGAGAGATAAAGTAATAGCCCTCCTTAAAGTAAGGTACGAAAAAATTAATGCTGAACTTAGAAAAATAAAAAACTCTGATATTTCAATAGATCCAAACGCAGGAGGTTTCTTTATTTTTGTAAATCTAAACCCTAAAAAATATCGTGCAAACGATTTTGCTGATCACCTTTTAAAAAAATATAAAGTAGGTGTTATTCCCATAGAAAAACCAAATGATAACATAAACGGAATTCGAATTGCATATTGTTCTATTGATCTTACACAGATTACTGAATTCGTTAACCGAATTAACCTTGCTCTCGTAGATTATTAATCGAACTCAGATGTATTTTACATATCATATTATTTTACTTAATTATTTTTTGCAAGTAATTAAAAAGATTGAGTTTATATTTAATATAAAAATTTTAAAAAAAATTCTACTTGAGGAGTATTTTATTGAAATTATATTTAGTCGATCAAGGTAATTTAAAAGAAATTAAGAAACCAGTGTTTAGTATCGGAGACACATACATCGTGGACGACGATAAAACAATTTACGTGTGGATAGGAAGTAAATGTAGCGTAGATGAAAAAACAGCTGGGGCAGCACAAGCTCGAACTTTAGACCAACAACGGGGTGGAGCGGCAAAAATAATAACAATAGACCAAAATCAAGAAACATCTAATTTTATGAAATTAATAAATACTATGGGAGCTATGAAGGTTGTTGAGAAGAATTACGCAAAAACTCTTCTCAAAGATGTATCTACGGGGGATTTTGCTGGATTCACAGAGTGGAAGAACGTTCTGTATCGTGTTTCAGCTGAGGAGTTTGATGGAATTAACACTATGAAAATGATTCAAGTCCCATTCACTAAAGATTCTTTAGATTCAGAAGATTGTTTTATAGCTGATTTAGGTAATAAAGTTTACATCTGGCAAGGAAGTATGTGCAATGTAAAAGAAAAAGTTAAAGCGGGTCAATGGGCTAGACACATTGATGCCGAGAGAGCTGGTGCCCAAAATGAAGAAATCTTTGAAGAAGGGGACGATAACAAATTTCTCGCAGCGATAGATAGAGGGGTGGATTACAAAGAATCGGACGCTGTCCAATTTAGAGCGGAATCTGTGTTGGAACCCGAAACAGAAAACGATAAAGCCACAGCAGAAATTCAACCAGAATTCAAATCAGAAGTTAATGATGTCACTCCTGACGATATAAAAGCAGATATTGACCACCTTAAGGCAGTAAGTGCTTCTAGTGCCAGTCCTGGAATCCCTGGACGAGTTGACGATGCTCTTTTAACCGTTGATAAACATGAAGGACGTAGAAAATGTCCAAAATGTGACACCGAAAATAAGATGATGATTCACGAAAGTGTTGATAAAAGCAACATAATTCTAGATTATCCCCGAGTATACGGTAAAAAATACCGTTGCGGAGAGTGTGGTCAAGAGTGGCGTGAAAAGTAAGCACGAATTTGATTCAATTTTTTTATCTTTTTTTAATTTAATTTTACAATAAGAAATTTAAAAAGTTTAAGATTTTTTAATATCTCTGCGCATTACTTTAATTTTTTTCTTTAACTCAACTATCTCACTATCTTTGGCTTCGGATTTGGATTCAAGCTTCAGTTTTTCGTCTTTAACTTTTTGCATTTCGGTTAGAATCCTGTCTTCGATCTGTTCTGCCTCGTATAACTTGTCTTTTAATTTTTTTCCATTTTCCCTTAAGTCTTTTATTTCGGTTATTTGTTCGTCAATGGCATTTCTTAAATTTATTATTTCTAATTCGAGTTTCCCAACAATGTTGCCAGATTTTTCCTGGGATTCTTCTAGTCTCTCTTGAATTTGATTGATAAATTCTTCATTTGTTAAATTTTTTTGAGTTAATTTTTCAATCTCTAGCACTAATTTATTAATCCGTTCTTCTTTTTTCTCTACATCTTTTTTTACTAAACTGAAAGTTTCAAGCTTCTGTTGCATATCTTTTATCGATTGATTGTAAGATTGTTGCAGGCTTTCAAGTTTAAAGATTTCTTTTTCTTTTTCAGTAATAATTTCGTCTTTCTTCTCTACTAATATCGTGACTTTTTCGAATTTTGATTTTTGAACCGTGTCATTTTCTAAATATTGGAGTTGTTCCATCATTTCTTTTATTTTGTTGTCTTTTTCTTGTAGTCGTTCAACTAATCCTTTACGCGTTGATTCCTCGGATTTTAATTGTTCTAATTCTGAATTAAAGTTTTGAATTTTCTGATTACGATCACTAATAACATTATTTAACTCGTTGATCTTGTTAGTTTGATCCTGAATTATTTGGTTTTTTTCTTTAGTCGAGAAATCTAATTCTTGAATTTGTTTGTTTTTATCTCCTAACTGAGATTTTAGCGCTTTAATTTCTTGTTCTTTACTCTCGATTGAACTGCTTATATCTGAATCCTTTATTGTGGCTTCGCTTAATAACTGAATTTTTGATTCGAGCTCATTTATAACTTCATCTTTTTGAACGCCTATTTGAAGGAGGTCTTCTATTGCGGAATTGGTTTCATTAGTCAATTGAAGGGCTTTTTCTTTTTCTTGAAAGAAAGCATCAGATGCAATCTTAATACTTTCGTTTTCTTCTTTAAGCTTACTGATTTCTTTGTTTAGTTGTTTATTCTGTTCTATAAAGAGATTCAATTGCTCTTTGAGATTTTCTTCTTCGGAAAGGGGAGCGTCCTCTTCTAAATCTTTCTCTTCAATCCAACCAAGTGAACTTAACGCGTCTACCATCGACGCATCTTCTTCTTTTTGATCTCTCTGTTCCTCTGCCATAATATTATAAACAATTTTTGTTCTATTAAATTTTTCTAGTTGTAATTAAAAATATAATCTTGTTAAAATGAAAATCGTTCATCAGAATTAACCCAAACTATATTAAATTAACTTTTGGTGCCATTATTGTCATAAATTTTTAACGTCAAATCAAAAACTTCTGATTAGCTTTTGATGCTTGTTAGTATTCTTTTATGAAGACATATTTTTTGTCCAGAAAGAACTTTGTAATATAACCAATAGATAATGCGACTACAAAACTAACTTCTAAAGGTGCATTGAAAAGGTTGGTTAAGATAAATTGAATTCCTACGTTTAATATTGTTGTTAAGATCGCGAATCCAAAGTACTTAAAAAACTCCTGTGAAGTTTCCTTTATTTTTAAGCTTGATTTTTTGAAAACTATATACTTATCTAGAAAAAACTTAATTATGTACGTAATCCCTACGGCTGCAATCGAACCTATAAATTCAGACATATTAGGAATAGTAGAGCAATAAAACATTTGGATAAACTCTATACTTCCAAAACTTCCACAGATAAAAGGTGCAATAACAATTTGGTTTGTCTTTTGAATAATATAGTTTAGCGTAATCATACAAGCGGCAAAAATAAAATAGAGTGCCATTTGCTTTTTAACGTTATTTTGATCTTCCATATTTTAAATCAATCTAAAATTAGTAGAATGTCCAAAATTTATTTTCCAATTTAAATCATTTTTTAATGCGGTTTTTCCAAGAATCTTCTTGTTCATCGACATATCGTTCTTGAATTGGATCGTTAATTTGCCTTGTTAACTGAAAATTACTTTCGGAATCCCCTGATTTGGATGACACCATCCCTAATATTGATGGTTTATTACGTTTAACTTCTTTACCAGTCAGTTTTCTATACAATCTCTTAAATCCATAAAGAATTAGGCTAAAAGATATTGAGAACAAGAAGTATACGGCAAACCATCCACTTCCAAAAATTAAGATTGGAAACGGAAGAAGTCCTTCCGCATAACCAGCATAAACAATTCCAATGACAAAAAAGATCCCCCCAAAAATAAGGCATCTTACACACAACGGAATCATTTGCTTTTTCATCATTATTTTTGTTAGCTCCATTGATTCTCGTTGTAGGTCTAGCATTATCTGAGCGTTTCCAGTAAGTTGAGCCATTCTCATTCGTTCTCGTAAGTTTTTTGATTTTTCCTGTATATCTCTTACGGCATCACTTTTTACGCCCATAATTCTATTAAGAATCTCGCTTACACCGAGCATTGCAATTGTAATAAACATTATTCCTAAAATAACTTCATCGTTTGCCATTATTCCTCACTATTATAAGAAAAACACAATTTTAAATAAATTTTATTATCTCAATTTAGGAAGTAAAATTCTATACAATAAATAGCAAAGGATGAATATTTGAACCTATTATCTTAAATTTCCTTTCAGATAACCTTGAATATATTTAGGGTATAATGTTTTCCATGTAGTTGGGAGACTTGAGGCAATAGCACATCCCAAACGACACTTATTGCAAAAATCATAGTTATCGTGCTGCTTCATTATTTCTCTTACCTCACTTGAGTAATAGATGTTATTAATAGTATCTTTTAGTGCGTTAAAGCTTTTTACAGGGTGAATTTTGCATGGATAATCTATGAAACCATCGTACCTCACAAATAAATAAGCTTCTGCTACGTGACATCGCAAACTCGTTTGATAATATTCTGGAGCCCCTCCAAAGCCTCCCTTTTCTACAACATTAATACTAATAGGGTCGGTTAAGATATTTTTATATTTAGATCTTAAAGAATGAAGCAATTTTGCCCAAACTGAAAGATCGGGAATCATATCTTCTATGTTATTAATTTTATATTGAAAATTTCGATAATCTCTTATAATATCTTCGCACGGAAATAATTCTATGGAACAATTTAGGTTTTCGGCCAATTCGCAGATATTTTCAAGAAATTGTATGTTATCTTTCATAACAACGGTGCTAATTATAACGCTTATGTTTCTTTTATTTGATAAATCTATAGTTTCCATAACTCTATCAAAAACTTTAATTCCTCGCATTTTATCGTGTAATTCTGCTGTAGGGTATTCGAGAGAAAGTAATATGTAATCTAAGCCCTCTAACCTACTTTTTTCCTTTAAAAATTGAGGCATTAAATATCCATTTGTCGCAATTCCATTCATAAAATCGTGAATAACTCCCGCGTGATAGACTAATTCTGGAAGGTCTTTCCTTAGCGTTGGTTCGCCTCCGGTAAAAGAAAGCGCGTTAACCCCCAATTCAGATATTTGATCAATTAACGATATTATCTGGTGTGTAGTCATCTCATTAGATTTAAGGCGTTTTGGTATCAAAGGAATTGAACAAAAAGGACAAGTCGCATTACATCTTAGCGTAAGTTCAATTTGTGCAGAATACGGTACTTTTTTATTAGTGAGTTTGTTCAGGGTGAAATTTCGAATATATCTGAGCAAATTTTTTACTCTTATTGGAGGGATTTTATTTCACCTTGATGTGGTATATGACTTGTTATGATCTATTATCATTTAGTCGTGTTAGAATTAAAAAGATAACCAAAAGAAATCATCGTAAAAAAGCGATAGTTTTTTGACAAGTAAGATAGATTTCATAGATTTAAATAAATAAAAAAAGATTAAAAAAAGACTGTTTTTAATTTAGAATTAAGTTTCAGTTCCACACTTTCGGCAGATATATCTTTTAGCATATATCTTCATTCCGCCTTGTTGGAATAGTACTTGAGTTTTATCTTCTTCAGTTTTAAATGAAGTCCCCCCACAAGCTGGACAAATCCTTCTCCCTTCAACTGGTGGCTTCTCTATAGCCTTTTGTACTTCCTCTTGCTTTTCAACTACAGCAGAAGGTTTAACATATCCTTCTCCCGTTGAAGCTACTGCTCTCGATCCAACTCCTCCAGATCTTTTGGTATCTAAAAGTTTATCAAGTTTTTCGTCTATTTTTTCTAGTAAATTCACTATTTTTTCTTCAAATTCAGACAATTAAACATCTCCTCGTTCTTGATTTTTTGAAAATATATTTTTTATTAAATGATCTAAGGTCGATATTAAATATTTTTGTAAAAATAATTCTTGTCTTAAAAAAATAGTCAATCAAAGAAAATAAGTTAAAAATTAGCCTACTATAGGAGCTTTCAATTTCTTTCTTACTGGTCCATCTGGTGAAAAATTCTTTGCTTGGTAATAAGTATAAATTCCTATTCCGATTATAAATAAGGATAGAAATAAATAACCAAACCAAAAAGTAATTCCTACTACTAAAAAGGTAAAATCTTTAATGTCACCACCAGGTAAGGTAAAAAAGAATATGCCAATAAGAGCTGATATTGAGCAGATGGTACCGCATATACAATCAAAATAAATTTGTATTCTTTCAGATCTTAGATCTTTATGCATAGGTATTGTTCTCTCGTTTTATAAGATAAATATTAATTAAAATATTTAAAATTGGGGTAATACAAATTTTAGTTAAAAGAAAATAATAATATTAATAAATTAAATAAACATTTAATTTAGTTTAAATTTCTCTCCTTTTTCCCTCTAAAGACTCAAAATAATCGAGTACTGACTCTCTTATTTCAACGGCAGGAAAAATAAGTCTTGATTTATTTATGTAGTCCATGGCATCATTCCAACTCCATGTGAGGTTTTCCTTTAAAATCCACGCTACGATAATTCCTCCACTTCGAGATATGCCCATAGCACAATGTACTAAAACCTTTCCATTCTTTACATGTTGATCGATAAAGGATAATATTTCTTCTATATAACTGTGTGGTGGGTACCAATCGTCGGGAAACCCTTTGTAAAGGTAGGCAAATCCTAAACGTGTTGGATCGTAAAAATTTTCTTCCATTAAGTTTATTATTGCCGTGATTCCAATTTCTTTAAACTTTTCGAAGTTTAATCTTGGCCAATAAGCACCTATATACAAATTATCGTGAACCTTATAGATTTGATCTAATTCAACCATTATAATAACCGCAAAGCTCTTTTAAGATAATTTCTAAATCCTATTAGTATCATTTTTAAATTAAGCCGGTAAGAGTTTTATTTTATTAGGTGGAAGTACTTTATTAAATAAGTTACCAAAAAGTGTCGTAATTCCCATCTTTAAGGAAGATTTTTTAAGAGCATGGAGCAACTCATCATTACTCTTATAGACGAGTAATTGTTTTTCAGAATTTATATCAATTTTTTTAATGACTTTTCGCATTTTTTTTTCATATAATTTTAATGCGGGAATTTTATTTTTTTCACTGTTTACAATTGCTTTTGCTACTAATCGCCCGCTTAAAGCAGCGGCATCCATTCCTAAACCTCGATACATGTCGACCAATCCAGCAGCGTCTCCCGCGAACAACAAATTGTTAGTTCCTAAAAAAACATGATTAGGTGCTTCTAACCGAAATGTTGACGCATAACCTTCTCTCTTAACGATATCACCTTGCAATCTGAATTTGTTCTTTACATATTTCAGTAGCATATTGCAACGTTCAATGACATTATCAGTGTGGCCCGTACCTATTACCCATAAGTCGTTTTTTTTATAAGTCCAAGCAAACATCAAATTATTATAATTAAGATTCCAAAATTGGTAAAGTGTGTGAGGATCCAAATCACCATCCCCTATTGTCCTTAGATAATAATTCATAGTGGGAGCTAAAGGCTTTTGAGAAAAATCTTGTGGTTTTAACTTACGTCTGATTGAAGATGTTAATCCATCAGCAGCAATTAAATACTTTGTTTTTATTTGTTCGAAATCTTGATGTTTTGGTCGGAGTTTTACAATAAAACTTTGTTGTTTACGCTCAAATTCAGTACATCTTACTCCATCCCTGAAATATGCTCCAGCTTCAACAGCAATTTCGTTTAACCAATTATCAAAAACATCACGAGTAAAATTGAGCATTCTAAATGGAACTTTAAATGATTTACCATTAGGGTATTCCATATATAGCGATTTTAGCTCATTTTGACATAATTTTTCTTTAGGAATTTTTCTTCCCAATAATTTTTCAAAATATCCGAATTGAATCCCACTACAAGGCTTCTCTCTTGGAGTCTTTGCAGCTTCTACTATCAATGTCCTCATGCCGGCTTCTGCGAGATATCGTCCAGCAACTGAACCAGCTATAGAACCTCCAATGATTACAACATCGTAATCCTCCATAATTATACCTCAAAACTATAAATCAATGTAATTATCAAATAAACCGATTTCACATTATAGTATGAAAAAAAGCTTCTAATTATTATATTTTTGCTAAATCTCTGCTAGCAATAATACTAACGTCTAATTCAAGTATATTTTCTATGAGAACATCCCCCATTTTAATTGGCGCTTTTACTTCAGCTTGGGCGATCTCGTTTAATGCGTCTCTTAATCTATCTTTTAAAATTGGTTTGTTACTCCTTACCGGAATTAAAGGTAATAAACCATTCTCCACCCTAATTGTTGTTGTAAGGATTCTCTTAGGTTCGTAATACTCTTGCTCTGCGTATTCCAATCCTCTCTTACAAGTGTACCCTTCAAATGATATTTCAGAATCCTTTGAAATCGCTTTTATTTGGCAGCCAGTGGGACATACGATACACCTAATTACTTTTACAACGCTTACACTACTTTCACTCATTATTTAACTCACCTATGATTTTTAATCCTCCTCAATTAATACCTCTGGTCGAGGAATCACATCAATTGTTATCGATTTGCAATCCGGGTTTATGCCGGACTCTTCTAGGTTTATGTTCAATTCAAGCATTTCACTTGGGATGACGTAAATTTTCTTTCTTTTATAAATTATGCTATTATTTTCGTCTTTAAATTGAATAAGAACCCTTCTATCGGGATATCCAACTCTGAATGTAAAAATTATATCTTCTGATAAATTTCGTTTGTTGATAATATCTGGTTTAATGTAATTTACATTTTCGCCAGGAACACACTTGATTATTTCCATCTTCTTTAATTCTTTACCATACCTCGAGTTGATATATTCTATTGCGTTTTTTCCAGCTCGTTTAGCCTCAGCAGTTACCAAATCCACTAAATCGTGAACTTGTAATACATTTCCACAAGCGAATATTCCTTCGATGGTAGTTTCTAAATTCTCATCAACTATAGGTCCTCCGTTTTTTGATAATTCAGCTCCCACTTGCAGAGTTAACTCATTTTCAGGAATTAACCCAACAGATAATAACAAAGTATCGCATTCAATGAATTTTTCTGAACCTATTATTCTATCAAAGTTTCTACTTACTTTTGAAATGGTAACTCCTTTTATGCGATCTCTTCCGTGGATTCGGGTTACTGTATAACTCGTTATGAGGGGGATCCCGTAATCTTCTAAGCACTGAATTTGATTTCGAAGCAATCCGCTTACATAAGGCTGAATTTCCACAACAGCCTTAACTGTACAACCTTCCCAAGTCAATCTTCGGGCCATTATCATTCCAATATCTCCACTTCCCAAAATCACATAAGTATTTCCGGGTAGATACCCTTCGATATTAACAAACCTTTGAGCTTGCCCAGCAGTATAAATACCAGCAGGTCGAAACCCTGGAATATTAATCGCTCCTCTCGTTTTTTCCCTACAACCCATCGCTAAGATAATTGCTTTTGCTTCAACTTCAATTAACCCTTCCTTTTTGTTCACTGCATATAACTTTTTATCTTTAGTAATTTCAATTACCATTGTATCGAGTAGATATGGGATTTTTATATTAATTGCTTTATTTATGAATCTTTGAGCGTACTCAGGACCTGTTAATTCTTCTTCAAATTCTTTCAAACCAAATCCATTATGGATGCATTGAAATGTTATCCCTCCTAATTCTTTGTCTCTCTCGATAATCAAAACGCTTAAATCCGCTTCTTTTACTTCTATAGCTGCTGCAAGGCCACCCGCTCCAGCGCCTATAACTACAACATCCGCTTTATATTTCTTCATTCTTTTTCACCCCCTTTTAAACGAAGTAGCGCAATGTCTTTCGTTTTAGTCATAAGAAAGTTTGTATCTTCTCCCCTTTTCATTACATCCTCATAGGGAATATTTAATTCTCTAGATAGAATCTCAATAACACGAGGGCGACAGAATCCGGCTTGGCAACGTCCCATACCAGGCCTACATCTGAACTTAACTCCGTCCACGGTGGTCGCACCTACAGGTGAGTGTATGGCATTAAGAATTTCTTTTTCTGGAATAGTTTCACACCGACAAATGATTCTTCCCCACGCAGGATCTTCTTTTATTTTTCTGTCTAATTCTTCCTTAGTAAAATCTTTAAACCTTTCTGGTTTTGGGCTCATAGGATTATAATCTTCTTTAATCTTAGTGTTTGCTCCTAGTAATTCCAGAAATTCTACAACTCTTTCAGCAATAGCATAGCATGATGTTAAACCAGGAGATAAGATACCAACTACGTTAATAAAACCATATACATCTGTATTATCAATTATGAAATCATAGGTACCTGGCACGGCCC
>Ga0209986_10003931_pt1 | contig 12791 bp, 7 predicted proteins | sample BlataG_FD_183168 | JGI IMG/M metagenome (GOLD analysis project Ga0209986, IMG submission 183168) | Deep subsurface microbial communities from Black Sea to uncover new lineages of life (NeLLi) - Black_00105 metaG (SPAdes) (version 2) | ecosystem: Environmental > Aquatic > Marine > Oceanic >...
GTATCTGCGTAGGATTCTTCAGCCTCAAATCTACAGAAATACACACCAGCTGATACTTTCCGATTCTTATCATCCAAAGCATTCCATGATATCCTGTGCACCCCTGGATTTACAATACCATCTTCAAAGAGCTTCACGCGCCTGCCACAGACATCGTATACCACCAGCTTTACATTTTGGCGTTTTGGCACACTATAGGTGATGAATAAGTTTTTTGTAAAGGGTACTGGATATACCTGGAAACAAATGGATGACATTTGAGTCTTATTTTCATTAATACCCACTTGCGGGGTGAAGCGGTAAACATTTCCTTTTATCGACGGGGCATATGAAGATGGAAATACCAACCAGCGATCACCAACCTGCGGTGGTGGTATTGTATGTGAAAATCGAATTCGGTCACCACAAAGCAGAATAAGTCTATCATACCCGGGTCTTAGTGTGTCTGATGGCAAGCCACTGGGTGGCAAAAAGGGATGAAAGCACCAGCCAAAGGCACTATCAGGATTTAATGAACCTATCCAATCGTACGGTTTATAAGGAATTGTATCACCATAATCTAAATCAGTTACAAGAAGCGTCAAGCCACCATTTGAATGAGTTACCCAGTCCAGTTGCAGTCTCGAGCCGCGGTATGCCCACCAGCCCTTGAACATGGAACCCATAGGAATTATCGAATCCTCAGGATAGCTTCCTAAAATCACATTTACTGAATCATTATGGAAATTTGCCTGAGATATTATATTTTGACCTTCAGTGTACGCCCTTATGGAAAAACCATCAATAATAGGTGAGAAATCATTTATACCAAGTTGGTAACCACCAAGAGTATAACCATCCTTCATACTATAAGTATCGAGTACTGTTACTCCAGTATTAGAATCTGTAATCTCATAGATATATTCAGGATAATACCTATCATTGCTATCAATCAATGCACGATACTCCGAGAATTTCAATTCATAGGTATGCCCAGTAATATTCTGGGACTGATGTATAAATACTGAAAGGTCTACACAATTATTCAAACCAATAATTTGATTCACTGGACCACCAGAAACCTGATTTAATAGATGTACATAGATTGTCTCAGCAATAGTGAATTCCTCATCGGCTGTTTCAACTATTAATGTTCCTGAACCATTGCGATAAGGAACAGTATTCCACGTATAGATACTGTCATTCGGTTCATCTGAAGCGATCGTCTGAAAAGTTACGTCATACTGACTCTTAAAATAGATATTTATCAAAAGCGAATCATGGAACTCTGGATCGCGGGCAAACCAGGTTATATCATAGTCACCAGAGAGTGTATCGAAATTACGTGGCAAATATACAACTAATCCTGGCGGTGCATTACCTGGATTATTGATCGTAAAAATATTATCAGAAATATCCATCCCAGCAGTCAAGGAGTCATATGCAAAAATAGCCAATTTGTAAAATACACCATCAGGATAATCTGTTGTATTCCAATTATAGGTGCCGGTATTAGTCAACAGCGAATCAATTCTGCTCCATGTCTCACTCATATCAGCAGAAAGGAACACGTCAACTGCTAAAGGATTGCCCGTGCAAGATGTCGCAGTGTAGTTGACCACAACATTACCGATAAGAACTTCATTGCCATTTGGGTAGTGAAGAAGAACATCATGGCATCCGTGATTATGATAACAGTCATAGAATTGTTGCGCAGAATCTGCCTTCATTTTCAAGTCTGTTGTATCATAGACCAATGTATCCCGTGCGCCAATGATTACATAATCTAATACCAAACTGTCGCCTGGCTGCAAATCGAAAGGACCACTCGAGAAAAGAAATCGGCGGTCGTCTGGCAGTGATGGAAGCGAATCATATGGTTCATATTGACCTGTATTGTAGTTATAACCAGCAAGCGAGAGATAGCGTTGATTGTCCCACTCTGGTTCATCCCAAAAAGTAAACTGCTTGAATGCAGCAAGTGGGTACGTTGAAAGCAACTTGCAACCAAATTTCCCAACCCAATCCCAGCCGGGTTCTGGTACTCCTTGCCAACTATATCCAAGCTTTCTCTGTAGATCCAATGCGCCGCAGTCATTGAGGTTGGGGGATTCATTGCCAATGTCAAAATCTATAGACACGCCAGCATACAGATTATTTAATGTATAGGTCGTATCGTTGTTGATCTTGTATTCAAGAAATACTACATCCTGGCGCCATGAGAATAGCCATGAAGAAGTAATTCGTGTAACAGTGATTCCCAGCGGTTTTTTCACGTGGAAGCTATCAGGTTGATGCCATAATGTGTCAAAATCATTGTAACAGCAATAAGAGTCAAGAAATGATAGGGTAGGCAAAGGATAATTACTGTCTGTTGAAAAATACACTCGCCACTGAGGATCATTGGGGTTTGAATAGGCCAATCCAGGTGCAAACTCACTGGTGGCAGTTTGGGGGTCGTATCCTACAGCAACGACAGTATCACCATTAGGTAGAATGCAACCTATCCAGATGCCAGCGCCATGGATGTATTCGTGCCCGGTTCTTTTCGGCCAAAACCCACCTGCTTGATTGTTGCTATGAGCAAAATTGCCGTAGTTTGACAATGCACATTCCCATTGATTTACATCACACCACCGTATATCCCAGGTAGCCCATAACGGCATCGATAATATAATAGTAATAAATGTAATTCTTCTCATCTTGTCACCACCATCTTCATTGGTTTCATTAACTGTCCAATATCTGTCTGCACAAAATATACACCCGGTAAGAGACCATCCAGTTCAATCTCATAGGGGTTTGTTGATCCGCAACACCGCTTGCATAAACATCGTTTCACTGACCTTCCGCAGACATCAAAAATCTCAATTGATATATAAGAGCTCTGAGGTGAATCACAAAATAATTTCGTGACTCTCTTTGATGGATTAGGTGCAAGCCAAACACCTCGTGACTTGTCCTCTGAATTCTCCTCCGTAATATAAGTTACATTCCAAAGGGCATCGAATACTAAATAATCAATGGTGGAACCGTGTTCTACCCAACAAGCCATTGGTAAATCAACCAGGACAGCAGTTGCTATCGGAATAGAATCATTGATTGTGTTACCATTGATGCGGTACGGCGTCAACCAACCAGCTTGCTCCAGGCTGTCATATGGTGCGTTTGTGTAGTAAGCATTGGCGATGCTGTTATAGCAAAGGTGAAACCTGCCACACGAATCATCCACGCCAAGTGACGGGAAAAACGATACACTGGAGTTGGCATCAAGTATGCTTTCAAACCAGACATCATCATCAAACGTGTATTTGCATACAACACTATTCAAAGCAAGTAGTGTATCTCGTCTGCCAAAGGTAATCACCGCTCCTGTAGCTTGATGCACTGATTTGATGCAAGCTGCGTATTCTGAGCATCCTGGTGGCGGTACAAAAAACTTGGATGCTGACCAGGCAAAGCTGTGCCCGTACGCCCAATTGAAACTGTACCAGACTCTTTTCTGCCCGCTCAAAGAATGATAGTATTCCCAACATATACCAATAGTCAAAGAATCAGCGCTCGGGTCATACCAACCAAAAGTACAACTGGGGTTACAATGATCAACTATGGCGTTGCCGCCTTTCAGAACATATCTTTCACTCCAATCCTTGCCGCGGTTAACTGAGCGGGCGAATACAACACTATCACCACTTTCCCACGCGCAGTACAAATACGGTGCATATGAATACTGGATATCATCCGCCTCAAGATCAGGGTCACCCTCATCAATACCTGATAAATCCGAAACATAGAAAGCTGTGTCGGTCATCGTATTGAAATTGAAGCGCCATATTCCAATGAAGCCATCTGATGGGTTTGATACCGGTTCTGCCTCGTATGTAATAAACAAATAAACACTGTCATCAGCCTCTAGCACCTCGAGTGAAGGATTAACGAGATCGTATGCATAACCATCACTGCCTATTGTAGCAAACCACGCCCAGGTGCTACCCCCGTCCGAAGAAAAGCGCACGTCGATATGAGAAGTATCAGTGGTATTAACCTTCCGAGATGATGCAACAAAGAGCACGCTATCGCTCCGCGCATCGATCCATACGGTTTGATAAGAATAACACGAGTCGACCAGAATATCATTGCCCCAGCGCGGCTGTATGAAAACAGGTTTGGAAAGTGAATGCCGTGTGGGCGGTAGCAGTGGTAAATGTATCGGCTGTGCATATCTTGATTCGAGTTCTTCCAATATTATGCTAAATCGCACGTTATCTTTTGCGCTTCTTGCTTTATCGAGTTCCATTTCTAACTCGTGCGTACATGTCACCGCCATAAGAAATGTGATAGCAAACAACACCATCTTTCCTTACCTGCTTGATTTAATCATGATGAATTTCTTTGTTTCATGATATTCCTCTTGGTCACCTGCAACAAATCTGCAAAAATACACCCCAGATGAAACCTTGCGATTCTTATCATCGATGCCATTCCACATCAATGTATACTGTCCAGGTCCAATTATACCATCTTCAAAGAGCTTTACCTGCCTGCCTACGACATCATAAATAGCTATTTTTACCTTCTGCTTCTGCAGTATGCTATAGGTTATTGTAAGGTTTCCAATAAAAGGCACCGGGTAAACATTAAAGCATATTGGCTGAACCTGAAATGCATTTTCGCAGACGCTGCGCGATGGCGTGAACCTGTATAGATTCCCTTTAATCGGCGGCGAATATGGAGATGGAAATACCAACCAACGATCACCAGAATTAGGCGGCGGTATTGTGCATTTAAATTCTATTATGCCACCACATAGAAAGATAAATATATCATTATCCCGCAACGTGTCTGACGGCGTGCCAATAAGTGAATAATGAAAACACCAACCAGCGGCACTGTCTGAATTTTGCCAGTACCAGGGCTTATAAGGTATGGTATCACCGTAGACAATATCCACTGCCTGTAACGTGAGTCCACCGTTCGCATGGGTAACCCAATCTAATTGGATTTGAGAACCGCGGTAAGCCCACCAGGTTCGAAATAGCGAATAAGATGTCTGTATAGAGTCTTCAGGATAACTACCCAGTATGACCTTTACTGAATCATTATGAAAATTCGATAGCGAAATAATACCGTCATTATCTGTGTAAGCGTGAATAGAAAAACCATCTATTATCGATGAAAAATCGTTCAGACCAAGTTGGTTAGTGCCTAATGTATATCCGTCCTTCAGACTATAGGTGTCGAGCACGGTTATACCAGTATTTGAATCTGTTATCTCATATATATACTCAGGATAGTATCCGCCGCCTGACCAAAGTAGACGATGCTCCAAAAACTCAAGTTCATAGGTGTGTCCAGTAATCTGGTTTGGTTCGTGGATCAATACATCAAGGTTCACACAATTATTTAGACCGTATATGTGTTCCATGCTGCCGCCGGAAATTTCATTCAGCAAATAGATGCTTACAGTATCTGCCAGGGTGAAAGAATCATCGTGCACCTCTACGATCAAACTACCTGATCCGTTACGATAGGGTTGTGTGTTCCATGTATAAACACTGTCGTTCGGTTCGTTTGAAGCTACAATATGAAAAGTGGTGTCATATTGACTCTTAAACAATATGCTGACAAACAATGAATCCTGAAATTCAGGATCACGGGCAAACCACATTATTTCGTATTCACCTGAAAGCGTTTCGCCATTAAAAGGTGCAAGAAGTCTGAAAAAAGGCGGTGAATTCCCGGGATTATCAATCGTGAAATAATCGTCTGACATATCAGCGCCAAAACAAATCGAATCAAAAACCATAATATACAGTCTACCAAGAACGCAGTCTGGGCAAGAATCAGTAAACCAATCATATGCACCGTAATATTCTATATCCAGAGCAATAGTATCTAATCCATATTCTGAAAACAGATAAATATCAGCGAGCAACGGCGCGCCTGTAATGGATTGCGCAGTATATCCGATCCGGTAAAGACCTGAGAATATCCCGCTACCGCTTGGGTGTGTCAGGTGAACACTGTGAGGACCAAGATCATAAAATGCCTGCGCCCTATCCGCCTTTTCATTTAGATCATTACTCGGCGGTATAGTATCATTGCTCGCGATAAGCGCCCAATCTATTATGATGCTATCACCAGAAGCAAAAGGATTCAACGGACCGGCCGTCATAAGAATTCTCTGGTCGTCTGGTGCTGGCCAGATCGTATCATATGGTTCATATACTCCACTGATCCAGTTGTACCCGGCCATAAGCATGTAGCGCTGCCAGTCCCAGGATGGTTCAAGATTGAGAGTGAAGCGTTTGAACGCAGCAAGCGAACATGGAGAAAGCAACTTATAACCAAGCATACCTGGTCGCCATGGAGGACTACCGGGTTCTATCTGTTCTTGCCAGCCATAAAAGAGTCTTCTTGATAAATCAATACCGCATCGGTCATTGGCACTACCACCCGCCTCATTGCCAATATCAAAATCCAGGCAGAAGCCAAAGAACACATCGTTTATTGGATAAGTAGTGTCGTTTTTAACAGTAGTCTGAATAAAAACAACATCTTGAGCCCAGCCCTTTGGCCAGACACTGGTCTTATGGGTTATCGTAATACCCAATGGCTCAGGTACATGCAGAGTATCCGGCATATGATAGGTCGTATCAAATTCATTGAAGACTGCATAGCCATCTTCAAATGAAATTCGGGGAAAAGGATAATCAAAATCAACTGAGAAATATACGCGCCACTGTGGGTCATTGGGATCAGAATAAGCCGGGCCCGGAGCAAACTCGGTATACCCGCTATGTGGGCAATAACTGATAGATACAAGAGTATCACCATTTGGTATAACACCGCCTGCCCAGGTTCCGGCTCCATATATGTAATTGTGTCCGGAATTCCTTGGCCAAAACCCCTTATAAAAGTCACCACAACCGCCTATTGCACCCCAGTTTGCCATGGGTATTTGCCATTGTCCGAATGTTGTATAGCGCACATCATAATATGCGGCAATTGATGGTCCTGTGCTGTTATCAGAATGTGACCACATGAAATGAGGAATAATCAACAACAACAAAGTAACGCCTATGAATTTCATTTTCACCTCTTTCATTATTATAGAGAAACCATCATTGATGTCAAGAGAAAACAGTGAATGCGCCAAGACATCTAGAATTAAGATTTTTCTAACATAGTGACTTAATGACTTAATTACCAAGTAACTGCTTTATTTACTGCTAATATCCTCAGCCCTATACCCACCACTACATTGAATACAAAAAACAGAAAAAGCGTAAATACAATACCCAGAATCGGGATAAAAACTACCGCGGTTATCAGGGCGCCGAGGCTCGAACCGAGCAGGTCCACGCTGTAGACACTGCCGGCATGCCTTCTTTTAAAAAGAGCAATACTGAGCGGGAAGTGCAGACCGCCCATAAAACCGCCAAAAAATATCAAGAACGAAATCAAAAGGGTTGTTCCTGGTATTTTCAGGATTGAAACGAGTAGTATAACTACAAAATAAAAAGCCATTATGAACTCGACATTGGATAGGATTTTTGTTGTGCTTCGCCTGAAAAACATCGACCTCATGTAAAACAGCGTACCCAGGGCAAGTCCGAGCATATAGAACGCAATAATCGCACCTATCCAGGAATAAACATAGCCATAATATATCTGAAAGAGAATTATGAGAATAACCTCAGCTGAAATTTCACTCGCACCAATCGTAAATACTGACAGATAAATAATTGACCGGCGTCTGAAAAAAAGCAGTGCCGGAACAAACAACAGAAGAAAAAACAAGGGGTTTATATTGAACCACTTAATAAACATGGCGCGGATATTTTCTGAAAGCACACCACCCCACAGAATCATGGTAAAATAGTAGCAAACCGGCTTGAGGTCAGTATTCAAAACCCCACAAGACGCCTCAACTCTTTCTTCAAGATAACTCATCTTTTCCGCGGTGAGGTTATAGTCAAAATAGTACTCATTAACATATTGTAATGCCAGATTTCTCTCGGCACTTCGTTCTTTTAAGATATTAACGACGTTGGCCAAGGCTATTTCGTAATCACTAGCCAGAAAAGTCGTTTTTGCTGCTGGAAGAACAAGTGTGTGTTCAAAAGATGTGTTCAATGACTTTGCGATGGTACTTAGAAACTGGCCAAACAAAGGGCTGATAATATCTGGCGGAGCATTGATGCGGATCGATAAGATGCCCTGTTTGTTAAGAATCCGTTTGGCTTCGGCAAAAAAGTCAGTTGTATAGAACCTATTGACCTGGGCATTGACCGGGTCGGGCAGATTTATTATCACCACATCATATTTCTTCTTTGTCCTCTTGATGTAAAAACGGGCATCGCCAAATACTACGGACACATTCTCAAAATCATCAAAAGATTCACCGGTGTAAAACTCACCCATGTGCACGAGGAGCGGATCGAGTTCAATATATGTCAGCTGACGCGGATGGTGTTTTAATATCTGTTTAATGCAACTACCAACGCCGCCGCCTACGAGCAGAACACTTTCTGGTTTACCATGGAGCAGCAAAGGATAGTGCACTGCTTCTTCGCTGGAATACAGATCAGGATAAGAAAAATCATATACGCCGTTAACGTAAAAATTTACCTGAGCACCGGTCCTGGTAACTGCTATCATACCATACTTGGACTCGCGCAAACCGACCAGCTCCTGACCAGGCATCTGCGCACTCCGGAAAAACTTTTCAATATCATTGATCTTGAAAAAGATCAGGAGTAGGGCTACAGGGATAATCAACAATTTTTTCTTATCTGTAATAATAAACGCACAGGTGAATAGCAAACATACCACAAGCAATAGTATACCATAAGTTGGAAGAATCTGGATCAGAATGAACGATACCGCGATGCCGCCACAAAATGAACCGATCCCTTCGTAGAAATATACTTTTTCTGGTTCTATCAACCTTGAAGCAGCTGGGAAGAGCGCGCCAAAAACCAGGCAGGTCGGAGCAAGGGAAACAAGAGAGATCAAAATAATCTTATCCAGACTAATGACCTCACCAAACGGTAATGAAAAAATCTCCAGCGCGAACCTGATAAAGGTTATGGAAAAAACCATGAATATGCTCAACATAATGAGCAATATAGAATAAGTTGTTTTATTCGACAACCTTGATTTCAACTTCGAGAACACAAAGCTGCCCATACCAGCCCAGACAAGCCAAAAACACAGTAGAATCCCGGAAATTAGCTCATAACCACCAAACAAAGCAATGCCTTCGCGAATCATCAGGATTTGGGCTGTCACTGCAGCAATGCCTGAAAAGAAAACTGGCCACTTTATCCCCTTCATATAATAAGTGTAGAGAGAATTGGTGAAATGTCAAATGTAAAAAAATGAAACGGTTGTTTTCGAGCATTGACTTTATTTCTTTTCTGACTAAAATTACCAAAAGGAGAAGCATATGTCTGGACACTCAAAATGGGCAAAGATAAAAAGAAAAAAGGCAAGTGCCGACGCAAAACGGGGTGCGGTCTTCACGAAATTAATAAGAGAAATAACCATAGCCGCAAGGCATGGTGGAGGTGACCCCAATGCCAACCCGAGACTCCGCACTGCAATTGACTCAGCCAAATCACTGAATATGCCAAATGAAAACATCAACCGTGCAATAAAGCGAGGAATTGGTGAACTCGAAGGTCAGACTTTAGAAGAAGTAACCTATGAAGCATATGGTCCGAGCGGTGTCGCAATCCTGATCGAGGCGGTAACTGATAACCGCAACCGAACTACCGGCGCAATCAAACATATTCTGTCACGACACAATGGCAGCTTGGGCAACCAGGGTTCTGTTGCCTGGCAGTTTCAAGCCCAGGGGATTATAATAATTGACCAAAGCAAGTACGATGAAGATACGGTAATATCCTATGCATTAGATGGCGGTGCTATTGATGTGAAAACCGAAGATAACTCCTACCAGATCATTACGTCGCTTGATAATTTCCCCAAAGTAAAGGATATTCTGGAGAAAAACAATGTCGAGACAATAAGTAGTGAAATCAGCAAGATCCCACAAAACACTGTAGCTTTGTCAGTAAAAGAAGCGGAAAAGGCTCTGAAACTATACGAATTGCTTGATGATCTTGATGATGTTCAGCATGTTTATATTAACTTCGAGATCCCCGACGCCCTGATGGAAAAAATCTCGGCTGAAGGTTGAAAGTCATAGGCATAGATCCGGGGCTCACTGCAACCGGTTATGGCATTATCGAAGATGGTAAGTGCATTGGTGCCGGTACGATAAAACCAAAAGAAAAGGATACCCACGCTAAAGTTCTGGAAATATGCAGGAAGATCAAACATTTACTCGATGATCATAAACCTGATATAGCCGTGCTTGAGAAGGTGTTCTACCATAAAAACATCCAGACTTTAATGAAGTTATCTGAGTTGCGTGGTGCAATCATCCTTACTTTGCTCGAAAATGAAATGCCATTGACTGAGTATGCAGCAACCAAGATAAAATTAACAACGACAGGAAATGGTCGGGCATCTAAAGAGCAGGTAAGGTACTTTATTGAAAAAATTTTCACGAGTGACAAGAAGCGTGTTTCCAACCATGCAACTGACGCCCTTGCTATTGCCTATACAGCAATCCAGAAAATGAAGGAAATGAAATGATCGGTAGACTGCAGGGCAAAGTAGTAGAAAAAATACCACCCTTTCTTATACTCGACGTTTCCGGTATTGGTTTTGCTGTACACACTTCATTACCGACCTTTGAAAAAGTACAAGAAACCCAGGAGATTACGCTCTACACCAAATGCCTGTTCAAAGAACCAGAGGCATTCATCTACGGCTTTCTCAGCCGCAGCGAGCTCAAGATGTTCCAGGATTTAATCTCGGTATCAGGAGTAGGACCTAAATCAGCCCTTAACTTCCTGTCCAGATTCTTACCCGAAGAGATCTCCCAAGCTATTGAAGATGAGAATCTTGAATTGCTGTTCTCGGTTCCCAAAATAGGCAAGAAACTTGCCAGTAAGATAGTCCTTGAGCTCAAGGGTAAATTGAAGTTCGTAGAGGAATCAGGAACCTTTAGCCAGGCAGTGAATGCGCTCTGTTCATTGGGACTCAGCCGCAGTGAAGCAGTAAACCGACTCAAGGGAATACCCAAGGACCTCGGCCTTGAGGAAATGATCAAACAGGCATTGAGGAAATAGAATGGAAAAACCCTTGGACAGTGAGCTACTTAAAGGTGAGGAAATTTATGAGTTGACTTTAAGACCGAAGAGCTTAGATGAATTCGTCGGGCAAAAAACAATAGTCGAGAATCTGTCGGTGTTTATTGAAGCCGCCAAGAAAAGGCGCGAACCAATTGAGCATATCCTTCTCTTTGGACCACCCGGTCTCGGTAAGACCACACTCGCCCATATCATTGCCAGGGAAATGGAAGCAAATATCTACCCTACTGCTGGGCCTATCCTTGAACGACCTTATGATCTTGCCGGCATCCTTAGTAACCTCAATACGACAGATGTCCTGTTTATCGATGAAGTACATCGTATAAACAAATCAGTTGAAGAGTATTTATACCCGGCACTCGAAGATTTTTGCCTTGATGTAATGCAGGATAAGGGGGTTGGCGCCAAGATGCTGCGCCTTAATCTCAACCACTTCACGCTGATCGGCGCAACAACAAGGTCTGGACTTCTTACCTCACCCCTACGTTCCAGGTTCGGCATGAGTTTCCGGCTCGATTATTACCCAGCTGACGATCTCTATCATATTATCCAACGTTCGGCAAAGATATTAGAGATTGATATTGAAGATAATGCGGCAAGTGAAATCGCAAGGAGGGCGCGCGGTACACCAAGGATTGCAAACCGCCTCTTAAAAAGAGTAAGGGACTTTGCCCAGGTAAAAGGTAAAGGCAAAATAGACCTGGCAATATGTGATTATGCGCTGGAAAAGCTTGAAGTCGACCAACGCGGTCTCGATGAGATGGATAAGAAAATCATCAAAACGATCATCGAGAAATTCGGCGGGGGTCCGGTCGGCATTAGCAGTCTTGCCGTAGCAGTTGGTGAAGATGCCCAGACTATAGAAGAAGTATTCGAACCTTTCCTGATAATGGAAGGCTTCATAAAAAGGACACCGCGCGGTAGGGAAGTCACCATACTTGCCTACGAGCACTTTGGCATCAAACGCAAACAAGGACCTTTGTTCAAATCATAATATCGAAATATTCAAAATCCTAAACAGAATACCTACTTTTTGAATCTCTAATCTTGAATCCTGTATCTTGCTTCTTGCTTCTCAGTTCTTACTTCTCACTTCTTGCTTCTTGCTTCTCACTTCTCACTTCTCACTTCTCACTTCTTGTAGTCAGCCGATTCATCGGATAAGCTAATAGTTCTTGCCTGATAAATCACCTGCCTGCCTCAGGCAGGGGCGACTACAATCATCTTGATAAATTTGTAGTCTTCCGATTCATCGGATAGGACAATAAAACCGCTCGCACGAGCCATAACCGTTCACGTTAGTGAACCAATACCGCACAAAGTGCCAAGACCGCTCAACTCAGTTGAGCTATTAGTTCTCTTGACTTTTCCACTTTGCCACATATAATCAACCCATGAAGAGAATAATTCTTGGAGTAATTTTCAGCGTCTTCGTAATTGTAAGTTCAGCACATGCTGACCAGACCAGGATGGATGTATTGATGGCTGGTGACTATATTGATGATATAGTGAACATCGGCGTCTATCCGCACCAATTAGTAATGTACCAAAACAATATCTATGGCGATATCAAATCCGAAA
>Ga0209986_10003932_pt1 | contig 12791 bp, 7 predicted proteins | sample BlataG_FD_183168 | JGI IMG/M metagenome (GOLD analysis project Ga0209986, IMG submission 183168) | Deep subsurface microbial communities from Black Sea to uncover new lineages of life (NeLLi) - Black_00105 metaG (SPAdes) (version 2) | ecosystem: Environmental > Aquatic > Marine > Oceanic >...
TCCCACCTCAATCTCCGCCTGATATAATGAAAGTTACAGTAACCAAAGCAAACTATTACCGGTATGAAAGGGATGTACCAGTTGTTGTCGGGATTGAGGAAAAATATATAAGTGCTGGACTTACTTACATTGAAATTTATCCTATTATCTCACGTGACCGTCATTTTATTCTACAATATAGTATCAATGCAAAAACACCTTTGGATTTAAAGGTATATAATGTCTCTGGAAGTTTAGTGTATTACCAAGAATGGAAAGAGGTAACAGGTGCTGGTGAACTTTTATTCAGCCTCAGCGACTTAGCCCAGGGTGTATATTTTGTAAGAATGAGAACATCAGATAGAATTGAAACGGACAAGGTTGTCCTACTGAGATAGAAATTGCTCTTTTGTTGTAACAGTTTAGCTATCCTAAAATTGTAGTAGCCTGATTTATCAGGCAGCCCAATTCACCCCGTTAGATAACTGTCTCCGTCGAAACTCCGCACTATTAAAACCACCATGTATCTAACGGGGTAAATTGGGCAACTACATTATTTTATACCATTTCTGGCAATTTGGCCTCACTGTTTTTACCATTTTTAGAATAGCTTACCTATTACCTTTTGTTCAAGAAAAACAACAAGTGAAATTTCCGAAGAGATGGAAATCTCCCTCACATTAGCTTCTGCAACCTTGAGAATTCTTCCCTAAGCTACTTTTGTTCAGCGAGCTTTCGTTTTAGTTCTTGAAGCGCGCTGATCGCTTCATCTATCTTATCTTCAGCAAGCAGACGACTAACCCTTGCTTTGCATTCTGCCTTCAACTTTTCGCCTGGTGAATTCCCGAGACTATCCAGAGTGAATTCGTGCATACCTTCAGTTCTAAATTCCCGAGTAGGCTTAACGTCTTCTTCTATGGGCTCCATACCGATGTCTTCAGGCATGGCGATCTTCTCTGCATCAACAGGGTTTAACTCCCGAACTTCAATGTCATCTGATTTTTCAATCGTTGCATCCTTAGCTTTGTCCGGCTCTTTCTTCTTGATCAATGAGTCTAAAACCGATTTACTCTTTTTGCCTTTTCTTAGTTTGTCAAGGATACCCATCTTTGTTACCTCTTGACGATATTACTCGCCAATTTTGCCCTCTTTGTACAACTTTATTGCTTCGCGGGCTTCGTGGTTCGAGGGATCTATTTCGATAGCATGTTCATAGGCTTTAATAGCCTCGTCATACTTCTCCATTTCGATTAGAGCTTTACCGAGATTTACATAGGCGTGTGCATAGTTAACATTTTTCTTGATTGCCTGTTGGAATGCGATTACTGCATCATCCAGTTTCTTCATCCGAAGATGCAGCAAGCCAAGGTTGTTGTGTATTTCAGACATATTGGGCTCCATATCCAATGCCTTCTTGTAGATCTTCTTTGACTCATTGAATTTACCCAATTCGGCAAGGAGCAAACCCTTGAGGTTCAAATACTCAGCGGTCTGCTCAATCTCCAGTGCTTTGTTTATCTCATTTACAGCAAGTTCGTAGTTACCACGATAATAATACAATGTAGCACGGTCAAAGTGATCAAGTCCTTCTTTCTTCCATCGTTTTTCTTGCTCCTCTTTGTACCGCGTTTCTTCCTTCACGAAATATTCTTTCATATGTTCAAGAATTGTCTTGGTGTAGTTAGAGAGTTTCTCCTGTCGGTCAAAGGAATCTTTGAATTCCTTTTCCACTTCTTTTGTCATCTCTCTGATCCGAATGTTCAATTCATCAAACTTGCCAGCAAGATTTGCAATATCACCAAATGTTTTCTCATACTGCTTCTCAAGTGCGCCGATCTCGGTTTTCATTTCCTTCACAAGATCCTTTACTGAATCATGCATTCCTTCACCAACCCTGTCGACGCCCTTTGTCATACCTTCTGCCAAACCAGCAATCTTACCGAGTGATTCAATATAGTTGCTGTTTAGATTCTTCATCATGTCGCTCATCGACGCAAGACTGTCTGATGACTGTTTGAATAGTTCCTGCAGCTGGATGACAACACCCTGAACATTATTCAATGAGGCTGTCTGATCGGTCTTCAAATTGCTTATCTCTGACTTCACACCATCGATGTAAACCCCTATATCATTCTTGAGCCCTTCAAGGATCGTTGCAGTATGCGCTTTCAATTCAGTAACATCGCCCTTTATGCTATCACCAACACCGGCGAAACTCGTTATCAACCCTTGAAGACTCTGTTCCTGCACTTTGCTAGAATCTGTAAACACTCCACCCAAATCATCAAACTTTGTCGCAAGCGTATTCTTCAATTCACCAATATCTGTTTTGATACCTTCGCTAATATTGCCAAAATCGCCAACCAAACCGCGTACAGTTTCACCACTTGATTTCAATTCGTCGCTAAAGATTCTACCCAAATCATCAAACTTCGAAGCAAGATCGGTGAGCGCATTGATCACGTCGGTCTTCAACCCAACAACTTCGGTTTTCATGAATTCGGTCATGCTGTCAATACCAGGTTTCATTGTATCGGCAAACGTGCTGCTTAATTCACCAAACTTGGTTGATATACCACTCAATGCGTTCAAAGTTTCCGCTCTGAGCCCGGCAACTTCAGTTTTCAGTGCATCATTGATGCCGTCGGTGCTGTTGACCAAACGATCCAATTGATCTAGCTTGGTCAAAACCTCTTGATTCGTTGTTGCGAGCCTCTCAATCGCTCCACTTATTGTCTCCAGGCTTACCTGATTTGTAGTCGCCAATTTACCGACATTCTCGTTCAAAATATCCAATTTTGACACTGTCGCTTCATTGGCTTTCTCATTCTTTAAACTGAAATCGCTGAACTCGGTTAGTTTTATAAGAAACGCCTCATTGAAGTTCTTGACTTCTATGATGAACTGAGAGTGTGTGCTATTTATCTCCTCGAGCATTGATTGTAGTGCGGTGCCATTTGACTTCAAGCTCTCTACCTGACTGTTGATCGTTTCTCGCAAAGTTTTGAAATTCTCAGTTAATGCATCGCGCTGCGCTTTTGTTGTCTCGTTGAGTTCAGAAAAATTGGTTTTGATGCCTTCAAATTTATTGCTTATCGTCTCAACTAATCCATCAAAACCAAGAACCATGACTTCATTCTGCTTTTTCAAAATATCAAAACGTCCCAGTAAAGCTTCCTGCAGTGTTTGCACCGTTGTCGACAGTACTATGCCAAGCGCTTCTGACCGTTGGAACATCTCTTCTTTTATGTCTTTTAAGCCGTTCTTAAGATCATCTATCAAGACCCCAGTTTTCATATTTGAAGAGAGCAGCGAACATAATTTAGTAGCACCATCGTAGATCATACAATCATTTCTTACACACTCCTGAAGTTCGATTTCCTCGCCGGTTTTATTCCCATCTTTATCGAACACATCTTTTCTTATCGCCAGAAATGGGCATTTCATTAGCTCCTCCCTTCAATAAAATATTTTCCTTTTGCCAACCTTCTCTCTTGGGCAAGTCTTTCATAACCTGTAATCCTCTGTTCCATATCAGCAACACCTGCCTCCCGCAGAACAAGTGCTGCTGCCTCATAAGAACCCATGGTTTCATAAATATCCGCATAAACAGGTGCGGTTTCTTCATCCACAGGTAAGTCTCTCATTACTTCAAGGGCATTTATAGGACGACTGTCCTTAAGTTGCAGCCTCGCCTTCAACAATGTGTGGTGCTTGACCGAAAATCTACTCTGCGGCACGAAATCAAGCTCCTTTTTAGTCTTCGATAGCTTATTCATAAGGAGGTAGAGGTTTGCCCGCTCCAGTCTCTCCTCATCTGTATCGCCCTTTATCATTGCAATCTTGTTCTTGAAGTAATCGCGGCGTGTTTTTTTTATCAACCGATATATCGCCTTGCGGTTTTTTGTCTTCTCAAGAAGTTCCGTGTAGAGCTTTATTGCCTTATCAGCAACACCCATCTCGTAGTAAATCTGACCTTGTTTAAGAGTTATTTCTTCACTTCCAGGGATCATCTCTCTAGCCCGTTTGATGGCTTCGATAGCTCTTTCATACTCTTTCTGATGTACAAATATCCGCTGAGCCAACAGATATGCGTAACCAATATGAGCATTTTTCTTTAATATCTCCTTGATTTGATATGTTATTGCATTTCCAAAACTCGCATCGAGGGTAAAAAGCTCATCAAAAAGCTCAAGAGCTTTATTGATATCGCCAGTGTCTTTGTAAAGGTTACCGAGGTATAACATGAGCTCGCCGCTTTTTTCCTCGTACATCACGAGTTTGTCAATAATGTTTGTTATCTCAACCGGCGCTATTTCAATCAGTTTACCGTAGATTTCAACAACCTTTTTATGAGCTTTTTCAGTCAGAAATACATGCGCGAGGAAATAATACGAGGGGATATGCTGTGGGTTTTTGTGGAGAATGTTTGATACGAATTTCTTTGCCCAAGTGCTTTCGTTCTTATCTGCTTCATAGACTTCACTGACCAAATCCAGGGAGTCTTCGAGATTATTGAAATTGAAATAAATCTCTGCTAAACCTTTGCGCGATTCAATATCATCCGGGTTTTCGGCACATATCTTCTTCATTTCAGAAATTGCCGGTTCCAGATAAGATTTCTCAGCAGCTTGTGCTTTAATATAATATTTGACCGCAGAACTCTTTAGATCAGCAAGATGGTAAACCTTAGCCAAAGAGAAATCAAGCAAGGGTGAGGAAGCTGCTTTCATCAGTTTCTCATACAATGGTATAACGCGTTTGACCAACTCATTATCTAGTTCACAAGCTTGCAACAAATGTTTAATCGCTTCATCATGTTTCTTGAGAACGAGTTCGACACTGCCCACGGCAAAAACAATTAAAGGGTTTGCTATGGATTTCGATGAAAGTGTTTGCAGTTCCTCATATACATACTCAGCGCGGGCAGGGAGTATTCTGACCGTCAAAAGGTACTCCTCAACCGCTTCATCAATTCGCCGGGCTTTGCTCAAAGCCCTACCTCGTGCAAAATGGGCAGGTACATTACTCCTGTCTATATACAAAATTTTATCTAGGTATTTGATCACTTCCCCAGAACAATCTTGGGAACCTTCAAGTGAAAGCATAAGTGGTCTGACTGCATCGCTTAGATTACCCTTCTCAACAAGTGCCTGACCTAATTTGAGGTTAAAGTATTGAGCATCGCGACCAAAGACTTCAATTGCATGCTTGGATTCATCAATAACTCGATCCCAGAGTTTCCGGTTGTAAAAGGTATCAATTAATAGAATCCGAACCTCACGATCTTTAGGGAAACTCTTCAAGGCATCATAGAATTCATCAACAATTTCAAAAAACGCTTTTGGATCAACCATCTGTGCAGTCTTGAAGAATTTTGTGGCGATTTCCACTTCGCCTTCTTTCATGAATATCCTTGCGGCGGCTAAGAGCAATTGTACTACCTTAGGTCTTTGTTGGAGAACTTCGATCAGTGCTCGTTTTGTGTTGTTTTTATGCTCCTCATCCTCAAATAGTTTCTCGAAAAGCACAACCGCCGCATTATAGTCACCAGTAAATGCCGAAGCCCGGGCCAGGGCAAGCTCACCAAGAAAAAGATCCTCTTTCTTGTACTGTTTGAAAATGGGTATGATCTGTGGACCCAAGTCTGGTTTCTTGCTGATTATCGCATCTAAAGTAGGTATCAGCAAAGCAGTTTGTTCTGGGTGTTGATCGAGAAAGTACTCAAGCAAAGACAGTGCCTTTTGCTCCTGACCCAGCATTAACATACTCTTGGCACACAAATCCGTATAACCCAGGTCATCAGGTCTCTCTTTGACAATCGCCTCGGTTGATTCAAAAACATACTGGTACTGTTGGCGGTCTATAAGATTCTCAAATATCAACTGCGCACTTTCGTGGTCGCCCTTGTGTGCATAACATACGCCTAACAGATTAAGTGCCTTAACATTGTCCATGTTCTGATCCAATATTGTATTCAGATTAATAATATATTCGTCGAGGAGTCCGGGGTCTGAGTTATAGGCGGTCTCAACAACATCTACTGCAGCACCTATGTCATCCTTGGATAGATATGCTTTTACCAGACCATCAATCAACTCCGGGTTGTTTGGTGCTTTTTGAAATGCGTCCTGATATTTTTTGACGATCTGTTCATGCTGGGTTGTGTCAGCCTCTAATATCTTACCGTATTCAGCTACTGCTAAAGAAATTCTATTTGCTTTGACATATGTATCGCCGAGTGCGTACATAATTCTCGGGTTCTTAGGGTTAATTCTTTCAAGTTCGCGCAATCCTTTTATGACATCATCGACTTTTTTGGTATCCTTCTTCAACAGATCTTGAAGAAGCTCGATTGACGCGTCAAGGTCGCCTTTCTTAATGTACAAATCAGTCAAGAATTGAGCGAAAGTTCCCTCTAGTTCCTTGGGCGGCTTGGCTGCACTGATTATGGCAATTAGCGAATCAACGCTATCTGCGAACTTATCCGCTGTTCGCTGGGCCGTATTCAAAGCGCTGTCAAAATCCTGGGCCGCCATTTGTGCTCTTAAAAGCAACAAAGCAGCACGCCAGTCATTGTAATTTTCTCGGGATATTATCCGAATCCACTCCAGTACTATGGGGGCATAAACCTCGACATCAATCATAGACTCCATGGCTTCAATGGCTCGTTCACTTTCGTGTGTGAAGAAACGTATTGAGGAAAGCACAAGCATATGTTCAAAATCTCTTTTTGAAATGACATTCTTGCTTTCGATACTTTGCTTGAGTTTATCGTAGCGGGTTATTAGAAGCTTCAGTTCCCGATCGCTAAGTTGCCTTAGCGTTTTGCTGATTTCATCGTATCGATGTTGCTCAATATGCAACTGGAGCAGGAAATCACCAGAATCAATAGAGGCATGCTGGTAATACAATTCGGACATAAGCACAACGATTTCCTCAATCCGCGGTGGAGCGATTGATTTTACCGCACGCAGCGTCTCGACCGCTCTCCCTCTTTCTTCAGACTCAAAATAAAGACGGGCAAGTAGTAAGTAAAGGTCGAATGATTCTTTGTCCTCAGTTAGATTGTGCTCAAGCATCTTAATAGCCGAATCAATACGACCATCTTTGACGTATTCCTGTGCCTTTAATAAGGCTTTCTGTGGATCTTTTGAGCCAAAAATATCAAACATGTTTTACCGTAGCTGTCAACTCCTTCATAAAACCAGCGCCTTGACAATAATCAAATAACTGTGATACTTACGGACAAATCAAAGTCTAATATTGTTTTCCCAGTTTCCAGCTTCCAAACCCATGCTCCATCTTTTAGAATGTCTTGGCTATTGAGAGAATGCTCTTTAGCTGCTCATCCGTTTTGCGCAGGCGTGCCGATAGCGTTCTCGTAAATACCCACAAGAGTTTATAGGCAATACCGGTTTCTTGAGCAAGCAGTTTCTGAAAATTGTCTTTTTCAATCAATAATAGTATCGTATCATCGTTCGCAATAGCCGACGCGGAACGCGGCGCATCATCAATCAAAGCCATCTCGCCAAAGTACTCACCTTCTCGTAATATTGTAAGAGCTTCCTCACCCACACCAGGGACGATCGTTGAAATCCGCACACTACCCGAGACAACAAGGTAGAAAGCATCACCCATGGCACCTTCTTTGAAGATAAACTCGCCCTTCTTTACTCGTAGTTCTTTGGAAATAGAAATCAGAACATCCATTTCACTGGGCGTCAGCTCACGAAAAAGGTATACTTGACTTAATGTGCCTTTATCCTTCACCTTGCCTCCATAGCTAATCTAATTTTCTCACCCCTTTTCACCACGCCGGTCTCTCTCACATTAAGGAGCAAACCGATTGAAGCCTTCTGGAAAACACTGATAACTTGAATCTTTGCGATATCGAAATCCGGCATCTCCTTACCATCAACCTTGCGTTCCTGGTAGACATTAAATAAATCACCGACCGCGATGCCCGTATTTTCTCCATGATCAATATAGGCAAAGACGTGCGGCTCGGTGAGGAGACCTTCATCTTTTACTTCCACTATGTATCCTTCAATCTCATCTTCGGTGGCAACCAACTCCACATTTTCCGGGGCAAGAATTGGTTCATAAGGAAGCACGTAATCACCCTTCTTTATAACAGCATACGAAGCGATGACTTTAGCCCTTGAACCTTCATTGCCGATATCTATGATTTCGGCTTTGCCCAAGACGATAATTTCCTTACCAAGAAACTCGCCTGTCTTAGGATGATTAATTGTTTTCCCAGGGCGGTAGATTGTAAGAATATCACCGACGCTAATATCTTCAGCACGATCAATGTAGACCTTCTTGTAACTGGTAATCAATTTCTCACCACTTGGTTCAGTACCGACTATCTTACCCCACAGTGGAATATCTTCCTCAAGTATAAATCCCGCGCGATGGATGATTTCTTCACTGAATATTCTTCGATCCGGCTCGATAACTGAAATAACCTCAGCTACCTTTTTCTCTGGTGGTATCGACACTATTGTACGTTCCGCTTCCGGAACATACTCATACTCGGTTACCTCGCCTTCTGGATGAGGTGGAATGACAAACATCTGATCAGGATAAATCCAGTGAGGATCGTCAATCTCCGTCAAATTAGCGCGCCAAATATAGGGCCAGAGGAACGGATTCTGATAATAAATATCTGCAATATCCCATAGAGTATCATCTATTTTGACTAGGTGAGTTGACTCCTGTGCAAACAAAGAGACAAACACCATAAGGATCAACAATTTCTTCATCTATACCTCCTTTTTGGAAATATCTTCCTTGTGTTGAACAAATAAAAATTCAAGAACCCTCCTACACCTTTCCATCATATCGCCATCGACCCAAGAGGTTTCTCACGCTTATGAAACGATCATTGTACTTGAAGACACGAGCAACTCTTGGTCCGATACCTGATGTTATCTCATATACAATCGTCTTTGACTTCCTGGCACATTCCTCAGCAGTAATCTCCTCCTTACCATCCTTCCCAATCAGGGTCACGACATCACCAACCTTAACACCTGCTATGTAAGTAACATCAACCATTATCAAATCCATACATACGGTTCCGACAATACGTGCCCTTTTCCCTTTTATCAAAACATCGGCGATATTGGAAAGAACCCGTGGGTAGCCATCACCATAGCCAATACTAATAGTAGCGATTTTACTCCTCTTTTTGGTAACAAAGGTATGACCATAGCTCACTGGTGTATGTGCCTTCACGGTCCGGACGCTCACAACCTTAGATTTCAGTGCCATCACCGGCATAAAACCCTTGCCGTATCTAATATCTGGAGATGATGCAAGACCGTAAAGTGCAATGCCTGGTCTCACAAGATTATGGTGTGAGTCAATGTGTTTGAAAATACCTGACGAATTAGCAAGATGTATAAATCGTGGCTTTATCTTATGCCGAGCCAAGTCTCGGACAAGGGTATCAAGCTGTCTTATCTGCGTTTTAGTAAATGCGCCATCTCTATCAGCCAGGGGGAAGTGTGAAAACAATCCTTCTATCTTGATGTGCGGCGACCTTCTAATCTTTCTGATTGCTGCTGAAGCAGTATTATACGGAAAACCCGTCCTTGTCATCCCGGTATCCACCTCAATGTGAACGAGAATAGGTTTTTTCAGAACCCGTGCTTTTTCGTCAAGCAGGTTAAAGAATTTCATCTCTGATATCGTCGGTATTAGGTTATACTCAAAAACGACATCAACCTGCGAATACAGAACCGGACTGAGCACGAGAATGCGTGACGTGATACCGCCTTGTCTTAATTCAATACCCTCCTCAACGCTGGCTACGCCAAACATAAAAACACCTTCAGCTTCAAGTGTCCGCGCAATTTCAACCGCGCCGTGACCATAGGCATCTGCTTTGATCGCTGCCATGATTCCGGAGCTTTTTACCTTCCTTTTTATGATTTTGTAATTGTTAACCAAGCGGTCAAGTAATATCTCTGCCCAGACCCTTCCTTCTGTAACATCCATTAAAATAAATATATACATAATTAAAAAGAAATCAAGGGGAAATTTCATGAAGGTTAAAGATTTGCTTAAAGTCAACGCTTGCCGCATTCACCGGTCCAAATATTTCCTTGTGTTGATTTTAATCGGTTGTTTTTTAAAACTTGACCTACAGCCTTATGACGGCATTTCTTTCTGGTCCAACTGAGATATACTTTATTTTTAGACCAGTGTAGTGCTCAATCAATTTCAAGTACTCTTTGGCTTCATCAGGTAAGGCATCATAATCCCTTATCTTGGAAATATCTTTCTTAAAACCTGGAATTTCTTCGTAGGAAGGTTCTAACCTATCCGCGATAAAAGGATCAAATGCCGGTGCATTAGTATAACCCACTGCTATTTTCAATTTATCAAATGAAGACAAAATATCGAATTTCGTCAGAACGATCTCTTTCACACCGTTCAACTGAGCTGCATATTTTACAATAGCAGCATCAAAAGGTCCACATCGACGCGGTCTGCCTGTTGTCGCACCATACTCTTTCCCTATTTCACGAAGGCTTTTACCAAATTCCTCGGTGCTCTCGGTCGGAAAAGGTCCAAAACCAACCCTCGTTGTATAAGCTTTGGCAACGCCAAGCACTTGCTCAACATAAAACGGTGGTAAACCAAGACCAACGCCAACACTGCCACTTACAGTATGTGATGAAGTAACATAAGGGTAAGTGCCAAAATCAATATCCAACAGAGTACCCTGGGCTCCTTCAAAGATGATGTTCTTACCTTTGGTAAGCGCGTCATTAAGATATGCGGCATCATTAATAACCAGTGGCTTGAGCTTTTTCGCATAGTCCATGTATTTGTCAAATATCTCACTGTCTGACAGAGGCTCAGCATGATAGATTTCCATGAGCATAAGATTCTTTCTCGAAATATTCGCACGCAGTCTTTCTTTAAAGAACTCTTGATTGAAAAGATCACCAACCCTTAAACCGACCCGAGCATATTTATCTTCATAAACCGGCCCAATACCTTTTTTTGTAGTGCCAATACCTTGCTTTGATTCTTCTCGTATCTTGTCGATAAGAATGTGATAAGGCATGATCAGATGACAATATTTTGAGATTTTTATGCATTCTTCGATCTTGGGATTGATTTTTTTTAAATTGGACAGTTCATTGAAGAAAATTGCCGGGTCAAACACACACCCTGCACCAACAACACCGATAACACCTTTATTCAAGACTCCGCAGGGTACTTGATGGAAAATGACTTCTCGATCTTCGTGGCGGACCGTATGACCCGCATTAGTACCACCCTGAAATCGGGCGTCAATGTCAAAGTCTTTCGCCAAATAGTCAACGACCTTACCTTTACCTTCATCACCCCATTGTAACCCAACTACTGCAAGCTTCATATCTCATTAACTCCGCCTAATTCTACATAGGCAACAGGAAAAGTCAATAGTCTCTCTTGCTGCAAAAGTCTGTCGAGCAAGCTCGACCACTACCAAATTCTGATTTTCTTGTAGTCGCCCAATTCATTGGGCAAAAAACCCAACTTGTTCCGACCCTTGACATCAAGAATTTAAGGAATACTATAAGTACGCAAGGAGGATCATGTGTCAATATTATTAGAGAAAATTGAACATTTAGTCAAAAAAATTGAAAAAAATAACCGGTGGCGCCAGTCCGAATGTATTAACCTCATCCCTTCTGAAACGACGCCGAGTTCTTTGGTGAAGTTGTGTGAGATTTCTGACCCATCTGGTAGGTATGCTGAGCACCGAACCATGAAAGGAAAAGAAATATACTTTTATCAGGGCATCAACTTTATTCAAGATGTCGAAGAGAATTTAAGAAAAGAAATGGCGCAGTACTTTGACTGTCCCAGAGTTGAACTCAGAGCCATAAGCGGACAAATGGCAAATGAAGTGGTGTTTAAAGCTAATGTGAAATTTGTTAACCGGGGCAGAAAAGACAATGAACCTTTTCGTAAATTACGACTTGTTATGAATAATGAGTTGACAAAAGGTGGTCATCTCAGTTCTCAACCAATGGGTTCCCTTTTCAATTATGTCGAAGAAGACCCAGCAACCGGGAAAGAAAAAGTTGTAAATTTCCCGGTGAAAAAAGATTGTCTTTATAAAACAGATACCGAAGAACTCAGGAAACTCTTAGAACAACACAAACCAGAACTCATTGTTTTTGGTAAATCCATGTTTTTGCATAAAGAACCAGTCGAATTTGTCAGTGATATTGTAAAAGACTGGGATCCAAAGCCAGTCATTATGTATGACATGGCTCATGTTCTTGGTCTATACGGGGTTCTGCAAGAACCTTTCAAAGAAGGCGCTGATATTGTAACCGGCAGTACGCACAAGACTTTTTTTGGTCCTCAACGTGGGGTAATTGCATCGAGTATACCGAAAGGAAGTCCATTAGCCAAGCTCTGGGTAGATATCAAAGGTCGAGCCTTTCCAGGTTCTACAAGCAACCACCATCTGGGTACGCTCCTTGCCCTACTCATGGCAGCTTATGAAATGAATGTATTCAAAAAAGAATACCAAACTCAGGTGCGGAAAAATGCTCGGGTATTTGCCCAAGCCCTTAAAGACAAGGGGATCGATGTTGAAGGCGACCAAGCAAATGGTTTTACTGAAACCCATCAAGTCGTTATCCGGGTAAGTAAACACGGTACAGGCATGGACCTTGCCCAAAGGCTGGAAGAGAATAATATTATAACGAATTATCAAGCATTACCCGATGATGAGAGCTTTCTTAAAGCAAGCGGTATAAGAATGGGTGTCCAGGAAATGACACGGT
>Ga0209986_10003933_pt1 | contig 12786 bp, 7 predicted proteins | sample BlataG_FD_183168 | JGI IMG/M metagenome (GOLD analysis project Ga0209986, IMG submission 183168) | Deep subsurface microbial communities from Black Sea to uncover new lineages of life (NeLLi) - Black_00105 metaG (SPAdes) (version 2) | ecosystem: Environmental > Aquatic > Marine > Oceanic >...
TTGTATCGGTGGGCGGCTCATCCCAGCCGTGGCCACGTCGCCTTCAATCCCGTTGAGCGCGAGACGCTCCAGGCCGAGAACGCCGATAGGCGCGTTCGGTCCAAAGATGTTGTACAGCAGCGCGTGAAGTGGCTGACGCCGCGCACCTACCGGTTATGGCGAGATGTTGGTGTCGACGGCTACGACCTCGATGGACTGCGAGACGAGTCTTTCCGCGGGCGAACGGTATTGCGCAACCGGGCGATGGTCGAACTGCTGTACGGCTCGGGGCTGCGCATTACCGAAGCGGCATCGCTCCTCACCCCGGAGCTTCCTGCGCGCTTGATGCCCGGAACCTTTAACGAAGCCAACTTGTCGGCCGCGATCGCCAAAGGTGGCCGTGGTCGCGTCTGGTACCTGCTCGATGACGCTTCAGCGATAGTGAGCAGCTACATCGCCACCACCCGCCGATCATCCGTCGAGCGTGCACGACGGCAAGGCCGCTACGACGATCCCTCCGCCGTTCACGTGTCCGACGTCAAGGCGACCACGCATTCTATTGAATACAAATACAACAATGCCTGGCACAGCCACGACAGCGTCGACGTCGAGCAGCGGATGAAACTGATTGTCGATCGTGGTGAGGGTCCCGAGCCATTGTGGTTGTGGCTCAACGAGGCTGGACTTCCGATGAGTAAGGACTCGTGGACAGATGTGCTGAAGACCAGCAACAAAAGAGTGGAGAATGTCTTCAAGCAAGCGCGACTTGACGGACGGATCGACCCCAACCTCGGGCATCCTCACTTGAGTCCTCACAGTCTGCGCCATTCGTTCGCGCTCTTCATGCTCATAGCCCTGCATCGGTCGATCGACGCCCGCTGCGGGTCCGACCATGTAACCGGCTACGACGAGGAGCGATATCGCACTGCCTGGGAGATGGTTCGCGACCTCTTGGGCCACGCCAGTCTTACGACGACCCAGAGCTGCTACCTGGCGCCACTGAACGGGATGCGTCTGCGCTCGCTGATTGATGGTCCTGATCTCCAGCGTGCGCTGCGCGGTCTGTCGGCACTCGATCCCCGTATCGTTGATCTCGAAGTCGGCGAACGTGGCAACCAAGAAGCGTAGCCAGCTCCTACCTCCGCGCGACTTCACTGGCGAGACCTATGCCGACGACGGCGACGCCTTGTCATTCCTCGCGACGAACGAAACGGGCTCAGAGTCAAAGGTATTTGATCTCGAACCTCTGCCAGGATCGCGCCTGCTGAAGCGGGAGCTCCTTGCCGGCATGATGCAGCTGAATGGACCCCGCGGACCTCGGCGCTCCGTCTACAGCGTTCAATCCGCCTACAACGCGGTCAGCCTATTCCTTCGGTGGCTAGATGAGCAGGGACACCAGGTCGGTTCGCTAGCGGATGTCAACGTCGCACTCTGGAACAAGTGGTTGCTACGCAACAGCGGCGGCCGGACAACCAGCGGCTATGCGGCAGTGGTCAACCTTCGTGCAGTGCTTAGGTCGACACAGTTGGCCACGCCAGATCTCGCGGCGGCTATGAATCGCAGGATCACAAAGGATGAACAGCGTTCACAAGAGTCCTACAGCGAGGAGGAATTCCGACGGATTCGCCGATTGGCGCGCAAGAGCATCCATACAGCAGCACGGAGGATTTCGGCGAACTACCAACTGCTTCTGCGACTGCAATCGGGCGTACCGGTTGACGCCAAGCTCCGGACTCGCGCTGAGGCCCTGCTTGAGCTCTTCGAGACGGGGGACGTGAGCAGCCAGGCCGCCTACAAGGCCCTTGGCGCCTGCGACTCCGTGGGGCGCGGCAGCCTTCGGCCTTTGCGTTCCGCTCTGCTGTTGACTCCACGAGAAGGATGGGCCGCGGCGGTTCTTTTAGCTGCGGAAGCAGGATGGAACCGATCAGTGATCGAACGAATGCCTCTGCCGGACAACAGCGTCGGTGCCGGCGAGGCGTCGCCGATCTACAGCGTGACGGTGTACAAACCTCGGCAAGGTCCCAACAGGCAGCACTCGACATCGACTGAACCCGCTACCGACGGCGCGGGAAGGGCGCTTTCCTGGCTGATATCAGCCACGGAGCCGGCTCGAGCTGCGTTGGCTAGGTTCGATGCTCCTGCGGATCGGCTGCTGATATATGGGCGCTGGAACGGCCCGTCTGTTACTCATTTGCAGTTGGGCTTCGGAATTCCGCAGATGCGGGATGCCGAGCAGGCCACCGCTCCAAAGCAACCGACTCCGTCGCAACTCGTAGGTGTCTCACTGCGCAAACTACGTCGGACCCGCCAGGTCGTGTTTGACCGGAGTCCTGCGCAAAACTCACGTTCAGTCCATGAGGAGACCTACGTCCGCAACGACTCCGCGACGCGCGAACAGGTCCGCCCTGTGATCGAAGAGGGAATCAGCAACGCCCTCCTTCACGCCTCGGCAACCGTCGTCCTGAGCCTTGTTTGCGAAAGTGACGCTGGCGAGGACATCTGTTCGGGAAAGCTGGACACCGCCATTGCCGCATGCCGCGACTACGCACACCACCCTGAAACAGGCCAACCGTGCAAGGATTCCTTCCTCGCCTGCCTCGGCTGCACGAACGCGGTCGCCACGCCGCGGCATTTGGTAAGGATCGTTGCCCTGCATGACGCGCTCCAGGAACTGAGCGGCTGCCTAGAACAAACGGACTGGGCAGAGCGATGGGAAGTTCATTTCTGTCGGCTGTGCATGCTTCTTGACCGCCATACCTCCGAGGCTGAACGAGTTCAGGCTCGGCAGTCGGTCACGGAATCAGACCGGGCCGTAGTTGCCCGACTCCTGGCAGGAGGGTATTCGGCTGCATGACGAGACCGGTTGTAAGTCAGAGCACAGCGTGGTCGGTCGGACCAGGTGACCCTGCAATCCAAGCGCACCGCATTCATGACGCAGAGCAAGCTATTTCTCTATACGGAGAGCGCCGCTGGGACCTTCGCCCACTCGGCGGGCCGCCGGGTTCAAGCCCCAGAGCAATCATCTTCGACGGCTTCCCGGAGCCCTTGCGGGAAACGTTTAGGCGAGCGGCATGGCTGGTCATCAATACGCCCACTCCCGCAGTGATGCTGGAGCGCCCCGGGTCATGCGCCGTCGAATACCTCAGCGCAGGGAGCATCGGGTTGTGCGTCGGCGGCTCATGGCGCTGGTTTGCGAAGTGGCTACACGAGGAGGGTTTTGAGCGCCTCTGTGACGTGACCCGTTCCGATTTGGAGCGATTCGCCAAGAGGGTTCAAACTTCGACCTACGCACGTGGGCCGAAATTGGCGTTTCTCGCAGGTGTGACCCGTTTGTGGGCTCATGCGACCCAACTTCCTGACAGCGATGTACTCCCAATGCCTCCGTGGGAAGACGAGGGGTTGGCTCTTTTTCTTCCTGGCGGTGGAGTGAGGCGCGACAACGCCACGCCGATCGTTCATCCATCGACTATGGCTCCGCTTCTGTTCTGGGCCCAGGAGTTCCTGAACTTTGCGGTCGATATCCAAGCGGCGCAGAAGCGTTGGCAAGAGCTCCTTGATTCCATGCCCGCAGTCCCGTCTGGAGGGCAGCGTCAACGCGCAGTTGCTCTCGTTGCTGATTGGATTGCGACCGGCAGGACAGCTCTACCAGAGTCGCCAAAGGTCATCGGGCGGCTTGATGTCGAGTACCTCGCAGCGATCCACGGGGGGATCCGCCCCAGCGATCTCGGAAGCGCGTTTGGAGCGAATCGCCGCCTTTTCCAGGCAGATCGGAATGAACCTAGCCCCATTGACTCACCAATCACGGTGACCGTGGATGGGAAGCCGTGGTGCAGTGCAGTGAACCGCAGGGACCTGCAGCTCCTGCACAACGCCGTCCAGGGCGCCGCGCTGGTCGTCATCGCATATCTGACTGGTATGCGCCCCCAAGAGGTACTGGCGCTCAAGCCTGGCTGTTGCGTGCGTGAGCGCGTCACTGCAACCACCGTGCGATATACCGTCCACGGCCGGAAGTTCAAGCATGTGCGCACTAACGGGAGCACCAAGCCCGACGGTGTCGAGTCCTCATGGGTGACTATCGCGCCCGTGGCGAGGGCTGTCGAAGCGATGGCACGGCTGTTCCCGGATAGCGACGTCCTGTTCCCGTCTCCCGACGACAGCACCATTCCCATCTCGACTGCCTGCGCATTAGATCGGATAGCAACGCTGATTTCCGCCGCCAACGGAATCGCCAGGAGCCTGGAACTTCCTGAAAGTTATTTGATCCCTGTGGATCCCGCAGGAGCAATCACTTTGAAGCGGTTTCGCCGCACGCTGGCATGGCACATCAGACGGCTTCCGCACGGGCGTGTCGCGCTCGCAGTCCAATATGGCCATCTGCGGTTCTCCCATGGTTCCGGTTACGCCGGCTTGGCAACATCAGGATTCGCAAAACTGATGGACCGCGAAGAGGTGACAGCACTGCGGGAGACCGTCGAGTTGACACGTCGCGAACTTGCTGACGGCGGCGGCGTCTCGGGGCCTGCCGCCAAGCGGCTCATCGACCTCGTGGGCCGGGGAATCGACTTCGAAGGTGCATACCTCACCGACCGCGAGGTTCGACGGATCAAGGCCGATACCCGACTGAAGCTCTACGACAACCCCCACAGCTACGTCGCCTGCCTGTTCGACCCGGAGAGGTCACTGTGCCGTAATCCACGCACCATGGCGGCAATCACTGAGCCCAAACTCGAGAAATGCCAACCAAACTGCCCGAACATCGCCCGCACGGACCGGCATATTGCTCAACTTGCCGGAGAGGTCGATCGACTTCGATCCGAAGCCGCGAGCCCACTGACCCCAACGCCGATGGCTCAACGTATGGAAAGCGAGGCTGAACGGTTGACAGCCATCATCGACACCCACCGCGCAACGGCAATCCGTCCGGAAGCCATGACGAAGGAGGTCTCCGCGTGAACCTGACTCATGCAGAAACATCAGACGACACAACGGCGAACATCATGGCGGCCATGATGAGGGTTCTGTCGGGTCAGCCGAAGCTCGCAAAGCCAGGGGACCTCACGATCACGGCGGTCGCCACAGAGGCTCAGTTAAAGCGCCACCACCTGACGCATAAGCACACCGATCTCAAAGACCTCTTCTACCGATTGCGTGACCAGCCCGGAAATCCGGCCAGCGAGCAGAAAGCGGCAGCCACCGCCGAGGTCGCAGAACTGAAGAAGAAACTGGCAGAAGCGCGCGAGGACGCCCGCAAGTGGAAGTTGACCGCGCACACGTTTGCCCGAGCAATCAATGTGCTGACCCTCGAGAACACGCAACTGGCCGAACAACCCAAGAACCTTCGGCGACTCGACACCCGTGTGGAGCGCTGATGGACATCAATCACACGAGTTCCATCTCCCGCAAGTTCAGCTGGGCTTGTTGTCACATGGGCGCGGTATACAGTCCGGTTCGATCAGCATCAAGGGGGTAACGAGTGATCACGGGTGAGCTAAAGGGCAAGGTCGACCGGATATGGGACGCTTTCTGGTCCGGGGGCATCGCTAACCCGCTCGAGGTCATCGAGCAGATCACCTACCTCCTGTTCATCCGACGCCTCGACGACCTGGACACTCTGGCTGAGCAGAAGGCCCGTCGCACCGGCAAGCCCGAGCCCACCCGATTCGGCCCCGACCAGCAGGACATGCGGTGGTCGGCGTTCAAGCACGACGAGCCGGGACAGATGTTCACCATCGTCGGGGAGAAGGTCTTCCCGTTCCTGCGAGAGCTGGGCGGGGACGGCTCGACCTACGGCCAGCACATGAAAGACGCCCGGTTCACCATCCCGACCGCGGCGCTGCTCTCGAAGGTCGTCGACATGCTCGACGACATCCCGATGGAGGACCGCGACACTACCGGCGACCTCTACGAGTACCTGCTCGCCAAGATCGCGACCGCCGGCGTCAACGGGCAGTTCCGCACCCCGCGGCACATCATCAAGCTGATGGTCGACATGACCGCCCCGCAGCCCGATGACGAAATCGCGGACCCCGCCGCCGGAACCGCGGGCTTCCTGGTTGCCGCGGCCGAGTATCTGCGTGAGCAGCATCCCAGCGTGCTTACCGACGCCACTCAGCGGAAGCACTTTCATAACAGCATGTTCCACGGCTACGACTTCGACTCCACCATGCTGCGCGTGGGCAGCATGAACATGCTCATGCACGGCATTGAGGCCCCCGACATCCGCTACCGCGATTCCCTGTCCGAGGGTGCCAGCGAGGACGCCGGGAAGTACACGCTGATTTTGGCCAACCCGCCATTCGCCGGCAGCCTCGACTACGAAGCCACGGCCAAGGACCTTCAGCGCGTGGTGAAGACGAAGAAAACGGAGCTCCTTTTCCTGGCGCTGTTCCTGAAGCTGCTCAAGCCGGGCGGGCGGGCCGCGGTCGTTGTTCCCGACGGTGTGTTGTTCGGATCGTCCACCGCGCACAAGGAGCTGCGCCGCATTCTCGTGGAGGATCAGAAGCTCGACGGCATCGTGAAGCTGCCCTCCGGTGTGTTCAAGCCCTACGCCGGGGTGTCCACCGCGATCCTGCTGTTCACCAAGACCAACTCTGGCGGCACCGACGACGTCTGGTTCTACGACGTCCAGGCCGACGGTTACTCGCTTGACGACAAGCGAAATTCGATTGAGGCCAACGACATTCCCGACGTGCTGGCCCGGTGGCAGAACCGGAACACTGCAGAGAAGGACCGGGGGCGCACCGAGCAGTCGTTCTGCGTGCCGAAGGCCGACATCGTCGCCCAGGGCTACGACCTGTCGCTGAACCGATATAAGGAGCTCGTCCACGACGAGGTGGAGCACCGGCCGCCGCTGGAGGTCATCGCCGACATCGAGAAACTCGAAAGCGAGATCGCCGCCGGGCTTGCGGAGTTGAAGGCGATGCTGTCGTGAAGATCTTGCGGCTGGGGGACGTGGTTGAAGGTGTGAATACCTGGAACCCGAATCGTGATCCAGATGCGGAGTTCACATACGTCGACCTGAGCGCGATTGACAATGTCAAGAAGGCAATCACTTCGCCCGCCGTGGTCACGGGCAGGGAGGCTCCCAGTCGGGCGCGTCAGCTCATCAAGACCCATGACGTCCTGGTGTCTACAGTGCGGCCCAATCTCAACGCCGTGGCGCTTGTCGCCCCTGAACTCGACGGTGCGACGGCATCCACGGGCTTCACGGTTCTCCGCCCAACAGATCGGGTCGAATTCAACTACCTGTTCCACTGGGTGCGAACACCGCGGTTTGTGTCGGACATGGTGCGAAAGGCGACGGGGGCGAGTTACCCGGCGGTCTCGGATCGCATCGTCAAAGACTCCCTAATTCCGTTACCGCCGCTGGATGAGCAGAGGCGGATCGCGGCTATCCTCGACCAAGTAGATCGTTTGCGGGCTCAGCGCGCACAGGTCGTTGATCGCCTCAGAGTATTGATCTCGGGCCTGTTTATCGAAGCGTTCGGCGAACAGTTGGATGGCCCAGCCTCCTCCCGGCTCGATGAGATCGCGGAGATCAGTTCCGGCATCACTAAGGGTCGGAAGACGACCGGACCGACCTCCCTGATCCCATACCTCGCAGTCGTGAATGTGCAGGCTGGCCATCTTGTTTTGGATCCGCTCAAGGAGATAGGCGCCACTGAGGCTGAGATCGAGCGCTACTCATTGAAGGACGGAGATCTTGTCCTGACTGAGGGGGGCGACCCGGACAAACTCGGCCGCGGCACCGTGTGGCGCTGCGAAGTCCCGCTGTGCCTGCATCAGAACCACATCTTCCGCGTTCGGATACGGCCGGAAAGCAAGGTGAAGCCGGACTATCTCTCGGCATATCTGGCTAGCCGCCCGGCACGTTCGTATTTCCTGCGCGCTGCCAAGCAGACGACGGGAATCGCTTCGATCAACATGACGCAGTTGAGAGGGCTTCCGGTGTTGGTACCGCCCCTACCGGATCAACGCCAGTTCCTCGAGCAAGTCGGAGCGGTGACTCGCCAGCTGGAGTCGTGTGCGCGGCAGTCAGCCGAAATTGATCAACTTTGGCGTTCCCTCCAGTCCTGTGCCTTCTCCGGGAAGCTCTGATGTCCAATTTCTACTTCCTTCAAGCGGTCGGCTGGCCGGAGACCTACGCTGACTGTGTCCGAGCGGAGAGCTACGCGCTCAGTGATCCCAGGGCGGCCTGTATCTATGCTCGACGTGCCGCCGAGCAGGTGGTCGACTATTTGTATGACGTTCTGCGGCTGCCGATTCCGTATGCCAACGACCTGTCCGCGCGGATCAACGATGCGGCGTTCAAGAACAAGACGGGGATGGGGATTGCGGCGAAGCTGAACCTGATCCGCCGGCTCGGCAACTCCGCCGCGCATGATCAGCAGCAGATCCCGCCGCGGGCCGCCCTCGATGCGCTCAAGGAGCTTCACCACGTCATGGTGTGGGCGGCGTTCCACTATTCAACCAAACCCGATGTGGTGCCGATGAAGTCGGCGTTCGACCCGGCTCTGGCGAAGAAGGCGGCACCGCTGACCAGGGAGGAGGTTTCCCAGCTCGCGAGGAAGTTTGATGAGCAGGCTGCCTCCCACGCAAAGGCGATGGCGGAAAAGGACGAGCTCGTTGCCGAGAAGGATGCCCAGATCGGCGAGCTGGTGGCGCAGATTGCCGCCGCGCAGGCGGCCAAGCAGCTGTTCGACGACCGCGACTACTCCGAGGCCGAGACCCGCGACACTTTCATCGACCTTCTGCTGGCCGAGGCGGGTTGGTCACTCTCCGAGGTCAGGGACCGCGAGTTTGAGGTCGCCGGGATGCCGCCGGACGGCGGGAAGGGCTATGTCGACTACGTGCTGTGGGGTGCTGACGGCCTGCCGCTGGCGGTGGTGGAGGCCAAGCGCACCACCAAGAGCCCGCAGGTCGGCCAGCAGCAGGCCAAGCTATATGCAGACTGTCTAGAGAAGCAGTTCGGGCGCCGCCCGGTCATCCTCTACACCAACGGCTATCAGCACTGGCTATGGGACGACGCGGCCGGCTACCCGCCGCGGGAAGTTGCCGGGTTCTACACCCGCAACGAGCTCGAACTGCTGATCCACCGCCGCCACGCACGAAAGCCATTGATGCAGGCGGCTATCGACTCAGCGATCGTTGAGCGGCATTACCAGATTCACGGCATCCGGGCGATCGACGAAGCCTTCGAGCAGAAACAGCGCCATGCATTGCTGGTCATGGCGACCGGATCCGGGAAGACCCGCACCGTCATCGCGCTCGTGAAGCAGCTGATGGAGGCCGGCTGGGTCAAGAGGGTGCTATTCCTGGCCGACCGCACCGCCCTGGTGACACAGGCGGCCAACGCCTTTAAGGCGCATCTGCCGGCGGCGACGACGGTGAACCTACTGAGCGAGAAGGACGCCGACGGTCGCGTCTACGTATCGACCTATCCGACCATGATGAACCTCATCAACGACGTGGACGCCGGCAAGCGGTCGTTCGGGCCGGGCTATTTCGACCTGGTGGTCATCGACGAAGCGCACCGGTCCGTGTATCAGAAGTATCGGGCAATCTTCTTGTGGTTCGACTCGCTGCTGGTCGGATTGACGGCCACTCCGAAGGATCAGGTGGACCACAACACCTACCGGCTGTTCCACCTCGAGGACGGTGTGCCGACATACGCCTATGACCTCGAAGACGCAGTGCGAGAGGGGTTCCTGGTGCCGGCGCTCGGGGTGTCGGTGGGTACGAAGTTCCTGCGGCAGGGCATCCGCTACGCCGACCTCTCCGATGAGGAGAAAGACGAGTGGGACGCCCTGGAATGGGGCGAAGACGGCCCGCCCGATGAGGTGTCCTCCGAGGAACTGAACAAGTTCCTGTTCAACGAAGACACCGTCGATCAGGTGCTCGCCACCCTCATGGAGAAAGGCCACAAGGTCTGCGACGGTGACCGGCTCGGCAAGACCATCGTCTTCGCCAAAAACCAGCGCCACGCCGAGTTCATCCAGCAGCGCTTCGACATCGCCTACCCCGAGTACGCCGGGCACTTCGCCCGGGTCATCACCCATAGCACCGCCTACGCGCAGAACCTGATCGACGACTTCTCTATCCCGGAAAAGGCTCCGCACATCGCCATCTCGGTAGACATGCTCGATACCGGTATCGACGTGCCCGAGGTCGTCAACCTGGTTTTCTTCAAACAGGTCCGGTCTAGCACGAAGTTCTGGCAGATGATCGGCCGCGGCACCCGGTTGAGGCCCGAGTTGTTCGGGCCCGGCAAAGACAACGACAAGAAGAACTTCTACATCTTCGACTTCTGCGGCAACCTCGAATTCTTCGACGGCGGCCCCGCCGGTTCTGAAGGATCTACGCAGAAATCGTTGAACCAGAGACTATTTGAGACCCGGCTCGGTGTGGTCATCCAACTCGACGCCGACCACACGGGTGACGGCACCGAGTCCCCCGAAGGGGCGGGGGAGCGCAGCGATGAGGGGCTGCGGTGGGACGTCGCCCGGCAGTTGCACGCCACCGTGGCCGGGATGAATCTGGAGAACTTCCTGGTGCGCCCGCACCGCAAGCTGGTCGAGCAATACGCGCAATGGCCGGCCTGGTCAAAGTTCACCCCCGACGCCGCTGATGAGGTTGCCGAGAATCTGGCGAGGCTGCCGTCTGGGCACGTTGACAGTGACGAGGACGCCAAGCGGTTCGACTTGCTGATCCTGCGACGCCAGCTGGCCCAGCTCCAGGACGACACGACGACGATGGAGCGAATCCGCGAGACCGTCCAGGGCATCGCGGCGGGTCTGGTGGGCAAGAACACCATCCCGTCGGTGGTAGCGCAGCATGAGCTACTGGAGGAGGTGGCCAGTGACAGCTGGTGGGTCGATGTGACCCTGCCGATGCTCGAGTCTGCCCGCCGCCGGCTGAGGGGGTTACTGCAATTCCTCGACAAAGAACGCAAAGACCCGATCTACACCTCATTCCAAGATGAGCTGTCCGAGGCGAAGCCGGTCGTACTGAAGCCGTTCACCCCAGGCATCGACATGGAGCGTTTTCGGGCGAAGGCGGCCGCCTATCTCACCTGGAAAATTCACGCTGTTGCGCTCCAACGGCTCCGCCGCAACAAGGCTCTTACGTCGGAAGACCTTGTTGCACTAGAGCAGATGCTGCGGGAGAGCGGCGCCGGTGACGACAAAGCCATCGCCAAGGCGACGGAGGATGCGAATGGACTCGGCCTCTTCATCCGGTCTCTAATCGGCCTCGACCGACACGCGGCCATGGAAGCTTTCGCTGGCTTCTTGGACCACGCCGCGTTAAGCGCCAATCAGATCCACTTCGTGAACCTGATCATTGATGAGCTGACATCCAACGGCGTCGTCGAACCAGCGCGGCTCTACGAACCCCCCTACACCGACCTCACAGCTCGAGGGCCGGAGGCACTGTTCAGCACGGACCAAGTCGACAACATCGTTCATATCCTCGACGCGGTACGCGACACGGCACTCGTCGCCTCGGGAGGAGCGGCTTGACATGAACTCGCGGGGATTTCTCGACGTCGCAGAAGTCGGATTGGCAGATGCGGCAGTCGCAAATGTCCTTTGACGAGGAGCTCGAAAAGCGAGTTGCTCACCTCGAGAGCTTGCCTGGGTATCAGCTCAAGGAAGACTTTGATGCGCTCCAGCGATGCTCGTTCGTCTTCAACGTCAATGCAAATAAACTGGCCGGCCACGTTGCAAAGTTCCTCAATTCACAACGGTTCTCGCGGGATGTTCCTGAAAGCTATGTCAATGAACTCGTCCGCCTTCTCCACAACTACCTGACATCTGTAACTTCACTGATCGACTCGCAACGAGTGACGATGCGACACCGGTGGCCAACGGAGTCTGCTGGTAAAACGCAGTCTTGCGCGACGTGCAACAGAGCCTTTCCGCGCGAACGGTCCGTCTCAGAGTTTGAAGATAAGGCGTACGCGCAGCAGTTCGCGGAGACGTTTGAGACTGGTGAGGCCGTATTCATGACGAAGCTGCGGAACTACGCTACGCACTACTCCATACCGCTGCCGAACCTTGGCACAACGTTTCGGTGGGAGCAAGGAATGCCGGTTGTCGAGCAACGGAATACGTTGCAACTTGATCGCGACAAGCTCTTGCGTTGGGACAGTTGGACCTCGCCAGCCAAGACTTTCCTTCAGTCCCAGCCCGAGCATTTCGATCTGGTCCCAGTAATCGAGCGATATGTCAATGCGGCTAACGCATTCGCAGCGTGGTTCTGGAACGAGATCCACGCTCGCAGCGGGGAGATCGTTTCGGAGCTGAACACCAAAGCGACCGAGTTGCATTTGTGGCAACACGGGGAGGTTGGACCTCCCGACTGGGTTACCAATGGTGATCCGGGCCCGCCGGCGGACTGGAACGGAAGATTGGGCTCTTCCGGGAGGTGCCAGGCGCGTTATGAACACGGCTCTAGAGGATTTCGCGTATGGGAAGTCAACCTTGATGGGTCTGTCGATCTTATAGTCGATGACGGTTGGCCTCCGCTTCCTCGATAATTCGTAGCGTTGGCCCCGGGAATTCAAACCGGACCTTTGATTTGGGCACCATTGTAAAAGTCTTCGGATTCCGACTCGAAACCTCTCAATTCAAGGCTGATTCGCTGCCCCGTGTTAGTTTGCTGAACGACCTTTGTCTGGTTGGCCGCAGGTCGCAGGGCAGTAGCCGAGGTCGCCCACCCAGCTCCCGTCTGCAACACGTCCAAACCCCCCAAGGAAGCGGCTCCTCCAGTACGCGGGTGTGCACCCCGGCCCGCATCGACTATGGG
>Ga0209986_10003935_pt1 | contig 12785 bp, 10 predicted proteins | sample BlataG_FD_183168 | JGI IMG/M metagenome (GOLD analysis project Ga0209986, IMG submission 183168) | Deep subsurface microbial communities from Black Sea to uncover new lineages of life (NeLLi) - Black_00105 metaG (SPAdes) (version 2) | ecosystem: Environmental > Aquatic > Marine > Oceanic >...
GTTGACCCCACCGAGGTGGTTAAGGTCTGGCGCACCCCCGGGTTCACCATGCCCAGCGTCTATGGAGAAGTCAGCTGGGTTGGAGAGGAATTCTGGGGTATAAATTCTATTGCCTCTTGCCCTCTCCCTTATACCCAGATCCGGAGCGGGAAAGAGGTTGTTCTCGGTGTTGTCAGCTGGGAAGATATGAAACCACTAATTAGCGCAGCCCTAGGGGAGTGAGTGTAACCTCGGCTGGTGCTTTGGTTAGGGAGGGCAGTTTGTTAGTAATGTGACAAGCCTGCCCTCCCTTTAAGTAAGACTGCCGCAGGGGAAGATGGAACTATCTACATTCTTGCAGATGTTTGTTAATGGAACCATGATCGGTTTCCAGCTAGCATTATTTGCTACCGGGCTGACCCTGGTCTATGGCATAATGCTCATAATCAACTTCGCTCATGGCGAGCTCTACATGCTCGGTGCCTTTGGTGTCTTTTTCTTCTGTGAGCAACTAGGTCTAGATTACTTCCTTTCACTTATCCTGGCGATGATAGTTGTTGGTCTTATCGCCATAGCAATGGAGCGGATTTTCTTTAAGCCACTGCGGGGACAGCATATCCCCAGTTTCGTTATGTCCTGTGGGTTGGCTTTTATGTTACAGGTTTCAGCTGTGCTCGCTTTCGGCATCAAAGATAAGGCTATTGATTCTGTCTTCCCCGGGGTTGTAAACGTATTTGGTACCTTCGTATCTGTGGAAAGGCTGATGGTAAGCCTCATCTCGGCGGTACTAATAATTGGCTTTTACATTTTTCTCCTGCGAAGTAGATATGGTCGTGCCATGCGGGCTGTGATGCAAGACCCGGATGCGGCTGCGCTACAAGGCGTGAGCATTAACCAGGTCTGCTCCTTGGGTATAGGCATTGGAGCCGCCCTGGCTGCTGCCGCTGGGGGATTATTAGCTCCAGTCTTTATTTTTAACCCTTGGATTGGGCCTGTTTTGACCTGGGAAGGGTTTATCGTGGTCTGTTTGGGGGGGAAGACAAGCCTCCCTGGCACCCTCCTGGCAGCGTTCATCCTGGGCTATATAAAGAGTTTTGTTACTACCTTGGTCGACCCGGTAGCCGCTTTGATGTGCGAGGCAGCAATTTTAGGCATTATTTTAACGCTGAGACCTCAAGGATTACTCGGTCATGAATAGCAACAACCGGACAAAATGGATTAGCCTGATAGCGGTGGTTATCCTACTGTTTTTGATACCGCTGTTCGTTAAGAGTCCATACTGGATGCTAGTCCTCACCCTGATGTGGATTCATATCATCGTCGCTGAGAGCTTCCGCTACATCGTTACCACCGGTGAGTATTCCTTTGCTCATGTCCCCTTGATGGGGATGGGTGGCTATGCTTCGGCACTATTGGCTATGAAACTCGGCTTGTCTTTTTGGTTGGCACTGCCCCTTGGCGTTTTAATTGCGGCACTCATCTCAATTATAATCTACTATCCCTGCCTCAGGACAACCGGCACCTTCTTTTTCTTTGCTTCCTTTGCCTTTGGTGAGGTCATGAGGCTGTGCTGGGTCAGGTTTAGAGTTCCATTTGGTGGTGTTGGGGGATTACGTGATATTCCTCGCCCCGATGCCATAAATATCCCAGGCCTTCCCACAGTGGAGTTCACCTTCCTTTCTCACGTACCTTATTACTATTTAATGCTGGTGTTTATGCTCTTCAGCCTGCTCATCATGTATTTATTGGAGAGGTCCCGTCTTGGAGCCATCGCCGCTGCCGTTAAGGAATCCAAGGTGCTAGCTTCATTTGTCGGTATCAGGGTGTGGTGGTATGAAATGGTGATTTTTGTCATCGCCTCAGCCTTTGCCGCCCTCGGCGGCAGCCTTTATGCTCACTACACAACCCTGCTAGTGCCTATTGAGTTCTACTGGGGGTTGGGAATTTATGTTTGCATTTGGGCTGTTGTCGGCGGCACAGGAGACTTTATTGGACCCATAGTCGGCACCGTTGTTTTTTCATTGGCGAGAGAGTTTTTGCGGCCTATTCCCCAGCTCGTCCCTATGGTTTACGGACTTATCCTGGCAGCAACCTTGGCTTTCCTGCCTGAGGGACTAGTAAGTTTACCCAGCAAGATTTTGCCATGGATTGAAAAAGGGCTAGCCAAAGTTAAGGAGAGATAAATGAGTACCCCGCTTCTTGAAGTCAGGAATATTACCAAGCGCTTTGGCGGTTTAACCGCCATTAGCCGACTGAGCTTTGATATCTACCAGGGAGAAATAGCGGGATTGATTGGCCCCAATGGTGCCGGCAAAACAACGCTCTTTAACGTAATCACCGGGTTTCACCCACCTACAGAGGGAAAGGTCTTCTATAAAGGCGAGGATATAACTGGCTTTAAACCACACCAACTGGTTAAAAGGAGGATTGGACGAAGCTTTCAACTGACCGCCTTGTTTGATAACCTTTCCGTCTTCCAAAGTGTGGTTATGTCCCAACACCTTCATACAGAGGTAGGTTTCTGGGGCTCCTTATTTCATACCCCAGCTAATCATGAGAAAGAGAAAGCTACCGAAGCCAAAACTATGGAGATATTAAAATTTACCGGCATGGAAACTCAGAGGGATGTACTTGCCAAGAACTTATCCCACGGTTATCAAAAGACCCTCAATTTTACCATGGCTATAGGAACCGAGCCTGAGCTATTAATGCTGGACGAACCGCTGTGTGCTTTAAGCCCTGAAAGAGTAGCCGCTATCCAGAATTTGATTCGCACAGCACGGGATAAAGGGGTTACCGTTCTAGTAATCGAGCACAACATGAAGGCGCTTTTCCCCATTTGCGATAGGATAATGGTCTTGGATGCTGGGATGAAGATTGCTGAAGGTACGCCCAAAGAAATTGGAGAAAACTCAAAGGTAATTGAAGCCTACCTTGGGGGAGCAATAGATGTTTCAGACGGAAGATAAGTACCTCAGCCTGAGAAACCTGACAGTATGTTACGGAGCTCTCGAGGCGGTAAAGGACGTTTCTTTCGAAGTGCCAGCCGGGAAGATAGTCAGCCTCCTCGGTGCCAATGGCTCGGGCAAGAGCACTATTTTGAAGGCTATATCGGGTCTAAAAAAGCCAGCCGGAGGCGAAATTTGGTTTCAGGGGTCAAGAATAGATGGAGAGCCCACCTATGCTATCATGAGGAAGGGCATTGTTCATGTCCCTGAAGGAAGAGGGCTTTTCCCCTATATGACAGTTTTTGAAAACCTCCAGATGGGTGCTTTCTCACGAAAAAGTGCCAAGAAACAGGAAATAGAAAGGGACATGGAAGAAATCTATGAGCACTTCCCCATACTGAAAGAAAGAAGGAACAGTCGGGCAAAAACTCTAAGCGGTGGCGAAGCCGAGATGCTGGCTCTCGCCCGTGGGCTAATGGCTAAGCCAAAGCTGCTTTTATTAGATGAGCCCCTTCAAGGATTGTCACCGGTTCTCATTGAAGAAGTTGCCAATATTATCACTATGCTCAACCAAAGAGGAATTACCATCTTGATGGTAGAACATAATATTTCCATGTCCTTTGAGCTTTCTCAGTGGGTCTATATTCTGGAGACTGGTGAACTCGCCTTACAAGGTAAGCCTCAAGAGTTGTCACAAACTGATTATGTACAACAGTATTATCTGGGTGTAACCTGAGTAGCCTGTTGCCAAATCCTGTATAATGGTTTAAGTCGTGGAGTTTTTATAATTGCCCTGATTCAAGCTCAATAATTCTAAGAAAGGTGGTGTTATGATTACCATACTACAAGGGAAAACGCAAACGGTAGAGATATCTCCCGAGCGTCCCACAGTCATTATCGGAGAACGTCTCAATCCCACTGGTCGCTCTCGCTTGGCTGAGGCGCTCAGAAAAGGCGATTGGGACTTGATAAGACAGGAGGCTACCAGCCAAGTGGAGCAGGGGGCAGCACTTATCGACATTAATGTCGGGGTGGCGGGGGTGGATGAAGTAGCTATGCTGCCTCAGGCAGTAAAGGTCGTCTCCGAGGTGGTGGGTGTGCCCCTTTGCCTCGATTCACCCAACCCCCAAGCCTTGGAGGCTGCCCTCAAGGTATGCCCCGGCCGACCCCTGATAAACAGCACTACCGGCGAGGAGAAATCGCTGACTGTTATCCTTCCCCTAGCCAAGAAGTTTGGGGCTGCAGTTATCGCCCTCTGCCATGATGAGGAGGGAATCGCCAATGACCCCGAAAAACGTTTTAAGGTGGCTGAGAAAATAGTGCGTAGGGCTAAAGACTATGGCCTCCACGAAGCCGACATTCTTATTGACCCATTGGTGCTCACCGTGGGCGCCGAGACCCAGGCTGGGGTGGTGAGCCTGAGCACAACCTCCCTCATCGCTGAGAGGCTGGGACTGAACCTTACTATGGGGGCATCAAACGTGTCCTTCGGTCTCCCCAACCGATACCTTATCAACAACACCTTCCTGGCTATGGCCATTTGGTGTGGGGTGAACGCTCCCATCGTCAACCCAGCCGCCAAGGAGATAGTGGAGACCATCCTGGCTGCAGACCTGCTCAAAGGGAAAGACCCCTACGCAGTCCGCTATATAAGGCAGTGCCGGAAAAGCCAGCAAAAGTAGCCAAACTTCAGCACAATAGTATTGGCATTTTAAATAATACTATTTGAGCTGGATTCCCGCTTTGCCTATGAATGCTGGCGCTTGGCTTCCTTATTATAGGTTGACAAATCGTTAAAAAGAACTATAGACTATATTTATCACGGTTGATTTGAACCTCCAGGCAGTTGAGAAGCCTGATAGGATTCATATTTGCCAACTGGCTCCCTCCACGGGGTTTCCTACTAGATTGCAAATAAAGGCTTACCCCTCCCCCAGGATGGCTGAGAATTCCCTATACTGTACCACAGGAGGCGAAGATGTCGGAGTTAATCCCCAAAGGTATACCCAAAGGGAAAGAGATTGTACAGGAAGGCAGAAACCTCGGGAAAACGATTGAAATAGGAAGAAGCGCCTTTTGTCGAGAAAAGAACGTTCGTTGTGAAGGGGATTACAAGCAAATGTGCGCTGAGAAGGGGCATATCACCTGGCAGATGATAATGGGACTTAGTTCTGTTGACGAGCAGGTGGAGGCATTAAAGTATTTGTATGAATGGGGTAAGAAAACAGGGGTAGTAATTGACCGCTGCACTATAATTCCCAACATGCGGATGGGCTTGCCTGAAGAGATGTGGGACAAGGCGCCAAAGGGAACCAGTTTTATGTTGGAGAGCCTGGAGGACTATGTTAGGATTATCCAGGCAGCCCCTATCCAGCCAACATTTGGGGACTTTCACATTGGCTCCCCAGCTTCGGTAAGAAACGTAACCAATGCCCTTCGGGCTGGCGCTGGTTATATCGGCACCCTTTCCCAGTATTCCTGGGATTACCCCTATTGGAAGGATGATGTTGCCCAAGTAGTAGAAGTGGTAAAAGCTATAGGGATTATGGCTGAGAAAAGAAAGGATAATATCATAGTATATTCCTATGAGTCTGATGGGATGCCAAGCCAGTTTATGGATTGGGCTTCCGTTGTTGGTTATGTTCGCCTTGAAAAATATGTCGTGGACGAGCTTTGTGGGGCAAACTATGCCATAGGTTATGGCGGGCTTACCGGCAATATACCAGTAAAAATTGCAAACTGGCTGGCATTATACGACGTCCTCAGAGCAGACCATAATGTTATTTCTTTCATCTATGGAAATACAATAGATGTTACCGAAGACGCTAGTTCAAATTATGCTATTGTAACTGCGGAGGTGATTCCCTTTGTCATTACCGAGCAGATTTATAAAACCGGTGCTTCATTACTCCTAGTTCCTGCTCAAGAAATGGTCAGGGTTCCAACGAAAGAGGAAATAGCCGAGGTCTTTAAAGTAGCCAGAGTCGCCCAGACCAGAGCTAAAGATTACGAAAAGATGCTTGATTTTTCATACGTAAATGAGATGCGGTCGCTGCTCGCTGATAAAGGTAATCAATTCTTCATGAACATTAAGCGGGGGTTGCCCGAACTGGGGGTTGACATCGCCGACCCTGTTCAGGTACTCTTGTCCGTCAGAAGATTGGGCGCAGCCAAACTTGAAGAATTGTTTCACCCAGGTGAGAGGGATTCATCTCAGCCGAGATGTATTTCTCCTTTTATACCTACTGAACTGGTGACAATGAGCATAAATTTGAAGGATGAAGCCCTTAAAAAGATTTATTCCGAGCAATTAGCTGACACAGTTAGGGGCAAGAAGATTGCTGTAGGCTCCACCGATACCCATGAGTTTGGTCTTTATGTTATAAGCAGTGTTCTTGAGCATTTGGGTGCCAGGGTAATAAATGGAGGCATTGACTTAGATGCGGAGGAGATTTTGGACCTGGCTTCCGAAGCAGCTACCCCTTATATGGTCATAAGCACCCACAATGGCTTGTGCTTGGACTACGGTAGACACCTGATGGGGTTAGTCAAGCAGAGAAACCAGAAGGTCAAAGTGTTTATGGGTGGTCGGCTAGATGGAATTGTAGAGGGTGGCACGGAGCCAATAGATGTCTCTGACCGATTGATTGAGCTTGGAATTAGCCCGTGTAACGATGTATGTGACCTCATCAAAGAAATTGCAGCCATAGAAGAAGCCTAACAGATTTCTACAGGGGTGATGGTGCAGCCGTATTAAGAGAGATTCAGAGAAACGCTGGCGAGAATATTGCCAAATTTAATCTATACAGAGAGAGCTAACCCTTATATTAAGTAATTAGGAGGTGTGACCATGAAAAAATCGATTTTTGAGTATATGGAGGAATACGGGCATGAGCAGCTTGTATTCTGCCGCGATGAAAAGGCTGGTCTGAAGGCAATCATTGCCATTCATAATACCACTTTGGGACCGGCAACAGGCGGCACTCGTGTTTGGACCTATGAGTCGGAAGAGGATGCCCTTGTAGATGCCCTGAGATTATCGCAGGGCATGACCTATAAATACGCTGCCGCTGGTATCAATCTCGGTGGCGGCAAGACAACGGTTATCATCAAATCGCCTGAGCAGAAGGGGGAACAATTATTTCGGGCTCTCGGTAGGTTTATTGATAACCTGAACGGGAGATATATTACCGGAGAAGATGTAGGCGTAACTGTGGGCGACCTGGAATATATCAACATGGAAACCGACTTAGTTGTCGGACTACCTGCGGAGAATGGTGGTAGTGGTGGCCCATCACCCTATACCGCCATGGGGGTAATCGGCGGGATGAAGGCTTGCTGCAAAGAGATATACGGCAATGAATCGCTGAAGGGTAAGCGGGTTGCCGTTCAAGGAGTGGGAAACGTAGGCCATGATGTTGTTAAATACCTTGTTGAGGATGGCGCTGATGTGGTGGTAGCCGATGTTGATGAAAATAGGGTTAAGCGGGCGGTAGAGGAGTTTAAAGTTAGTGCCGTTGGCGTTGACGAAATCTATAGCGTAGATTGTGACATATTCTCACCCTGTGCTCTTGGCGCTACTATAAATGATGAAACGATTCCAAAACTGAAGTGCAAAATCGTCGCCGGCTCAGCCAACAACCAGCTTAAAGAAGCTAGGCATGGAGAGGTATTAGGCCAGAAAGGGATACTCTATGCCCCTGACTTCATTATCAACGCTGGAGGCACTATCGCCGATACTGACCAGTTTGAGGGAGGGTTTTGCCCCGAGCGAGCCAGGAAAAAAGTAGCCCGCATTTACGACAATGTCGCCAATGTGATTGAGATATCCAAGCGTGAAGGTATCCCAACCTATAAAGCCGCTAATAGGCTTGCCGAAGAAAGAATCAGAAAGATAGGTGAAATTAGTAAATTACGGGTAAAAGTGTCCAAGAAGCTCGCCAGAGCCTCTGAGTGATATGTTTGCCCGAAGGTTGGTATCACTACAATAGTATCTAATTAAGTTATTCACCTGCCATCGCTGCTGCTCACCTGCTCGGTCATGAAACTTGAAGCCAGTGAGGCTACAACGCAAACCTGCTTTTTGGTAGGAAGTGGTTACTCAGCGATGGCGTGGTGTTTAATTTACCCCTTGCTCAAAATAACTCTCTACCAAAAGTAGGTTTTTCCTTCAGGATTTTCGTCTGGTCTAACTCTTTATTAATTCCGGCAAGATATTTCGCTACGTTCTTCCTGAATTCATAATCGTAATCAATATTCAGCGCAATTGTTTCCATAATAGGGGAGCCACCACCGTGAACCCCAGCGATTTCATACCAGGCAGCCATACCTGAAGCACTGAGGTTCTCTACCAGCCTCCAGATACGATGAGAAACTTCGGGGGGAATTTTGGGGTTTCTCATTATATACTTATCTAGCCACGATTTGGTTTCTTGGCTATGGAAGTCATCCTCATAAGGCAAGGTTACTGCCAGACCCCCGGCTATCTCGCTTAAGATATTGAACTCATGATAAATAGTTTCCCCCATAAGCCTCCTGCCTACATTGGCGTAGATGACATTAGGGAAGAAGGTGCCCGATGATGTCCTCTCTCCGTAAAGAGCACTGGCTATACCAGCAGCGTAGGCTAATTCTGCACCCCCGGCAAACTCAGATAGCTTTTGCCTTACATGGGCGACCCTTTCAATATTGTTAGCTTCAGCAACTAGAGCCGTTGCCCCACATAATATATCGGATACCGCAGGTTTACACCCCGTATAACTGTGCCTATGCGAATCAGCAAAAAGTAAGGCAAGCCTTCTGCCAAACTCCCATTCTTTACACATAAACACCCTTTCTTTAGGAATGAAAGCATCATCAAAAACAACAATAGAATCAGAAACACCCATTTCAGCAAAAGGACACTTGATTTTCTTCCTCTCTCTTACTGAAACTGGTCGGGTGATTAAATGCACACCTTCCCAGTCAGCCGGAATAGCAAACGCCACCGCATAGTCTTCATCTTCTTCTCTTAGAGCCCGGGTCGGGATTACAATTATCTCATCAGCATAGGCCGCCATCGTTATTGAGATTTTTGCCCCTCTAACTACAATTCCATCATCTCTTATCTCAACTATATGAACATAGGCATCAGGGTCGGCTTGCTCAGATGGTCTTTTAATTCTATCCCCCTTCATGTCTGTTTGAGCACAGGCAGCAGTTAAATTCTTCCTTTGATAGCCTTTTAAGTAGTCCATGAACCGACGATTATACTCTGTCCCGTATTTATCATCCATCTCTCTGGTGGCAATGGAAAGAGCAATTAAAGCATCCATACCCATGCATCTTTGTATGCAACCGCCAACTCTTTGAGCAGTTAAACGAACCATCTTCTGTTTTTGCATTAAATCATATGGATTTTGAGGAAGGTGGGTAAATCGGTTAATCCTCTTACCTGTTAATGAAGATATTGTCGTCATTAGCTCTTCCCACTCTGGGTCTTGCGCCAGGTCAAAAGTAACTGACATAACATTTATACCTGGCTTAATTCTGGGGTCATTCCTGCCGACCCTCTCACCACCAATGTAGAGATTTGGCTTCATTTTTACTAAATCCGCATAATACTCCGCTGATGTTCTCATTAATTCTTTTCAACCCCCTATTTCAAGTTTGAATTCTCTGAGAGAGTGCTATTTCCTCAAAGCTAACGTTTAAGCTGTAGATAACCTCATTATTTCTGTAATAGTTTACATACATTTGCCCTCCTTGTAAATCTTTGCTCTCTTGGTGCCTTCACCTAGGCTGCGTGAGGGCAGGCTGTTTCATTTACCATCAACTTCTGCCAGCAATATGAGGCTTGACAAAATCGTAAAGTTTTAAGTAGTGTAGGGACGGGATAATTGTCTATATGGCTTGGGGGTAAATTAGTAGCAAATAAATATTCTGTAACGGAGGCATATTATGTACAGCTATACATCTGGTTATGACCAAGAAGAGGTTTTCATACCAAAAGGGCAAGTGGTAGGAGGCAGCGCCATCGGGATTATCGTATTGGGTCGTGTCTGGTATCCTCTGGTTCCAGGTAACGTAGCCAATGCCACTACCTTTAATTTCCCGGTATATTATAAGCGCCTGGAGGGGGGCACTATTGACCGAATGGTATCAACTAAGATTGACCCCACCTTTCTAGAGGAGATAATCAAGGCGGGGAAGGAACTAGAAGAGCAGGGTTGTCGGGCGGTTATAGGCGCTTGCGGTTACTTTGCCAACTATTTGACCGGCGTCGCTGCAGCACTGAATATTCCTGTTTTCATTTCTAGCCTTATGCAGGTACCAATTATAAGCCGTGCCCTTAAACCCACCCAGAAGGTAGGTGTTATCTGCGCTAATGCTAATGCTCTATCACCCGCTGCCCTTAACGCATGCGGAGTTAATGACCTGTCCACCATTGTTATTGCTGGCGCCCAGGGCTTGCCTGATATGCAGAACGTTCTTCAGGGCACGGGGCATCTCAATAACGTCAAGTTCGAGCAGGGACTTGTTGGCCTGGCCAAGCGAATGGTCAGCGACAACCCGGATATTGGCGCCCTCCTCCTTGAGTGCAGTGATATGCCACCCTATGCCTGGGCTGTTCAAGAAGCAGTTAGGCTGCCGGTCTTTGACTTTACTACCATGATTAACTGGGTCTATAATGCTGTAGTCCGGCGCCCCTTTGCTGGTTTTGTATAAAAGATGTGACTGAAGGAGCCCGATTGATATTAGTCAGAATCTTCCTTACTAATACCTTACTCCTGCTCAACCATATACTCTGTATCATAACTTACTAAAAGCCTCCGAAGAGAGGGTTGACAATGCCTTTGTTTGATGATATTAATTAGTTCAAGAATTGAGCGAGGGTGGCAAAGTGCCATTGGCAGCCATTACCTCTCAATTTTTTAGAAAAACCTTGAAAGGGGGACAAAATGCCATACGGGTACAATGGTAAAATTCTGCGGGTCAATCTTAGCCAGGGGAAAACTTCGGTTGAAGAGCATGACGATGACTTCTATCGCCGCTACCTGGGGGGGACAACTCTAATCAGTTATTATCTCCTGAAGGAGCAGAAGCCGAAGGTAGACCCCTTTGCTCCGGAAAATAAGCTGGTCTTTGCTGCCGGTGTTGTAACCGGAGCCCCGGTGGGTGGAAGTGGTAGGAATGCCGTTGGAGCAAAATCACCGCTCACTAACGCCTTCACTAGTTCAGAGGTTGGTGGTTACTGGGGAGCAGAACTAAAGCATGCTGGATTTGATGCTATTGTTATTGAGGGTAAAGCAAACAAGCCTGTGTACCTGTGGATTCAAGACGGCAAGGTGGAGATAAGGGATGCTACTCACCTGTGGGGCAAGCCTACGGCTGAGACCCAGGAGCTAATAAGGAAGGAACTCGGTGACTCGCTAATCCGCACTGCCTTGATAGGTCCCGGGGCTGAGAAGCTAGTTCGTTTCGCCTGTATTGTAAACGACCTCCGCCATTTTGCCGGGCGAAATGGAATGGGTGCGGTAATGGGGTCAAAAAATCTGAAGGGAATTGCCATTCGTGGACATAACCCACCGGCTATGGCTGACCCAAAGGCAGTTAGTGCTATGGCAAAGTGGTTTCGTGACATTTCAAAGACTCACCCCTTCATCAGCGAGTATCGTGAAATCGGAACCCTTGGTGGTCCGGAATCATATAGCAAAGCCGGTGGCTTGGTCACCCGCAACTTTCAGGAGGGTGTCTTTGCCGGGGTGGATAAACTAGGAGCTAAATACTATATGGAAACCTTTGGCTCGGGACGGGAGACATGCTATGCCTGCCCCGTTCGTTGCAAGCACACGGTGAAAGTAGGCAAGCCTTACAATGTTACCTCTGAATACTACCACGGACCTGAATATGAAACTAATCTTGCTTTCGGCTCATGCTGTGGCATTGACAACCTCGGCGCTATTATGAAGGCAAATGAGCTATGTAGCGCCTACACCGTGGATTCTATATCTTGCGGGGTAACCATAGCCTTTGCTATGGAGTGCTTTCAGAGAGGGCTACTCACCGAAAAGGATACCGGCGGACTCAAACTGGAGTTCGGCGATGCTGAAGCCATGTTGAAAGCGGTAGAGATGATTTGCAAGCGAGAGGGTTTCGGAGACATTCTAGCTGAGGGCAGCCTCCGTGCCGCTCGCAAAATAGGCAGAGGCACTGAACAGTATGCCATGCAGGCTAAGGGGTCTGAAATCCCGATGCACGGACCCTATGTCAAGCCAGTTATCGGCTTGGGCTATGCCTTGAACCCCTGTGGTGCTGACCATGTGCGCAACATACTATTCCCTCACATACTGGACAAGCCAGGGGCTGGGTTAGACCAGTTTAAGCCCTTGGGGCTATTAGAACCCCTGCCCCGTGACGACTTCGGCAGCCCGTTGAGGGTTCGCGCCTATATGTATGTTACCAACTGGCTAACTGCCGTGGATTCCCTCACCATGTGTATCTTCACTTCACAAGGATACCAACCGGCGCAGATAGCTGAAATCACCAGGGCGGTCACCGGTTGGAGCATCACAGTCTGGGAGCTAATGAAGGTAGGCGAGCGCTGCATGAACATGATGCGTGCCTTTAATATTCGTGAGGGCTTTACTAAACAGGATGACCGTATACCTGATAGATTTCATCACCAGCCCTTACCTGCTGGGCCGCTTAAAGGATTCACACTTGATAAAGAAAAGTTTGAAAAAGCCATTGACACCTATTACAAGATGATGGGCTGGGATGAGAAGGGAATCCCCCAGCGGGAGAAGCTCCAGGAACTGGGGATTGAGTGGGTAGCTGAGCAGTCTTAAACTGGGATTAGGCTTGACAAAGCCTGCA
>Ga0209986_10003936_pt1 | contig 12785 bp, 9 predicted proteins | sample BlataG_FD_183168 | JGI IMG/M metagenome (GOLD analysis project Ga0209986, IMG submission 183168) | Deep subsurface microbial communities from Black Sea to uncover new lineages of life (NeLLi) - Black_00105 metaG (SPAdes) (version 2) | ecosystem: Environmental > Aquatic > Marine > Oceanic >...
AAAAATGAAAACTCTTATATTGGGAGTTGGAAATCCAATTCTTACAGATGATTCGGTAGGCATCTGTGTAGCAAATGAAATCAAGAAGCTTTTCCTTCCTAATGTTGAGGTGATAGAAACAAGTCTGTCGGGAATTTCACTGCTTGACTATGTTGTTGGATACGAGAGACTTATTATAATTGACTCTATAAAAACAGAAAAAGAAGCCCCTGGCACCCTTTACAAACTAAAACTGGAAGACATAGGCAATTCTGCAACTCCATCATACTCACATGGAATAAATATTAGGACTGCAATTGAACTCGGAAGAAAGCTAGGATATAAAATACCAAAAATTATTGAAATTTATGCAATAGAGATAAAAGATAATACTACATTTGGTGAGGAATGTACTCCTGCGGTAAAAAGTAAAATTCCAGGAATCGTAGATGAAATAACAAAAATAATAAAATCTGATTCACCGCCCTCTTAATCCTCTACACTTGTCAATTCCTCTTCTTCAAATGTAGTAACAGGGATTTTATCCTCAACGTCTTTTCCGGGTATGTATTCGAACACATCCTGTACCGCCTTTCCTGTTTTCCTGAAAATACTCGCAACTGGAATATCGGCGGGACACACGTCACTGCACATCCCGCAGCTCACACAGGAAAGGCCTATATGGATCATCCGGCCTATCTGGAAGGCTATGGAGCCCGGAGGTATTCTTACACCTCCCCTCTTGCGAAGCTCGGTTTCATATTTTTCCGCCTCGTATTCGCTACGGGGAGAATCAAATTCACATAAGCGGCAGTAACAAATCGGGCAGACCGACCGACATCCGTGACAGCCGATACACGTACTGAACATTTCCACCAGTCCATCCAATCCCGACAACTTTTTTTCCAGATCAGCCATTATCTTTTCTTCGTTTTTCTGCCGCAACTGCCGGATAGTCTCCGTGCCTTTTGTCTCCAGTTCGAATTCCCTTGTCTCCCCATCCATCTCTTTCAGCAGCTCAACGCCCTTTTCGGTATTCGCGAACAATTTGCATTCTTTCCCTGTATGCTTCTCGCCTGCTATTGTTATGACAATGTCGGCTCCGACCGGAACAAAATGCTCACAGCACGAACACGTGTCGCGGATTCCCTCAGGCAGTTTTCCGTCAGCTACCGCTGACCAGTAATCCTTCAACAGCTTGTCCTCGTTCTCACGAACAAATGTTTTCAAAGGATAAACTCCCGGACAAATCGAACTGATTGTTATGATATTGTCCAAACTGCCCTGCTGACGCTTTACAAGCTCCACGAACGCTCGCTGCTCACATGGACGCAAGACTACCACAACAGGCTCATCGAAAGGTCCTTTGGATGTGAGACGAGAGAGACACTTACCAGCGTTGTGCGGCATGACCGGGCAAAAAGGGACCCCTTCCGCCATCTTCTCCGGATCAGTGATCAGGCTGTAACTGACCCAGCCAGACGTCCCTTCTCTCGTCAGCACTGCCACGCTTCGTACTTTCTTGCTTTCCAGAAGAAAGCGCAGAAAATCTCTGGTCCCGTCTGAAACCATTTTATCTATTTTCAACATCTTTGTCATTCCAAGTCTCCAAGCACTCGCGGCCGGTCACAGCCTATTTATTTGTCCTCTACTTCCGTCAATTCATCCAGTTCGAATGTCCTGAGCGGCTGTGCCTCATCGGAACTTTTACCTGGCACATAGTTAAATATCGCCTGCGATCGCTCAGCCACAACACTGAATATTTGTCCTACCGGTATGTCCACCGGGCACGCATCTTCACACATTCCGCAGGACACGCACGACAAGCTTATGTGTGACATCCGGCCCAAATGGAACTGCAGAACTTCATCCATACATTTCATCACCCCTTGGGCCTGCGCGCGATCAAGATATTCCCCGCCTGTTTCCCGGAAAGTTTCCTTATCAGAAAAGCAGAGCCGACAATAGCAGATTGGGCATACACTGCGGCAGTTGTAACATTCTATACACCGGCTGAATACCTCCACTAAACCGTTCAGCCCTTTTATTGTTTCCTTTGTTTTTGTCAGAGCCTTTTCCCTGGCCGCCGTACGTTGCTTTTGCAACTTTTCTGTTTGCTTTACCCAGTTCCCGGCATCTTGTTTCTTATCAATGCCCAGTTTCTCCAGCACACTTTCCCCGTCGGTGCTCATGGGAATAAGCAACATTTGTCCTTTATCCACACCCATGGTTGCAGCGTGTATATCAACATCCTGGGCCTGTTCATCTCCAACAACACTGAATGACGTACAGATTTCGCAAAGAGGCCGGAACTTCTTGCCTGCGCAGGACGGGTCTTCCAGGTAATCGGAGAGAGGTGTTACGCCATTACAATCCACACTGATAAAGAAAACGTTCTCCAAATCCGTCTGCTCCAACTTAGAAAGCTCTATGGCGGCCCGAATTTCGCACATCCGCATTACGGCTGCGATTTTCCTGCTTTTCCCATGCCGGGTCAGGGCCTGCAGCACTTTGCCCCCCTGAACAGACATCACCGGGGGCATTATCTCGGCCTTGTTCAGAAGGTCGATATTATCCGTCAAAACGTAGTTGTATTCCTTGTTTGTGCGTATTGGCACAAGAACGGCCTCAAAGATTTTCTTCTCCAGCGAGCTCTTCAAAAGCCCGGCTATAGCTTTACTCGTCCCTTCAGTTGCTTTAATTACATGCCCTTCTTTCATCGCAATATCTCTATCACTTCCCTGTAGATTTGGGTCGGTGTAAATTGCTGATGTGTTGCCGCTCCGGAGGGACATGCAGCCGCGCAATTCCCGCATCCCTTGCAGAGTACCTCGTTGACCACACAAACTCCTCTCGATTCATCATACTCGATTGCGCTGTAACAGCATACCGTCAGACAAGTTCTACAGCCCGTACACAAACTCTCGGATATTTTCGAAGTCCTGGCTTCTGTTTCCAGTTTTCGACCCGGTACCAATGACGAAAGTATCTTCCCCGCTACCGCTTCCGACTGCGACACGGCGTCACGTACGGTTTTAGGCCCTGAAACAGTCCCGGCCAGGCACACCCCTTCGACGGTTGTAGTTACCGGGCCTATTTTCTCGTGTTCCTCCGTAAGAAATCCTCCCTTTCCCTTTTCAACACCTAGCATTTCGGAAATCTCCGAGGTGTCTTTTGCCGGTTCTATCGCGGGCAGAAGGACTACCATGTCTACGGTATCAATTTTGCCATCGTGATCTATTTTGATCTTCTCAACGGACCCCGACAATTTGACCGCTTCGGTGCAAACAAACTCCACCCCCGTATTCCGGGTCTTCTCGTAGAAAGCCTGCGCTCCGGAGCCCGGAACACAGAGATCCTGATAAAACTGCGTTATTGAAACGGCTGGAATCTTTTCCTTCAGATAGCGGGATATCTTCATACCCACTCTGCAGCACACTTCCGAGCAGTACCCTTTCTCTTTCCGACCAACGCAATGAATAATCCCAACGCTTTTCGGTTCGTTTCCGTTCTCGAGCGTAATGTTTCCTTTCAGATTCATTTCTTCAAGCTCGGGGGCAGTAACAACATTTTTTATCTTCCCGTACCCGTATTCCGCCAGGGCGCTGGGATCGAAAAGGTCCGCACCTGTGGCCACCACGACAGCCCCCACCTTGAACTCCTGTGGCTCGGATTCTTTTTCACGGACAGTAACTACAAAGTTTCCGAAAAAGCCGAGGACATTTTCCACGACTGTACCTGTCAGCACCTCGATATTTTCGTCTTCTTTCAAGCTCTTGACGCGGCTTTCTGTAATCTCACTGCCTCTAGCCATATCAGGAAAGAGCTTCTCGCATCTTGAAACCATTCCTCCGAGTTCTGTATTCTTCTCAACCAGAAACACTTTCCGGTCCGGACTGCTCAACAGCAGGGCCGCCGACATTCCGGCTATACCTCCGCCTATGACCAGCACATCTGCATTACATTCAATTTCTTTCTGTTCCAACGGCGCGTGATACCGGACACGCCGGACAGCCGCTTTCATGTGTCTGATTGCCCGTTCGGTAGCTTTTTCCTTGTCGGGCGTTATCCATGCGATCTGCTCCCGGAGATTGGCCATCTGCATCAGGAAAGGATTCATCCTGCCTTCCTCACATACACCCATAAAAGTCGCCTCATGCTGTTTCGGGGAACACGCTCCAACCACCAGGTGCGTCAATCCATGTTCTTTTATCTGTTCGGCAAGGTATTTCTTGCCGCCCGGGGAACACAGCAGTTTATACCTCTCAACAACAGCGACATTCTCCAGGCCCGACACAGCTTCGATAACCCTGTCTATATCCAGGGCATCCGCTATGTTCGGCCCACATTCACAGACATAAACACCGATTTTCCTATCCATTACACGCCTCTCTTCTCAACCAAGTAATGCAATTACCTTCCCTGCCGCTGCATCGGCCTGGGCGATTGCTTTGCCAATGTCTTCGGGCCCGAGAACACAGCCTGCGAGATAAATCCCATCACGGCCGCTCTCCTCCGGTGAACGGTCACTCGATTGAAAACCAAAGAAACCGTTTTCATCCTGTTCGACGCCCAGTACCCCGGCCAATTCCGATGCTCCTTTGGCGGGCATGATGGCAGGTGCAAGAATCACCATATCCACATCCAGTGTTTTATCCTGGTCCGCCAAGGATTTATATTTGATCCGCACCTTACCGTTCTGATGCGCTATTTTCAGATCTTGGAACCGAACCGACTCTGTTTTATCTTTCAAATGCTCGTAAAATGGCTGGTAGCTCTTCCCAGGCATACAAAGATCGCTGTAGAAGTCATACAGTGTTATTTCCGGCAGTTTGTCTTTCAAGTAATGAATAAACTTGAAACTGTACATACAGCATACACCGGAACAATAACCCGCTTTTTCGCGTCCTATACAGTGAATCATTGCCGCGGATGTCGGTTCTTTACCATTTCTTAAAGTGATTTTCCCTTCAGTCGGGCCGTTCGATGCATACAATCTTTCCATCTCAAGTGCTGTATACACATTCGCTTTACCGTTGTAACCACAGTCAGAAATCTGTTCCGGATCCATAAGGTCAAATCCGGTGGCTACAATTATTGCTCCCACATTGAGTTCTACCTCTTCATCTTTCTGGTCGAAATCGATCGCCTCGAACATGCAGGCTTCCTTGCACAACTGGCAATTTTCTCCCTTTGTGAACCGCACGCAATTTTCTGTATCTATTGACGGGATGTTCGGAAGCGCACCGGGACAGGGGATATATATAGCCTTTCTCTCACCCAGATTCTCCTCGAACTCATTGGGCAGACTTACCGGACAGGGTTCAAAACACTCGTTACAGCCTATACACTCCTCGAGGCTCACGTATCTTGCTTTTTTCTCGATCTTTACAACAAAATTACCCGCTTCTCCCTGAACTTCTTTTACCTTACCAAGCGTAAGTAATTCGATCTTGTCATTCTGAAGCACTTCCTGCTGCTTCGGCGCTGCCATACATGTGGAGCACTCCATGTTGGCAAAGACTTCTTCGAACTTGATAACCTTTCCGCCAAACAACGGCTCCTTCTCCACGAGATAGACCTTTTTGTCGGCAGCAGCCAGTGTAAGGCTGGCCTCGATCCCGGCCATTCCCGCACCAATTACCAGAACTTGCTCCTTCGCCTTTTGCTGTTTTTTAGTCATAGTCTTTTTCTCCTGTATCCCATTGCCGGTACCAAGAGGTGCTTTATGTCTTATGCTTTACAGGGTTCGGTCCCAACTGCTTGATCTTTGCGGAAAACTCCCGCACAACCTCTGCGTAACGCGGTCCTTCCGACGCGGAGACCCAGGAAAGCCTCACACGCTCCCCTTCAAGTGCAAGCGTATCGAAAATTTCTCTTAAAACCGCAAATCGCCTGCGCGCATAATAATTGCCTTTATCATAGTGACAATCTCCCGGGTGACACCCGGCAATCAGCACGCCGTCGGCCCCGCGCAGAAAAGCTGTAATCACCATTACCGGATCAACCCGGCTCGAACACATTACCTTCACGGGTGTCACTGTTGGGGGCATCTCAAGTTTGCTCGAACCCGCCACATCCGCACCGGCATATGAACACCAGTTGCATAAAAAAGCAACTATACGCGGCTCAAATTCCTCGCTCATTTTTTCTTCCTTTTCTTGTTCTTCCGGCAACGCAGTCTTTGCTCCGACAAGCTGATAGAAATAGCCAGCAGGAACTATTAATCAAGTCCCCATTAAACATCAATCATTAAAAACTAGAATTGAATCTGTGCCGTATGCTTGCTACCCACGGTATTACAGAAAAGCAGCGTCTTTCCCGTCTTCTGGCACCATGCATCAATGTCTTTAGGGAAAGACTCACAGTCGGCTGTTACTTCCAGCATGTCCCCCGATTGCAATTCCTTTGCCTTCACCGCCACCTTCAAAATCGGTTGTGGACATTTTAGTCCCATTGCATCCAATGTTTGTGTTGCCATTTTTTTCTCCTTTTGTTTTCCTTTTTTGATTTTAAAACGAGAACGTAATTGTCGCGTCTTTAATCTCGTTGATAAATGTTGTGGCCCCGATAATCTCAATACCTTCCCTGAAGTCTTCTTTCTTCAAGTCTTTTGCATCTAGGGCCAGTTCACATGCGTAGATTTTGGCTCCCAGTTCAACCACACCATTGTAAAGCTCAATTAAATTCGGGAGCCCTTTTAAGTCTTGCATTTTTTCCATTTCGCCTTTCACTAGGGCTGGTGCCCCGCTCGGCGTAAAGAAAAGGACTACATCGTCACCCGATGCCACGGCTGAAGATGCGAGAATGAAGACAGGATAAATATTCGGTGGGGCCGAACCATTACATGTAATTGCCATCTTTGCCATCTTTTTTTCTCCTTATTTAATTTTTAAAAATGTCAGCATTATAGCCTATTTTATTGCTCTAAGCTATTAACTGTTTCTTCGATTTAGCATACTGTCTTTTTAGATAAACACTTCCTTTCTAGCCGGGTTAGGCCCCAATTTGCGTATCTCCTCTGTGAACTCCTTGACTACCTCCGCATAGCGCGGTCCATCGGATGCCGAAACCCACGAAAGCCGGAGACGCTCGGGCTCCAATCCGAGACTCTCAAAGGTCTTGTTCAAAACCGCAAACCTTCGGCGCGCGTAGTAATTGCCCTTCAAGTAGTGGCAATCCCCCGGGAGGCATCCGGCTATGATTACGCCATCTGCGCCTCCGAGAAACGCTTTGACCACGAACATCGGATCAACACGGCTCGAACACATCACACGGATAACCCTGAACGTGGCAGGCATCTGCAGCCTGCTGACGCCGGCCAGATCTGCACCGGCATACGAGCACCAGTTGCAGAGAAATGCCACTATTCTGGGTTCGAATTCCTTAGCCACTTTTCTCTCCCCAGGTTGTTGCCGCATCAATAGCGGAAAGTATCTGGTCTCTCCTGAAGCCATTCTGTTCTATCGCCCCGCTCGGGCACGCCGCTGCGCAGCAGCCGCAGCCTTTGCAGAGCGCTTGATTCACTTTGCATACCATCTCGCCCTCATGTGTTTCGACAAGTTCAAGAGTGTCAAATTCGCATACCTCGACACAGGTGCCGCACCCGGTACAGATTTCTTCATTTACCGAAGAAATCGTAGCCTCGGTTTCATACTCGTCTTTGCTTATGATTATTGACGCCCGGAAGGCGGCAGCCTCTGCCTGGGCAATGCTTTCCGAAATCATCTTCGGGCTATGGGCTATCCCCGCGAGAAACACGCCGTCGGTGGAAAAGTCAACCGGTCTCAGCTTCATGTGTGCCTCAAGGAAAAATCCATCAGTGTTTAAAGGAACTTTTAATAATTGAGAAATTGTTTCGTTGCCATCATTTGGAGCTATTCCTGCTGATAATACTACTAAATCCGCAGATATCTCTATCGGTATCTTTAAAGTCTGATCAAAGACTTCCACCAGCAACCCGTTTCCGTTTTTTGAAACTTCTGGCTTCTGGTCTTCATCATACCTCATGAACACAACATTCTGTCGCCTTGCCTCTGTATAGAAGCTTTCGCTAAATCCATAAGTTCTTATATCTCGGTATAATATATATACATTTGTTTCAGGTGAAAGTTCTTTTATTTTTAAGGCGTTCTTTACAGCTTCTGTACAACAAACCCTTGAGCAATAGGGCCTTTCATCATCCCGTGAACCAACGCATTGAATCATTACAATGTTCCTGGGTATATGATTTTTATCTGGAGCTGACCACTCACCGTTTGTGCTAAGGCGCTGTTCAAGTTCAAGTTGGGTTAAAACTCTTTCATGCTGACCATATAAATACTCTTTTGGTTTATATTCTTGTGCACCGGTTGCAACAACCACTACACCATGGTCAAGCTCTACTGACTTTCCTTTTGTGGAAATAGTTGTTTTAAAATTTCCAATTGAACCTTCAAAATTTTCTATTTTGGCTTCCGTATATAAATGGATTTTCTCGGCCTTTTTTACCTTTTCAATAAGCTTTTTTAATTCATCCTGCGGATTTTCTCCAGTTACTAAGTAGTGAATACGTCTCAGATTTCCACCCAGCTCTTTTTCTTTTTCCACTAAATATACATTAAATCCTTGATTTGCCAGTTCAACTGCAGATGTCATCCCAGAAAGCCCGCCCCCAATAACAAGCGCAGATTTTATTACTGGTACTAACATTTTTTGCAGAGGTTCTAATAATCTTGATTTAGCTACTGTCATTCTTACCAAGTCTTTGGATTTCTCTGTGGCTTTTTCAGGTTCATGCATATGAATCCATGAACATTGATCCCTTATATTTGCCATTTCAAAAAGATATGGGTTTAGTCCGGCTTCACGGATTGTACTCCTAAATAGAGGTTCGTGAGTCCTTGGTGTGCAAGAGGCAACGACTACACGATTCAAATTATGTTCTTTTATTTTCTCTTTTATTATTTCTTGAGTATCATTTGAGCAGGTAAATAAATTATTATCTGCATAAACGACATAAGGAAGTGTTTTTGCATATTCAACGACTTCTGGAACATTGACTACTCCGGCAATATTTGTTCCGCAGTGACATACAAATACTCCGATTCTTGGCTCCTGCCCTTTTACATCTATTTCTGGCGGATATTCCTTTGGAATTATTAAGCTGCCTTTAACATCTTTTAAAAGGGATAAAACTTTTGATGACGCACCTGACGCTTGCATTATGGTCTCAGGTATATCTTTAGGTTCTGTGAATGGCCCAGACACATAAACTCCCTCGCGTGTCGATTCAACCGGTCTAAAAGTAGATGTCTTGCAGAAATTAAATTCATTCAACTCGATGCCAAATTTTTCGGAAATTTCATTTACAGACTTTGGAGGTACTATACCGACAGATAAAACAACCATGTCATATTCACGAGAAACTTTCTTATCATCTTCAGTTAGATACTCAATTATAAGATTTTTTGTTTGAGGTATTTCTTTAATAGAAGCTGGACGACACCTTATATAATCTACTCCAAGCTCCTTTGCCCTTTGATAATACGCATCAAACCCCTTACCAAATGCGCGCATATCCATAAAAAATATATCACATTCTAAATCTTCTCTAGCATGTTCTTTAGCGATAATTGCTTCTTTTGTGGCATACATACAGCATACGGAGGAACAATAATCCCGATCTACGTCGCGTGAGCCGACACATTGAATAAACCCTATCCTTTTTGGCTTTGTTTCATCACTAGGTCTTAATACTTTGCCGAGATACGGCCCTGTAGAAGATAAAATTCTTTCAAATTCAAGCGAAGTAACAACATTTGGATAAAGTCCATATCCATATTCTTCCTTTATTTTTGCATCAAATATATCAAATCCCGGGGATAAAACTACTGCACCGACATTTAATTCACTTTTCTTTTCCTCTTGTTCATAATCAATTGCATCTGCTTCACAAAACTCTTTGCAGACTCCACATTCATCCTTAAGCATATGCACGCAATATCTCTCATCAATTACAGCTTTATTGGGAACAGCCTGTGGATAAGGGATATAAACAGCTGATCTTTTAATTAATCTTTCATTGTATTCATCCAATATGGGGACTTCTTTATTCTTGCTGATTTCCTCGAGCTTAATCCTTTCTGTAGGACAAATAAAAGCACAGGCGCCACATGTCTGGCATACATCAGAAACAGCGTCAAATGGCGGGCTTACCTTCTTATGGGGTCCACGATTAACGAAATTTATTGCACTGATACCCATCCTTTCATTACACATTCTCACGCACAGCCCACAAAGAAAACAATCCTCATTTTTTTTCTTAAACCGTGTTTCCTTTACACCTAATTCTTCTGCTATTTTCTGTATCTCCTTTGAATCAGGGCATCTAGCTAATAATAGTTCAACTATAATTTTTCTCGATTTTATTATTCTTTCAGTATTAGTGTTTACTATTAAATTATCGGTAGCCGGATAAGTGCATGAAGCCTGAATGGTTGTTCTGTTGTTTTGAGTAACCTCTACCACACATAATCTACATGCTCCATATGGAGTTAAAGCTTTATGATAACAGAGAGTCGGTATCTTTATTCCAGTACTCTCAATACATTCTAATAGTGTTTTACCTTCAGGGAATTCACTCTTCTTGCCATCTATTGTCAGCTCTATCACGCCGACCCTCCATTTATAATTTATTTATTCTTCTTCTCTTTCTAAATCACACCGGAGACAACGCTTAGCTTCAGAAATTGCATCGGCTTCTGTGTACCCCAATTCAACCTCTTTAAAATCCTTAATCCTTTGAGCAACAGGCGTTGTCTTCATTTCAGGCCTTTTAAGGCTCTTGATTTCTTCTTCTGTAAGTTCCTGTGCCTCAACATGTAAAGCAGGGCGAGTTACTTCATATTTTCTTTCCAGCTTATCTCCCTGTATATATTTATCTATCATTTGAGCTGCGATTTTCCCGTGGGCCATGGCTTCGGTTACTGTATTTGGGCCTGTCACTACATCGCCACCTGCAAATATCCCCTCTACATTCGTATGAAGAGTTTCAGGATCTACTTCAATTGTATTCCACTTAGAAATATTCAATCCATTTCCGCCTAATAAAGACACATCTGGTTCCTGGCTTATTGCAAGGATCAAAGTATCCACTTCGACTCTAAATTCAGATCCCGGAATCGGAACAGGTCGTCTTCTACCACTCGCATCTATGTCCCCTAGTTCCATTCTGATACACTCTATAGCCTCAATTTTGCCATTACTCGACAGGACTTTAGTTGGAGCTGCGAGAAATTGTATATCAATACCTTCTATAATAGCTTCTTCGATTTCACTCTTTATAGCGGGCATCTCTGCTCTTGTCCTTCGGTATAAAATTCCTGTATCTTTACCTAAACGCTTTGTTACTCGAGCAGCATCTATTGCTGAATTTCCACCGCCAATTATTATTACCTTATCTCCAATTTTTACTTCGCGGTCAAGATTAACATCCCGCAGGAATTCCACCGAATCTATTACTCCTTCAGAATCTTCGCCCGGGATTTTCATTTTTAAACCTTTATGAGCACCAACAGCAATGAAAATTGCTTTATATTCTTCCTTCAGTTTATCAAGCGTTATATTTTTTCCAATCGTAGTATTCGTTTTAATTTCAACACCTATTTTTTGTATCCTGTCTATTTCATATTTCAATACATCCTTGGGCAACCTGAATTCCGGAATGCCTAATGCAAGCATGCCGCCTGCTATTGGCTGGCTTTCAAACACAGTAACTTTATATCCCTCTAGAGCGAGGTAATGTGCACAAGTCAGTCCTCCAGGACCGGACCCGACCACAGCAATCTTTTCTTCTTTCTGGCTTTTTGGTTTTGCTTCAACGATTATTCCTTTCTTCATTTCATAATCTGCAAGGAAACGTTTCAGCGATCTAATTGCTATGGGATCATCCCACTCCCCGGCCACACACTTTTCTTCACAAGGAGTATTACATACACGTCCGCAAATAAGAGGGAGTGGATTCTCTTTTCTAACTACCTTTATCGCTTCATCAAATTTTCCCTGTGCAATAAGCCCTATATAAGAGGGTACATCCTGTGATATTGGACATATATGCTGGCAGGCGGATGAAATTATACTTTTACATACTAAAGCAGAGCATCTTTTATATTTAATATGTTCGATATATTCATCTATAAAATATTTCAAGGTACTCAATACCGGATTCGGCAGTGTCTGACCTAATCCACACATTGAAGTATCTTTTATTACATTACTAAGTTCTTCCAGAGTCTGAATATCCTGCTCTTCACCTTCTCCTCTGCAAATTTTTTCAAGTATTTCAAGCAGTGCGGATGATCCATCACGACAGGAAGTACATTTTCCACAGGATTCATCGTTCGTAAACTCAATAAAATATTTCGCAACATCCACTACACAGGTATCTTCGTCCATTACAATCATTCCACCGGAACCCATTATTGAACCGGCTTCAGTCAATTTTTCATAATCCACTGGTAAATCAATCAAACTCGCCGGAATACATCCTCCTGATGGCCCGCCTGTCTGGACTGCCTTAAATTTTTTCCCTTTGGGAATTCCGCCTCCAATATCATAAATGATCTCTTTTAGAGTAATTCCCATCGGGACTTCAACCAAACCTGTATTATTAATTTTACCGACAAGTGAAAATACTTTCGTCCCTTTGCTCGTTTCAGTGCCTATACTCGCAAACCACTCTGCTCCTCTATCAATAATTACTGGAACAGTCGCCCAGGTTTCAACATTATTTATATTGGTTGGTTTTCCCCACAGCCCTGACTGAG
>Ga0209986_10003937_pt1 | contig 12784 bp, 11 predicted proteins | sample BlataG_FD_183168 | JGI IMG/M metagenome (GOLD analysis project Ga0209986, IMG submission 183168) | Deep subsurface microbial communities from Black Sea to uncover new lineages of life (NeLLi) - Black_00105 metaG (SPAdes) (version 2) | ecosystem: Environmental > Aquatic > Marine > Oceanic >...
TGGTTTTCATTAAAGTATCCATAATCGTTTCAAAATATCTAGGATTACCCCAAATCTTGATCCCCTCAACTACAGAATCGTAATAAAAAAACTCGACTTCTTCTAAATTTTTCTCAGCTTCCTTGATTAAGGAATCAAGTTTTTCTAATATCTTTTCTAATGTAATTTTATCCCCGATTGGTGAATAACCTCTTCGAGTAAATTGTCTAGCAACTGTATGGGAATCAGAAGTTGTTATTTCCCCTCTCTCTATCCCTCTATTTTGTAACATATTTAAAATAAAAGAACGAATATCAACATAGGCATTGTTCGCGTCAAAGTGGATCAATACCGTTTTTTGATCAGTGATTGTGTCTTTAAAAAGGTGGACTACTAACCCACCCGTTCCAATTCCATCCTTTTCAGAATATTCGGCCATCAAATCTTTTGCGACACCATATTCTACAATTAATTTGTTAGTGTTCTCTTTTTTATTATTTTTATTAGAGGTTAAAAATTTCTCTGTTACTGAAATAAGATCTTTCGCCTCTAAAGTTTGATTTTCTATTAAAACTTCGTCGCCAATTATAGAATTATGCGAATCAATTATAATTATCTCACGATAACCTTTTGATTTTGCTATTTTTCTAATTTCATCACCTATTTGAGCTTGTATATCATCAGAAGGTAGAGGATGTCTCGTTAAAAAAACAATAGCTACATTGTCTATATCAATGCCGATTAATTTAGCAGAATTCGACATTTTTCTTGAGACATTTTTTATTTCATAATTCCATTCGTTTTGAGAGTTCTCTTCAATATATTTTACGTCTCTGTTTATTTGCCTTAAAACTTTTTCGAGTTCACTTTGAGATGTTAAATTTTGCGTGTGATCGTTGGTTGTATGATAAACGGTTGTCCCTGGAACGTATTTAAAAGCCTCGTAAATGAGAGCAGGTAAATCAGAAGAACCGCACGTTTTGAACGGCCCAAAATGAATATGGGGGATAATAAATAATCCCTTTAACTTTTTAGATTTTTTACCCCGAATTGCTAAATATTGAATCTTCACATCAGAAAGAATACCAATTTTATCGAAAAAACCCTCTAACATATCATCGTTGCCTTCTGTCATCATAGAAAGCACGAAAGCTCTAATAAATGGATAACCGCCCATACCTGTCGCTTGTCTATATACATTACTTACTTGAAACATATTCAAAGCGTAAGGAATTGCGAAGAAAATTGCACATATTGTAAAAAACAAGATAGCTCTAATGAAAAATAATAAGGGGATCTGAGATGCGAAAATACTAAAAAAAACTATGCTCACTACGGGTTGAATAAACGCCAGAATAAAATTTCCATATTTTCCAACGGTTGTAAATGAATAGTGTAAGACATAAGAAAAAATATAAGCTAAAATTGTCCCAAGTATAAAAAATACTTCTTGAAATGTAACATTCATAAGAAAAATTGAAATTATTTGACCAATTATTAAAGAAAGTCCAATTATACCAGTTATAAAAGCATTCATTTGAATTCCCCATCCTTTGGGAGGCGGCGCTAAAATAGGAGCTCGCTCTGAATAATAGAAAATTGATAATACAATCCCTGCTCCCATTGTTATATAGAACGTGATTAATACGTTAGAGAGATAAAAGAGACTCCAAATTCTTGTATAAACCGAATTTAGAATAAATGAAAGTAATCCAATTATGGTAGGTAAACTAAAAAATATTATGTACGCTGATTTCTTTGTTGAAAAATAATCTAAGTATGAAATTATTCCGGGGATATTACGAGTTGGTTGTTGTTGTGCGTACATTGACTTTAATTGTACCACTTGGTAATTAAATGAATTATTATCATCAATATTGTAGATTCTTTTAAGTTTTAGTAAAGTATCATCATCAATTATTAATGGTTTTAAATAATCGATTTTATTTTTTTATTAAATTTTTTACTATTCCTACATGTAATTAAATGAATTATCCTTATTATTAACTTTTTTTAAGAAATTATAAATAATTAAAAAAATATTAAAAGTTATGTCCGATGGTCATCCAAGAGTGGGATATTTTTCAAATAAACGGTTTAGCGAAGTTTTATCTGAAGGTTTTAGATTTTTTGGTAAAAATTACTTGACTTTAATTGTACCACTCGGTTTGTTTCTGATAATCTCGTTAATAATAAAGAATTTATTAGTAGCCGATTTGGTTTGGCAATCACTAATAATAATACCTGACATTGAAATTATTCTTGTTAAAGATCCTTCTGCATTAACACCCGAGGATTTAAATCTTATAATGGAATATTTAGCTCTGAGTTTATATAGCGGGTTCATTAACGGTTTAGTCACAAATATTTTTAACGTAATAGCAATGTGTTTGGTTAGTAATTACCTCTATAATAAATTTATTGGGAACGAAACAAAGTTTTTCTCCGAATTTAAAAAAGCAATAAATGGAAAATTAATATTCGTAATTCTTTTATTAGGAATTGGAATTTCTATAGGATCCAGTCTTCTCTTAATTCCGGGAATTATTATTTTTGGGTATTATGTTTTTTATGTTTTCACGTATAATTCTGATAATTCCAATCAACCAATAAAAGATGCGCGAGAAATAGCGAGAAAGTCTTTTTGGAAAATAATTGGGGTTTTTTTAGTCAGTAATCTAATAATATTGATCATTGATTTAATTTTTCACTTATTCATTGACGGTTTCTTAAATCAACTCTACGAAACTTCTTGGTATAATCCTTCCACAAGAAACTTTGGTATGATTATTTTATACGATTTAATAAATAATATCATTTATTTGATTTTTTCTCCATTGTTTATATGTTTATTGACTTCTCTGTATGTATCTTTAAAGACTAGAAAAGAAACAAATGTACAATACCAAACTCCTTATGAGCAAACCCCTCAGAGTTATGGAACGCCATATCGCGATGAACCAAGTTCAATTAAGAGTATGAATGCAGTTGATAAACCAGGATCTGGTTTATATTGCCCCTTCTGTGGGGAATTTGTGAAAAATAAAACTAAATATTGCCCCAATTGTGGAGAACAGTTTAATTTCGCAATTTAAGATATTTAGTAGTGATTTTTATGAATTTTAACATTACTCGTAAATTTGAATTAAATACGGACGATCTTAATAACCCTATCGTATTAATAGGTTGGCCTGGGATCGCATTAGTGGCAAAGTTAGCGATTACATCTATAAAGGATTCCATTGGTGCCGAAGAATTTTTAGACATAGAATATTTTGATTTTCCGCCCAAATCTAATGTTGAAAAAGGGAAATTGGAAATCCCAAGTGCAAAAGTTTATTATAAATCAAGAAAACAAAAAAAAGAACAAGATTTCTTTATATTAACGGCGAATTATCAACCTCAGACCCCACAAGGCGTATTTGAGTTTTCTCAAAAGTTTTGCGAAGAGATGGATAAATTAACAGATAGTAAAATTAAAATGTATATCAGCACTGGTGCTATGGTCATTGATAGAGTGATAGACACATCGCTTGTGCATGTATGTGGAACGGATCAAGAAGTTGTTGATTCTTTTTTGAAATATGAAAATACTAAATTAATGGAAGGTGGCGTTATTGCTGGAGCAAATGGGATCTTACCTGCTTGGGCGGGAAACAAGGGCTATGCACCTGGAGTGTGTTTGCTAGCAGAAACATTACCCTTGCCTATGATGGCACTGGACCCTCGCGCATCTAAAGCTTTAGTTGCAATTTTAAAAGATTATTTCAACATCAATATGAATTTCGATGAATTAAACAAACAAATTGAAGAAATGGAACATGTGATTGATTCATATAAAAAGCAAGCAGAGCACTTTATGAAGGGGAGTCGAGACGATCGAGGTTCTGATTCTTATTTTCGATAAATCTATCTTTTTAAAATTACTTCCTTATTGATGTTACTTTAAAGGAGTGAATAGTGCTTAGGACCTACTATAAAGGTTAATAATTTATATTGTTATCAATTTTACTAACTAATAAAATTATTAAATCTAACTAAATTAATGTGAAATTTATATGAAATTCTTCAAATTGTTTGAACCTTTGAAAATTAGCAATATAACCCTTTCAAATCGGATTGTGATGCCTGCAATGCATCTCGGCCTAGCTAACGACGGATTTATTACAAATAAATTAACCAATTTTTATGTTGAAAGAGCGAAGGGAGGCGCGGGGTTATTAGTTGTAGGTGGATGTTATGTAGATATATACGCAAAAGGATTACCGTCAATGATAGCGGTGGATGACGATAAATATCTTCCAAAATTAACTGAATTCACTAAAGCAGTACATGATGCCCGAGAAAATGTTAAGATCTGTTGTCAGTTATATCACGGTGGTGCTTACGCTTTTCCTCAAATTATAGGTCGGCAACCAATAGCACCTTCGGCAGTTTACAGTAAATTTAGTAAAACTACACCTAAAGAAATGACGCTGGAAGATATAAAACGAGAACAACAAGCATTTGCAGATGCTACTATGCGTGCGAAAAAAGCGGGTTTTGACGCAGTAGAAATCTGTGCTAATGCAGGTTATTTGATGGATCAATTTCTTTCTCCAAAGACTAATAAAAGAAATGATCAATACGGTGGTTCTCTTGAAAATCGTTTGAGGTTTCCAATCGAAACAATTAAGCTGATAAAATCCATTGTACCTGATTTTGTTATTGGATATAGAATTTCTGGAGATGATTTTGTACCTGGAAGTAATACTTACAAAGAAAAAGCAATTATTGCCGAAGAATTAGGAAATTATTTAGATTACTTTAATGTCACTGGGGGATGGCACGAAACCAAAACACCACAATTGACGATGGATGTTCCAGAAGGGTGCTATACTTATCTTGCAGAAAACATTAAGAAACATGTATCAATTCCGATTTTTTCTTCTAATAGGATCAATACTCCCGAATTAGCCGAACAAGTATTAATGTCTGGTAAAGCCGATGCTATATGCATTGGCCGGGGATTGATTGCCGATCCGTATCTTCCAATGAAAGCAAGGAAAGGCGAGTTAAGAGATATAATGAATTGTGTTGGATGCAATCAAGGATGTTTCGACAATGTTTTTAGAATGATGCCAGTAACTTGTTTAAGAAATGCTCGCGCCGGAAATGAGGCTAAAACTGAACTTAATCCATTAAAAGAAAAAAAGAAAGTGATGGTTATTGGATCTGGTCCAGGGGGATTAGAAGCCGCGAGAGTTGCTGCTATTAGAGGTCACGAAGTACATATCTTTGAAAAAGAAGATAAAATTGGAGGCTTATTAAATATAATCTGGGTACCGCCTGGAAGAAACGAGTTTAAAAGAATGATTGAAAATTATACTTACTGGATTCAAAAACATGGAATTCGAATGCATCTCCAGCAAGATGTATCAATAGAAAAAGTAAAGGAATTTAATCCCGATGTAGTTTTTATCGCAACTGGTTCGAAACCAAAAAGACCTCCAATAAAAGGCATAGACAGAAAAAATATTTTCTGGGCTAACGATGTTTTTAGTGGAGATGCTCCAGTGGGTAAAAATAATGTAATAATTGGAGGAGGTGCCACTGGAATTGAATTAGCAATATTCTTAACTAAATACGGCGCACTAAGTCGCGAAGCTTTTGATTTCCTTACTTTTTACAAAGCATTAGAGCCAGAGATAGCTTTAGAAATGCTCCATGAAGGAAGAAATCAAGTAACTGTGCTAGAAATGCTACCAAAACTAGGTTCCGCTTTAGGAAAAACCACTAAATGGGTGCTACTTGATAAATGCGACGCTTTAGGCGTAAAATTAATTACAGGTGTCAATATTCAAGAAATTGGAGATGATTATGTAAATTATTTAGACGCGGCTGATAAAGAACAAGTAATTAACGACGTTGATTACATATACTACGCTACGGGTGTGGAACCAAATGATTCTCTCGCTAAAGAGATTAAATTATTAAATATGAAGGTAGAAAAAATCGGAGATGCAAGAAAACCACAAACGGTAATGGAAGCTGTAGCTAGAGGTTATAAAATCGGAAATGCGATTTAAAATCTTTTAAAAAAATTTTAATATTCATTTTTAAATATTTATAAAAAAAAAAAAATTATTGATTAAAGTGCAAGATACCGGTTCCAGCGAAGCTGACGATAAAATAAAGCATAAATTATCTAATAATTTAAGAGGAATCAATGAACAATCACGAAATTACATTAGAGACATTGTAGTTTTAATTAATAGAGAAATTGGCATTAATAAAATTTTCTCTATTATTTTATTTGGAAGCCAACAAGCAAATAAAGATAATACTATTGTTTCTGATTGTGACCTCCTCTTTATTTTTAAAAATAGAGTTTCAGACCATCATATTAAAGAAATTGAACGGTATTTTATCGCATTAGAAATAAAACATAATTTTAAAGAACCAACTACAAAACTAACTCGTAATGTATTAGAAGTTATACAACACTCAACGGGGATGTTCATGAGCCACTTTCTAACTAAACGAAAATACTGGGAAGAAGCGATCTTTTATAAAATCTTCCGAGTAAATAAAGTATTTTCTGCTATGTTTGCCCCTCGAAATATTGTTTTGAGCAATGTAATTCAGAATAGTACTATTTTGTATGGCGATGATATAAGAAGTATTATTAAACCAAAGATCAAGATTTCTGTTCGAGAGATGTTTAGAAGTACGGTAATGAACCTATTTATTTCCTTTTTTGCTTTATTAATCGCACCGAGAAAAGAACTTAATTCAATAAAATACCAATTAGAGGCAATTAAATGGTCTTTAAAAGCTTCGAACTATTACTGTTTTGAAGACTCAGAATTGTTAAATACAATTGTTAAACGATTTATTTCGTTTGAAAAGCCTAAAGCCCAATTAAAAGCTAAGCGCTTCTATAATAAATTTCTCGAATTAAGAAACCAACCGTTTAATAACTTAAAATTTATGCTACAGTGCCCCTTTAGAATTTTAAAGATTCACATGAAAGCAATCCTTTTTAGGAAATTAACAAAAAGAAAATCTACCGAAAACTTTTTTGAAGTAAAGAGATACAACGTATCGCAACGGGAATTTCCAATACGATATTAATTAAAAATTAGTAAACTTAAAAATTATATTTCTTAATGAATTAGAATTCTATAGATAGAATAATTTTATATTATCAAAGGTATATTAGTATTTAGTATCAATAATAAAAATTTATTCACAACAACCACTGTATTAAAATGGAAAACGACGATATTGAGATTAAGGAATTATTTCTTGATATTTTAGCTATAGTAAAGTTCGAGCTTCGCTTCTATAAAGATAAAGAAAGCCCAATGTTCACTCGAATAGTCAAAACGAGAGTGTTCCAACAAAAGCTTCAAAAGTTAAAAGATTTCATCAATGCTTATTTTGAGATTATGTATAAAGGCGATGAAAGCCCAATTAATCAAGTTGCTTTGCGTACTCAACTTGATAATGTTGCGAGAATCACTAATTACTATAATGACCTATCTAGTTTCTATAAGGATCAAACACAAAACCTCATTACAAAAGAGAAACTTCTAAGTTTGATTGATTACACCCATATCGAGAGTTTGTTCCTAGTGTTTACAAATATTCTGGACTGGGAGCATTACAAAAGCAGTCTAATTTTCCCACACGATAAGCGAAAAGAAAAACTTTTAAAAGAATTTCTTAATAAACTTGCCAGTTCTGATATTAAAGAAGTTGAGGACTTAATCGACCTAGAACAAACTATTGAAACTTTCGTAAAAAGTATAGAAGTGGAATTATAATCTTTTTCAAATTTATTGAAACTGTTGTTAAATATGCCACATTAATATATTCTTTTTTGTTCTTTGATATAAAGTAAAGAGTAAATTATTTTTTTAATCCTATACATCGTTTTTCTAAAAAAATCTATTATTTTAGAATTTCTTTATTCTCGTACGACAAATAGTTAAAAATATTTTTATATTTGAATTTTCATGTGATAGTAAATGTAATTTGAATTGAATCGATGAGATTCAAGAGCGTAAGCTCAAGTATTTCATGAATTCTTATATAGGTATAGGAATATAATAAAAATGGATTGTGTAACCAATATCTTAGATTTTTACAAAAACAAATCTAAGGACGAGGAAATAGACCTATCTCATTTTAATAAAGTTTGGCTAAGCAATCTCCTTATTAAGATCATGAAGAATTTTAACGAAGGGCGAACAAACGATTTAGAGCTACAAAATTGTTTAATATTGCTCGTTAATTTATTCTCTAACGATGATAGTCCTGATTTTTATAATAAAAAAGGAAAAAACGTTCGAGAGCTATTGGATGACGATAAATCCAATTATATAGATATACTTAAATCAGAGTTTCTATGTAATTAGAGAGAAGTAAGATTCAATTAATTTAAAAAACTTTTAATTCTTCTTCCTTAAATTTGTCATAATCGTTAAAAATAGCATCTATCTCGCTTAATATCTCCTGAATGGCCGTTTTTGTCTTTTTATCTTGACCAAAAGTGTCTATAATCACTTTATATAGGTTAACATTATATTCCGAGGTTAGTTCTAAAATCTTTTTTAAATCTTTTTCAGTTATTCCTTTTTCTTCTAATTTTTTGAAGACACCCTCAATATCTTCTTTCAATTTATTTGTTGCGATTAAAATACTGGAACATTTCTTGAACAAATCTTGCTCTTTTTCGTAAACAAAAAGATCTTCTTCTGTCAATTGCGAATTATCACCAATCTCCTCTAATCTTTCATTTAAAAGGCTTTTAACTCTCTCGTAAATCTTAATTGCTAATAAAATCTTTTCCTTACTATTAATTAAGTCGTTTTTTCTTAACAATCGAGCTTCAACGATTTTTAAATACGCGTCTTCGTAAAAAATTAGAAGTTCCCCGAACGTACTTTTTTCTCCTTCAGCAATATTTAAAATTATTTGTTTTAAATCCTCGTTAAGCATATCTATTTCTCTAGCAGATAGATCATCTAATTTAAGAATTTTAAATATTTGATTAGCCATAGATTTAATCGATAGCGCTTTAATATTCAATTTATGAGCCCTATTCCCAATGTTAGTAATACTCCTAACTTCTCCTACTTTTTCGCAATATTTAAAAATCTTAATAGCTTCTTCAAGTAATTTATTAAATTTTTTTTGATTAGATAATATGTAATATTTTGAATCTTGTATTTTTTGAATAGCTCTATCCATTTGGATTTCCAATTCGAATATATAATCTAATAAATTTACTTGCTTCCTTTCAGAAAGAATTTTAGACTTGCTTGCCATATCAGCCTCTACTGATTTACCTACGAAAAACCATAGTAGAGCTGAAGGTATCCAAAAAAAGATAGCAAAAATCATCATATTAAATACACTTCCAAGAATCGATATTAAAGTGAAAGATATTAATAACGTAATTCCCTTTCCAACTTGTTCCGAAAGGCTAAAAAATGAGGTAGAAGTACCCTTATGTTCGGGAAGATTTACATCTACCATAACTGCATTCTTGTTAGAAACCCATCCTGTACTTAAGATCGAACCTATAAACCCAAAAATGAAGTAATAAATGTAGCTCGGATAAATTTTAAAAATCTCTATAATTGTTGAAATTATATAAAAGGCAATCTCTTCAGTAGGGATTGGAACTGGATAACTTAAATTAGTAGCAAATTCGCTACTAAGAGTTTGAATAGAAAAAAGAGTTAAGAAGACAAAAGGAATACTCAGTATCATACAAGCTGTCGCTAATCGCGATCTATTTTTTTTATTTATTCGAAATAAAATATCACCGATATAAGACATTATCACGTTTCCCAGTAAGTACCCTATACCTAGTAAGCCAGCAAATATCGTCGCTGTTTGAAGCCTAATTTCGTTAGGTAATACGCTGAAATAATGACTTGAAAGCATAGAAGTCATAAAATAAACTAAGATCGTTCCAGGAATGATCGCGAAAAAGCCTTGTATTATTAAATATCGATTAGTTTTCTTTTTTAAGATACTTGACAAATCTTTTTTTGAGATTTTATAGCTATATTCTAAGTTCATCTCAACCATGTCCAATAGCTCGCTCTCGCTAGCACCGCGCTGAGGGATTTTGACAAAAAATAAAACAAATACAATTATTGTACTAATTCCAGCTAACAAAAAAAAAGGAAACCTCCAACCTAGTATTGGTCCTACAAAAGAAGATAAACCCTGACCCACGCCATTGGAAACTGAACTTAGTATTGCAAGCGTACCAAACCATCCGGACCTCTCATCAGGGGGAATCGCATCAGAAATAATTGAATAACCAACTGGCAAGACACAACCAAGCCCCATTCCACTCGCCATTCTAGAAATCAATAACATTGAAAAATTTGTGGAAAAAGCAGTTAGCATCATCCCAAAAGTCCAAGAAAAAGCTCCTGCCATTATTACTTTTATTCTATCAATACGATCGGTATAATACCCCCAAATTAAAGCAAACGAAGCGCTAGTTAACAAAAAACCCGAATCTGGAATTGCTATAAGCGCTTCAGGGATATTAAACTCAATCCTAATTACCCCATAGCTCGGAATTAGCATGTTAGCACATGCTATTGACACAAATAGTAAGAACATGACTAAAATGATAGGAGCTAAATCCTTTATTTTAATCTTTGTAAGTTTTGGCCGTCCTATAGCAATTACCACTTAAATATAATTAATTATGTTAAATATTAAATAGCATTTGGTAATTAAAAAAGCTTTCAAACAATGTAGATTACCAAATTAAGTATTTAATGTTAAGAGTCACTAAAAGATTTAATCTGGATAAAATAGTAATTTAATGCCGCTTCCACGTGGACTTCTATAGTATCGAGTAATTTTATGTTAGTATCTTTTTGTTGGAGAATTAACGGTAGCTCAGTACATCCAAGAATAACACCATCTACTTCGTAATTATTTATTATATTTAAGAGTTTTTGCTTACTTTCTTCTGTAAAATTACCGATCACTAACTCATCAAAAATAATTTGGTTTATTGTATCTTGCTCCGGTTCTGAAGGCGTAATAATCCGCATATTTAATTTAGCAAAAAAGTCTTGGTAAAACGAAGATTGCATCGTAAATTTAATACCTAACAATAAGAGTTTGCTTAAATTCTCCCGTTGAGCTTTCTCAGCTGTAGCTTTTACAATGCTAAGTATTGGAACTTTCGCCAATTGAATTAAATCTTCATAAACCGCGTGAGGAGAATTTGCTGCCATTAAGATAAAACTAGCTCCTGCATTTTCTAAAGATTCGATTCCTTCCATTAAGTAATCTACATATTCAGCGTTATTATTACCATGTTCAAGATTAATTACTCTTTGAAAATTTAAGCTGAAAATTACTACTTCAGGGTAAGCGTAGTCTTGCTTTTTTTGATAGTACTTTTCTAAAATTTGGGCGTAATATTTTATCGTAGATTCGTAACTCATCCCTCCCAATATACCTATCTTTATCAGACCCATCCAAATTAAACCTCTTTTCCCATTCGCTTCTGAAAATTCAAATTTTTATATATATAAGAATTCTTAAGACTAATAATTATTCATACTTATTCATATGTTTCTTGTTTTTTAGTCAGAATGTATGTTTAATTCCCATTGAAAAGTTTATATAAATCATCGTGAAATCCCGATTTCACGTACTGTTCAATTACTTAGAAACACAAATCCTTTAACTAAACTAAATAGGATAAAAATTATAATTAAAAAAACATTTTGACACTTGAGAATAACAATTTAAGAAGAGATTAGTATGAGAGAGCACCACAAAAAGGCAATTGAAAGATTAACAGAGAGTATTAGGAGCAATCTAAGGTATAACGCACTAATTATAACAGGTTCAGTGGCTAAAGGGGTAGAGCGCGAGGATTCCGATGTCGATGATATTAGTTGCAACGGATAAAGAGTATGAGAGGAGAAATAAGAGAAATAATATTCTATACTATGAAACACAATTTTGCGATTATCCTGGAGGTTATATTGACGGAAAAATAGTAAACATTGAATATTTGAGATTGGTTGCAGAGGAAGGTACTGAACCCGCCAGAGACGCATTTAGAAGTGCGTGGATCGCCTATTCTGAAATTCCTGAGCTCGAAAATCTTCTTAGAAAAATACCAGTTTATCAAAAATCGGAGAAGCTAGAGAAAATTCAAAAATTTTACGCTCAATTTGAAATCGCATATTGGTATATCCAAGAAGCGGAAAGAAGAAGTGATAATTATCTGTTAACTCGTGCGATCTCAGATTTAGTATTGTTTGGAGGCAGATTAATTCTTGCTCATAACGAAATAATTTTCCCTTATCATAAGTTATTCATGATAGCTTTAAAAGAAGCTAAGGAAAAACCCACAAATCTAATTGTATTAATTGAAGATCTTCTGGAAAAAAGAAATTCGCAAACGGCAAAAGACATTTACAATTCAATAAAGAACTTTAGGAAATGGGAGTTTAGAGGAATACCGAGTGTTAGGTTCATGCTAGATACAGAACTAGCGTGGTTTTATAAAACACCATATGTTGGAGATTTATAGCAATAAAAATGGTGGAGCTGGGGGGATTCTCACATAACAGGTAAGTCCCGTTTATTTATTGAACCCCCGGCCTTTCGCATGCCAAGCGAACGATCTTCCACTAATCCACAGCCCCATTTAAAGATAAAAAATATTAATTCAACATTATCGGACACATATAAGATCATTAACTGTAGATTTTAATAATAATGGATTTTTAAAAAAAATTGTGGTTTTTGAACT
>Ga0209986_10003940_pt1 | contig 12781 bp, 11 predicted proteins | sample BlataG_FD_183168 | JGI IMG/M metagenome (GOLD analysis project Ga0209986, IMG submission 183168) | Deep subsurface microbial communities from Black Sea to uncover new lineages of life (NeLLi) - Black_00105 metaG (SPAdes) (version 2) | ecosystem: Environmental > Aquatic > Marine > Oceanic >...
ATACCGGTCTTGAACTTTTATAGCTACAGTGTTCCGACCACATTGCTGAATAAAGTCCTAACTCAACATCATTCGGCTCTCTTTTTAATGTTTCTATAATTTTTTTATATTCACTGTCGGTGAGATCGTTTTCTTCTAATATCTTTTTTAAATTTCTTTCTTCTTGTTTATTCATCACTAGCTCCTTTTAAAATTGAAATCAAAGTAATTTTTAATTTTTGTTTTATATAAATGAAATAATTTCTTCTAATATCTCTTTCATTGCCGGAATCTTGGGGAACCAAACTCTCCCGGTAATTTCATTGGTGAAGGCACAATAAGCCATAGAAATAAGTTCTTTTAGCCTTGGCGGCAAGGGTGGTGGAGATAGATTCACCTTATCTTTCCAACTTAATTCATCTTTCTTTTTAACCTCTACTAATTCTTTAAACCAGGGAGTTTTCCGATAATATAATCTGGCGATTTCTTTACTTATAGGCATTTCCTTAAAAGTAAATCTACATTCATCCAAAGTACCCAGAACATCCACTAATAAAAGGTTTCTCTCCTCGTCGAATCCAAATTCTATTTTCCCATCTTCGTATTTTAACCCTACCTTTTCTGCTTCTTCGATTATTAATTCATTAATCAATAAAGTTATTCTTTTTATCTCATCAATTTCACTATTATCAAGATGAGCCATATCCTTTGCTGCCTGCCAACTTAGATATCGATCACTTTCTTCAAGTTTAGTAGAGACATCTAAAAATGGTTTGTGTAAAGTTTGGCCAGGAAGAGGCATTTCTTTCAAACCCAAATCTTCCAATTTTAAGTTTCCTTCTCTTAGCCTTTTAAATGCACTGGAGCCTTCGGGAAGAGATTTACGGTAAATAATCTCCAGAGGAATTAAAAAATTATTATTTTCGGTTTTATAAATAGAATAATCATAAGTACTGCCTTTTTGTAAAGGTTTCAATACTCGAACTAATTTCACCTCCATGGTATCAGCCGGTCTTTTAATATTAGCAAATGTTTTCGTTTCATTATCTTCAACCAAACCAAAATAATGTGTCCTTATTCCCATGCTTTCTAACTTTTCAAAAAAATAAGCTGCTGAAATACACAAAGATTTACCCTTGTTAGGAATATGGTCTGGCATCTCCCCCCAATCAAAGACTGAATAACGGTCTGAAAAAATAAATCTTCCTCTACCACTCTTATTTTTTAATGGTTTCTCTATAACGGTCAAATCTTTTACACTTCCCATCGTAAACACTCCTTTCTACAAATTAGCCAATTAAATTAGTCATTAGCATTAAATGCAAGATGCAAAATGGTTTTTAGTTATTAGTTTTTGGTTTTTAGATAGAGACAATCAGTTTTTAATTAATAGTCGCAAAGATACGAGAAAGAAAACTTGTAACTCGCAACCTGCAACTTGTAACCTGTATTTTAACTGGCAAACTGGTTAACCGGGTAACCGGGTAACTAATATCCTATCCGCTATCCGCTCACTTATATCTTTGTATCTTTTATCTTCTGAGCCATAGTCTTTCTATAATTTTCAAGTTTCTTCCTGATTTCAAGATTATTAATAGCTAATATATGTGCTGCCATAAGTCCGGCATTTTTTGCATTTCCTATCCCCATAGTTGCAACCGGAACGCCTCCCGGCATCTGAACAATAGAAAGCAAAGAATCAAGACCCCCTAACACTTTAGTTTCTATAGGCACACCAATTACCGGCAACAATGTCTTGGAGGCTATCACTCCTGGTAGATGAGCTGCTCCCCCAGCCCCGGCAATTATTACCTTAAATCCTTTTTCTTCTACCTGTGCAACATATTCAAATAGTAAATCGGGAGTCCGATGAGCCGAGAGTACCTTCATCTCATAAGAAATACTTAATTCATCTAATACTTCAGCTGCTTTTTCCATAGTTTCTTTATCTGATATACTTCCCATTATTATCGCTACTTTATCATCCATATCCTCTCTCCTTAATTCCCTAAATTTTATATATTCAATTAATAACTTTATAACAAATAAAAAAACCCAGACAACAGAAATTCCCTCTATTAGAGTGGAACCTCTCCGCCTGGGATTTTAACCCTCCGGTGTAGTATAAAAATATACTTTGCACCACTTGGTTCTAACCTTATTCCTGGCCTAATATTTTCGAATACATATCACCCAGAATAAGTGAGTCCCTAAGATGCACTTCCACTCGTAGCCTATTGTGATTTACGGTCACATGGTAGAAACACTCCTGCCATATTCAGAAGTTTATACGAGTTTCCATAATTCAATTTTTAAAATTTTATTTGCCTAAAATATAACATTAATATAATATCTTGTCAAATTTCCAATGTGCGTTGTCCAGGACATACTATACAATTTTTTAAAATAACTTTTCTAATTTATAATCCCTTTTAGCTTCTATTTCTCGCTAAGTAAACCAAAAAGTTTTATAATCACTCTTTTTACTTTCTCTATATCTTCGTCGCCTAAAGTTAGAGAAAGCATTTTCATCCATTTTGTGCTTCTTCCTAATAAAGCAACTCCAGTTTTAATTGCTGGAATTACTTTTCCACCACTAATTTGAATTATTTCATACAGTTCATTAATCTTCTTTTGCATCTCATTAACTTTAGTGGCATTTCCTTTTTTAGCTTCTTTATACATTTGAATATAAGGCTCTATAAACATATTTCCTAATCCGGTAACAATTCCATCAGCTCCTATATTAAAAGAAGGCCCATCCAAATAATCCTCACCTTGAATCCAAGAAAAAGATTCAGGTACTGGTGCATAAACCCCTCGTGTAAAAGATATAAAATCTCCAGAGCTATCCTTTATGCCAGTAATATTTTCTTCTTTGGCAAGTTTTAATATTGTACTTAGTTCTATTTTATTATGTGTGCACTGAGGAATGTTATATATAATTAATGGAACTGAACTGCGATGAGCAATTTTTTTAAAATGTTCTATAATTGCATCCTGTGAAACAGTATAATAATATGGAGTAACTGCAACAGCATAATCAGGTTTAAATTTTTCAAAGATCTGAATCTCATTTATAACCAGCTCTGTAGAAGGCTGAATACATGCTGCACAAAGTACTTGATTTCCCTTAGTCACTTCTTTTACTGTTTTAAAGACCTGGATTTTTTCTTCAGTAGTTAGCCAGGCTCCTTCACCTGTTGTTCCATTAATAAAAATACCATCAACACCTGCTGAGGCAAGATAGCCAGCCTGCTTCTCTAAAAATTTAAAATTAATTTTTCCGTCCTCATTAACAGGCAAAATTAATGCAGGGATAACACCTTCTAATCTTTTCTTACTTGTAATATCTATCATTCATTAGACCTCCTCATAACTTAGCAAATAAAATACATTTTTATCCTGTTTATTTCTAATTTAAATGAGGAAATTTCAAAACTTTAAGTTATTTCCCACAATCTATTAAATTATTTCAAGCAAATATTTTTATTCTTTATCTTTTCTTGATTCAAGATTCTTACATATTTTTAATAATTGGTTCACTCTTTGATCAGAAGTTATAGCTTGAATATCTGCCATCACAATATCGCAAGGGGACAATTCATTATATATTTTTTCCATATCTTCTTTAATTTCATTTAAGCTTACCTCCTGTAGCCGAACTGGTGAATACATCACAGCTCTTCTTGTGTCAGGAAACATCTTTTTAACTTTTTTCATATCAGACGTTATACCCATATCCAGATAGCCAACCTTAGGTAATTTTCTTATCTCTTCTAAATAGGAAGTAACATTCCAGTTGCAAGTATGCATACCAAATCTTTCAAAACTTTCTGCGATCTTTTTATCATAAGGGAAAAGAAACTCTCGATAAATTTTTGGAGATACCATATTTACTGTACAATTACTTACACAAAAATGGTCAACATAAAATACGGATTCTCGCTGTCTTTTTTGAACTTTTTTAGCTAATCCAATCATTACCTCACTAATTATAGAGAAAAAATAATGCACAAGAGCTGGTTTATCATAAAAATCAGTAAAAATATTTTCACCTCTCAAATGAAAAGCATTATTGAGAACACCTTGCCAGTTTAAATATCCATGAATTTTTCCCCATTCTGCTTCGATTATATCCATTTGGTGGAAAATTTCCTCAACAAAAGGACTTAAAAGAATATCGTCAACATCTAATTCTTCAATTTCTTTAATGGATAATTTCTCTTTATTTCTATCAATCTCTGGCCATCTATCCTTTTCATATATTAAAGGAAACCCAAATATCTTGGGAATAACATACGCCCCATAACATCCAGAAATAGTTGCTAAATCCTCTTTGTAATCCTCATCCCAGTAAGCGACTGAAGGAAAAGCTTTGCAAAGTACTCTTTTCATCTTTACCAAACTACCATAACGATAAAAAGGATCCTGATGCCATTTTTCAGAAAAATCAATTCCACACCTTTGGTGAAACCAAGCCGGCACAAAACCAAGAGAAACTCTCATATCTGACTCTGTCCCATCAGCAGGTTCTCTCCTTGCAGGACCACTTATTGGAATATGATTCCTCAATTTTAGTATTGCCATCTATTTACCTCTAAACTAAAACTAATATCTATACTTTTATCCTATTTTAAAGAATTTAATTGTCTACTATTTTTTATAATACTTTCTAACTACATATTATATTTTCTCATAACAATCTGAAAAAACTTACATATTTCCCCTATCTCAATTGTAATGGATTCTTCTAATAATGTTTTACCACTCTTCTATCTACCAAAGGTATTAGGAATAAACATTACAATGACCGGAACATAGGTAATCAAGAAAAGAACTCCAATAAGCACTAAAAGCATCGGAAAGATTTCTTTTATAATTGTCTTAAGAGGGGTACCAGAAATGCCGGATACGATAAAAAGTAACATACCAAAAGGAGGAGTAGATAAACCAATCATCATATTAAGCACAATCACTACCCCGAAATGAACCAGATCAATTCCCAGAGATTCTACCAGCGGTAAAACCATGGGAATAAATACCAGAGTAATACACATAGTGTCAATAAACATTCCCAAAATAATAAAAAGGATATTAATAACTAAAAGTAATAGGTATTTATTAGTAGTAATTCCAAGCAATATACCCGAAAACAGGTCAGGGATATGCTCTATAGCAACAATATAAGAAAAGGAAAAGGCAGCACCAACAATAATAGTAAGAGTACCTGTTGTTTTTACGGTATCAATAATAACCTCAATTAATTGTTTTAAACCTAAAGCTCGGTAAACAAAAAATGAAATAATAATAGCATAGAATCCAGCCAGGGCGCCAGCCTCGGTTGGAGTAACAATACCACTGTAAATACCTCCAAGTAATATAACCGGCGTTAAAAGAGCTGGAAATGCTATAGCTGTATTTTTGATAAATTCTTTCAAGGCGTATTTCTTTCCCCTGGGGTAATTTCGCTTTTTGGCTATATAGGCAATATAAGCCATTAAAGCCAGACCAATTAATATACCTGGTGCCATACCTCCCAGAAAGAGATTACCAATGGAAGCACCGGAGAGCATAGCATAAAAAACCATAGGAATGCTAGGCGGAAAAATGGGTCCAATAGTTGCTGAAGCAGCAGTAATTGCACAACTAAAACTATCTTCATAACCATGTTTTCTCATTGCTTCTATTTCCATAATACCTAAACCTGAAGCATCAGCAATCGCAGAACCGGTCATTCCGGAAAAAATGATAGAAGCAACCACATTGACATGGCCCATTCCTCCCCTCCATTTACCCACTAAAGTATTGGCAAATATAAAAATCATTTCAGTAACTTTCCCAGTATTCATTACTTTGGCAGCAAAAACAAAGAGAGGAACAGCAATGAGAATAAATTTTACATTAAGCTGAGTAAGGAATTGAGTCGCAGCCATTTGTAATCCGGTTGCAGGACCCGGAGCAAGAGCAAAATAATAGATTGAACTCATTAGCATACCTAGGGCAATTGGTATCCTTAAAATAAAGGTTAAAACAAAACATAATAAGAAAATAAATAGGGGAAAATTCATATTATAATTCTCCTCTATAAATTTTTTTCAAATCGATAAAGAGGTTGTATCCTATTCGTCCAATCATAATTAGCATAAATACAATAAAAGGACTAAAAGCTATATTCATAGGAATCTTAAGCACGTTAGATCTTTTAAAAGACATAAAATCAATATATCGATAAGTAGGAAATAGAGCAATACAGAAGGAGATAATTAATAAGACATTCCCAATAATTCTCATCCATATTTTAGTTTTAGGTTTTGACACATCATAAATTAGGCTAAACTTTACATGAGAAGAATCACGCATGGCAAAACATGCTCCAAATAGAGTTGTCCAGATAAAAGCTATAAGTGTAAATTCTAACGGCCAGGTAAGAGGAACCAAAAAATAACGGAAAAATACTTGAACCATAAAAGCAATAAATAATAAAGAAAAGGTAATTGCTGGTGTAAATACTTCAAAAAAATCCAGAATAAATATTCCTAATCGCTTCCAAAATTTCTTTTTTTTCATAACTATGTTTTTTCCTTTAACAAGAAGGGTCTCATCATAATTAATGAAACCCTTCTTGTTCTTTCCCAACAAAATTGTTTAACTAGTCCTATTGATTATTTTAGTGCTTGAATCTCTTCATATAGCTCCATATCCCAATCTTTGGAAATATCTTTGCTTTCTGTGGCATAAGAATTCTTAGCGTAGGCTGCAAATGCTTCTTTATCGGGATCTTCGATAATAATCAACCCCTGTTCTCTAAAGAAATCACACAATTCTGATTCAGCTTTCAGATTGGTTTCTGCACAGAATTTTCGTGCCTTTTCTATAGCCATACGGATTACTAACTGATCTATCTCACTCAAGGACTGCCATTTTTTTTCATTTATAGTTGGCCATACAGAATTGACTACGTGATCGGTAAGAATTATATATTTGGTTACCTCATAAAATTTAGCATTTTTGTCGGTAGGAAGAGGGTTATCCTGACCTTCAATAGCACCAGTTTTCAATCCCATATACACTTCCCCAAAGCTCATAGGAGTAGGGTTACCACCTAAGGCTTTACCTAAAGCGATCCAGGCAGGGCTAGCCGGTGTTCTCAGCTTAACACCTTTCATATCTTCAGGGGTTCTAACTGGACCCACTTTTTCTACCACATTGAGCTGTCTTGTTCCTAAATAGAAAGCAGCAAGAGGACGTACCCCGGTTTTTTGAGCTACATCATCAAAAATTCTTTCCCCAATCTCACCATTTAATACTCTATCCATATGTTTAAAACCACTGAAGGTATAAACAGCTCCAATCATGGATACATAGGGAACAAATTCTGCAAACCAGCTGGCACTATAATAGGCCATATCAAGAGTTCCTTCTCGAACGGCTGCTAACTCTCCTTCCTGAGTATAAATTGCACCAGCAATATAAAGGTCTACAGTTATGTGTCCCGCTGAAAGACTTTCTACTTCCTCTTTGAAGACCTTCATTGCTTCAGTATGAGCATCTCCGGGTACACTTATTGAGGACCAAGTAAGTTTAACATCAGCAGCAGAAACAGTTACACAGCTAAAAACCAAAACCAAAACAAAGACAACCAAAATAATTTCTAACTTTCTGAATTTCATTTTGAAATCCTCCTTTTGTATTTTTTTCAAGCTAAAATTACTTTCTGTCTCTCATGCTTTCTAGCAAAATTCTTTTTATGCTTTCTTTAACACCTCCTTTATAGTGAAGCAAGCTAATTAGTTTATTTTTTTGAATTTTCTGTCTATTGTTACTTAATTTATTATACTCCACTTTATTATTTTTAAGCAATTTTTCGTTAATATTTAAACCTTGTATTTTAATATAAATTTCAGTATTTTCTTTTATTTTAACTGCCCATTATTGTTTTCCATTTTTGTAAAATTTCCTTACAAGAATATTCTGGAAACATTGCTTCATCAAAATGAAGGATAAGTCCTCTTTTACCTCCATCAGTAATCCGTTTCATTCTATTAATGTATTCTTCTAAAGTTTCCCTTTCTTCTTTTGGCCATAAACCAAAATAACATTTTCCACAATTTAAAAACTTTTGCATTGTAGAATTAAATTCATACATTTCTGGATTGCCAAGATTAACTGCCCTTACCTCTTCTAAATTAAGATAAGCATCTAATAGGTATTCATGCTTCCCACAGTAATGAACAAAACCTCCTCCAAAGGATTCTAACGCCCTCTTATCATAAGGAATGATAAATTCATCGATATGCTCAGGGGATAGAAGAATAGCACTATCCTCAGAAATTCGAGTACCGCCATTTCTCATATAAATTCCTCGAACTAAAGCATGCCCATGATAACAGCTTTCCCTCTCTTCACCTATAACTTTTTTCAACTTTTTAGTAACTTGAATATATAATTCAGTACAAAGATCTAAAAGGTAGAGAACAAAATTAGGGTCATCATAAATTTCATAGAAAATATCATTACCGTAAACTGAATGAGCAATTTCAAAAGGACCCAGAGTATCGGGAAGATACACATGAATCCATTCTGGTAATTTTTCTTTAAAATATTGTATATATTCAATAGCCCTTTTTATCATATCTGTTTTATCTAAATTTGGAAGTTTAAATTTTTTTATTTCCTCTTTACTAAGATGAGAAGTTATCCAGGCAAAAGTATCTTTTGGTACTTTATGTTTTAATCCGAACATAGAAGGAATAAATACTGTGCCAAAATTTGGACGTAGACATAGTGGAGCATCAAAGGCATTTTCAACACAAATTTCTATTTCTTCTAAATGAGCATAAAGCATCTTTTCTTTATTATAAAATTGCTCTTCCATATCATAAGTCTTTCCAGGAACAGAAATATTTTGGGGTCTCCAAAAAATTAATGGTAAAACATCTACTTTTCTATTTTCTAATACTCGGGCAATTCTCTCCTTCCCTTGGGGATCTATTCTTTTTTTCTGTTCAATTGTTTCAAGTAATTTTTCCAACTCTGTGGTCACTTCAAAAATCCCTTTAAAATATTTAATTATCTTCTTTTCAATCTCTCCATAATCTGATTTCCCTTTCGGCCAAAATAATCATATAATTTTTTATATTCAGTAAATAATCGATTATAGGTCTGCTCATTTTCTCGAATAGGTATAAAAGTCATCTTTTCGAGGGAAGCCATATGTTTTACTGAATCTTCAATAGAATCATATCCTCCAGCTTCACTTCCTGCCGCAAGGGCCCCAAACATAGCTGCTCCTAAAGCTGAAGCTTGGGGAGAAGAAGCAATCTTAATTTCTCGACCGTTCACATCAGCATAAATCTGCATTAACATCTTATCTTTATGAGGCATCCCTCCACAGGCATAAAGTTCTTCTATAGGCAGTCCATTCTCCTGAAAAGTATCTATAATGATACGAGTCCCAAAAGCAGTCGCCTCTATTAAAGCCCGATAGATCTCTTCCGGCTTAGTATTTAAGGTAAGGCCTAATAGCATGCCGGAAAGGTCAGCATTATTTAGAATAGAACGATTGCCATTCCACCAATCTAAAGCAATAAGTCCAATCTCAGAAGGTCTTAATTTGCTAGCCTTTTCCTCTAAGAAACGATAAATATTGATACCCGATTTTTGAGCTTCTTTTTCATAATTTGCTGGCACACAGTTAGAGACAAACCAGTCAAAGATATCTCCTACTGCAGCTTGACCTGCTTCATAACCGAAGTAACCAGTAAGGATTCCGTCCTCCACTACTCCTGGGATACCTGGTATCAACTTCTGCTCTTTACTTAACAACATATGACAGGTAGAAGTTCCCATAATTAAGACCATCTTACCTGGTTGGGTCACCGTGCATGCAGGGACGGCAGAATGGGCATCTATTATCCCTACGGCTACTGGAGTATTTTCTTTTAAACCAATAAATCGGGCCATCTGGAGGGTTAGGCCCCCGGCCTTAGAACCGGCAGAATAGATATAGGTAGAGAGTTTTTCTTCTACTACGTTTTTTAATCTGGGATGAAGGGCGTCAAAGAACTCGGGAGAAGGATAACCATCTTTTTTATCCCATATAGCTTTATACCCTGCATTACAAGAACTGCGTCTCTCCTGCCCGGTCAGTTGAAGGACTATCCAATCACCGGCTTCGATAAAGCGATCGGCTGCTTGGTAAATTTCAGGGGCTTCTTCTAAAACTTGCCAGATCTTGGGGAACATCCACTCTGAAGAGATCTTCCCTCCATAACGGTAGATAAATTTTTCCTTACGTTTTAGGGCAATCTCCCTTAATCTATTGGCATAAGGTTCAGCGGAATGGTGTTTCCAGAGTTTCACCCAGGCATGGGGATTACTCTTCCATTCATCTTTTAAGCAAAGAGGGATACCTTGTTTATCTATGGGAAGTATGGTACAGGAAGTAAAATCTATGCCAATACCGATTATATCTGCAGGTGCAATTTTTGATTTTTTAAGTACCTCGGGAACAGTATGTTCTAAAGCGGTAATATAATCAGCCGGGTTCTGTAAAGCCCAATCTGACCCTAATTCTGTTTTTCCATCAGGTAATACCTCATCTATTACTCCATCTGGGTAAGTATAAACAGTAGTAGCAAGCTCTTCTCCTGTCTCTACATCAACCAACACTGCCCGTCCATCTAAAGTTCCAAAATCTAAACCTAAAGTATACTTACTCATATTAATTCTCCTTTATCTTCTACCATATACTGGCCCAAAGTTTTCACAGGCCCTGAAGTCAGCAGATTCTAAATCCTTAGTTCCAAAAGAAGCCCAGGCTTTGGGTCTGAAGATCTGCCCTTCAGGAACATTGTGCATGGCTACTGGTATCCTGAGCATAGAAGATAGGGTGATGAGGTCTTTTCCTATATGACCATAACTTATCGCCCCATGATTCGCTCCCCAATTATTCATCACTGAATAGACATCTCTAAAGGCGCCTTCTTTGGTTAGGCGAGGGGCAAACCAGGTAGTGGGCCAGGTGGGGTCAGTTCGTTCATCCAAAATGTGGTGCACCTCGGAAGGGAGGTCTACCGTATAACCTTCGGCAATCTGGATTACCGGTCCTAATCCTTTGATGAGGTTAGTCCTTACCATAGTAACGGGCATTACTCCTTTGGTATAAAAGGTGGAGGAGTATCCTCCTCCCCGGAAATATTCCAAATTAGCGGGACTCCATTTAGTGTTTTTTAGGCATCTTTTTACTTCTTCTTCGCTTATCTCCCAGAAGGGCTTCATAGTCGATTTTCCATCTTCCTTCTGTTCTCCGGTTGCATCTAAGGTGGTAGCACCGGAATTAATCAGGTGAAGGATACCATCTTTGGACAGACCGGTTAATTCTTTTCCGGTTACTCTCTTTATGGCTTGGGGACTCCAGTAAGTCCTGATATCAGAAAAGATCTGGGCTGTATCGGTTAAGAGGTGAGCAAATAACATAGAAATGCCATTTAGACTATCGTTTTCGGTGGCAAAGATAAAAGCCTCCCTTATTCCATTCCAATCAAAGGAAGTATTTAAGATAGTCTCCATAAAATCTCCATTGGGGAAGTGATCGGTCCACTGTCTTTGTCCCTGGAAGCCAGCGACAATAGCATTATGACCTTCCACCTCTTCAACAAATCCCAGATCAGCCAATCTTTGGTTACCGACCATTAGATCTCGAGCTATCAGGTTCATCTTGACTACCGTTTCCCATTCTGCATCTTTTTGGGAGCGAGAGTGTTTCAGTTCCTCTCTATTGCGGTCTTCTCCTTCTTGACAATTTTCTTTAACCCAACGAAGAGCTTTTTTATATTCTTCTTTATCATATATCTCTTCTTCTATCCTTCTTATAATCTCAGACATATCTACATATTCGGTTCTCATCCCCAGATAATCCTGAAAGAGGCTGGGGATGACCCGGGAACCGGCAATTCCCATAGAGACACCGCCAATAGAAAGATAAGATTTTCCTCTCATAGTGGCAACAGCCAGTCCGGCTTTGGTAAATTGTAACAGCTTCTCTTTTACATCTGGGGGGATAGTAGTATCATCTTTATCCTGAACATCTTTACCGTAGATTCCGAAGGCAGGTAGGCCTATCTGGTCATGACCGGCCAGAGCGGCAGATAGATATACTGCCCCTGGTCTTTCAGTGCCATTAAACCCCCAGATGGCCTTGGGGATAAGAGGGTCCATATCTATAGTCTCCATCCCATAACACCAGCAGGGGGTTACACTTATTGATACTCCCACTCCTTCCCGGGTAAATTTATCCGCACATCTTGCTGCCTCGGTGACTCCACCGATGGTGGTATCAGCTATTACACATTCAACCGGCATGCCATTAGAATGCCGAAGCTTTTTGGTAATCAAATCTGCGGTAGATTTAGCCATTCTCATAGTTTGCTCTTCAAGTGATTCTCTAATCCCTTTCCGGCGTCCGTCGATGATGGGACGGATACCGACTTTGGGAAGAGTTCCACATAATCTATTTTCAAAATTTACCATTTTAAGTCTCCTATATTTTAAAAAATTACTTTTTCATAAACCTATTCCTTAATTTATTTTACTACTCCTTTTTTTAAAATTATATTGGCGTATAAAGCTTGCTCACTACTAGCTATTATGCAATATGAATGCGAAGTCCGGTTATAAAATTTAAATCTTTCCAGTTTCTCTATGGAATATTTTTCCTTAGATTTTTGCATGATCTCTTCATATTTTCGCCATATGGGAGGATTTTCCCCTTTACCGGGTTCCATAAAAACTACATTAT
>Ga0209986_10003941_pt1 | contig 12779 bp, 16 predicted proteins | sample BlataG_FD_183168 | JGI IMG/M metagenome (GOLD analysis project Ga0209986, IMG submission 183168) | Deep subsurface microbial communities from Black Sea to uncover new lineages of life (NeLLi) - Black_00105 metaG (SPAdes) (version 2) | ecosystem: Environmental > Aquatic > Marine > Oceanic >...
AAAATGCTTAAATTTCCATTTTATATGAATCCGGAGGTAGAGATTTTTTTAATATTTCCCTTTCGGTTAGGAGTGAAGACATTTCCCTTATCAGCTTCCAAACGTGAAGAAATATTTCCCCGTTGGGTTCAAAGATTAAACACCCACTTACCCGAATTTGTGTGGCGGGCTATACCATTTGATGCAGCTAATCCTGTTCCTTCGTTGATAAGAAAGATTAATTGTCAATGAAGGAACAAGACTTCGTTCATCTTCCCGGGGTTTTGGCTGTTGCAGAAGGGTATAATGGACAAGTGGCATTATTCGATAGTGCCCATCCTTCCGTTGATCAGGTCATAGAGCGGGTTCGTTGGATATGGCGACTGGTGACCCTTTATTGGGCTAACCTCTCAGTCTTGGGAGAATTCCTTTCAAAAAGAATTATTATGACTTTTTCTCTTGGCGAAAAAGAGCAGTTAGAATTTTTACGAGTCTATTTCTCAGAATCAGTTAACTTATTAACCACCGAACTCCAGAGTAAAATAAACCGGATTTTATTTATTCTCAATATCCTCACATTTTCTACTGTCATAGCAACATTAATTATAATCTATGACATCAAAAACGAAATATTTTTGCCGAACTGGAGACTATCATTGGTTATTATGGGAACAGGATTATTCGGATTGCTTTCCTTGATGTTTTTAGTAAAAGGTCGTTTGTTCAAATCTTTAAAAGGAAAACAACGAGGTTATTGAAATATCCGCTCTGTTTGGGCGGAACTCCCTGAGAGAGAAACATCGTGGAATGGAGTTTGAAACTCTTTGAGCGGTTTGAATGCCGGGATTACGCTAGATTCGACTGGAGATTGGATGCAAATGGCACCCCAAAACTCTTAGAAGTTAATCCTAGCGAGAGGCATAAACAAAGTGTCCGAAAGTGTGGAATAAAAACGCTTGTATCGTCCAGTATCGCACCATATCTATTCATTTTAGAAAAGATGGAATAAGAGTTTAGAAATATTTAAATACCGAGATATAATAATTTTAAAAGATGAAAATCGCATACGTATCAACCTATCTCCCTCAGCAGTGTGGAATAGCCACGTATACGGATTATGTCATTCATGGACTCCGGGAGGTGAGTCCCACGTTGGACATTAAGGTTGTTGCCGAGAAGGGTGCGGCACCACTCAAGCAAGATAGATTCGAGGTGGTTCCCTGTTGGGATAGGGGTGAGAATTATGTAGACCCAATCATCAGCAATATAAAGGACGCAGATGTAGTCCATATTCAACATGAATACAACATATACAATTTTGATGAAAGGCTGCCTACGATGCTCGAGAGATTGAAAGCATCTGGAAAAAGGATAATAATAACTATCCATTGCGTAAGGTCAGGTCAATTCTGTGAAAGAGGAGTGGTGGACGAGAATTTCGTTAAGAGAATTGCTGAGCTTGCTGATGAGGTTATTGTCCATCTCGATTCGCAGAAGGCAGTATTGGAGCGGCTTGGGCTACCATTGGAGAGGATCCATGTCATCCCTCACGGAACATTACTCAGTAATGCCGATAAGAAAATTTCGAGGGCACGGCTAAAATTACCGGAAGAGGGCAAGATAATTCTCATGTTTGGTTTCGTCAAGCCCTTTAAAGGTATACACGTTGCACTTGAAGTGCTCGACGAGGTAAGAGAAGAAGTGGAAGATGTGTATCTTTTTATTGCTGGCAGTCTTGCACCTAACGCATCAAAAGAAGGAAGAGATTACGTCGAATTTGTCAGAAAGAGGATAAAAGAACTCAAGCTTCAGGATAAGGTTATATTCCCAAATAGATTTTTTCCAAACGAGGATATACCTTATATATTTGGGGCATCTGACGTTGTCCTGCTCCCTTATTCTCATGAAGATAGGGCTGCTTCTGGTTCATTTCATCTCGCAATAGGAGCAAAGAAGCCGGTAATTGCCTCAAGGATACCGAAGTTTGAGGAGCTTAAAAACATTTGTGACGAACTTCTCGTTCTTCCATATAACGTAACAGGGATGGTAAGATTGGCTATTCGCCTTTTTGAGGATAAAGAATTTGAGCAATATGTGCTTGATAGAACGGAAAGATACAGGAGAGCAATCTCATGGCCAGTGATAGCAAGCCGGCACATGGAATTGTATAGAGGAGCAGAGGAGCGTGAAGAATGAAATGAAGATAGGCATGATGTCTACGTGGAACGTCCCTTGTGGTGCCGCGGTACATGCAGAGTTAATAGGAAGAAGCTGGGTAGAACAAGGGCACAAACTCACGGTCTTTGCACCGATGGAAGAAGCCAAGACGAGGGAAAAGGATGAGCCTTTCGTTATAAGAAACTATTCCGAAAACTATTTGGATCCAGAACCGTTCATAGAAGCAGATTACGAGGTCTTTGTCCACCACAACATCTCCAAAATGCCCATGAGAGAACTCTTTGAGATATTCCCCGGGATAAAAGAGAAGGCAAAAACTGTTCTTATAGCTCATCAGGGCAGCGTTTCCCGTGACTCGTACTTTGCAAAATTCGATTGGGATGCAATCGTATGCTTCGATGAGTGCTGGAAAAGGTTTTTAGTGGACATATTTCCTGCTGAGAAAATTCACATCATTCCTTATCCCTGTCATCCAATTCGTCACGGGGACAAAGCCGAGTCGAGACGAAAGCTTGGGCTGCCAGAAGATAAAAAGATAGTTCTTATCTATGGTATCTCTGCACATAAATACTTCAGCATTCTACCGGGAATAGCGCGGTTAAACAAAAAATGTCCACTTATTCTTCTCGTTTTAACCAGCATTGACGATTGGTTCGACCTATTTGAAGCGTTAAAGTGGAGGTATAATTTCATTGAGCTTAGAAAAGAAGCCCTGAGCACAGAAGAACTTTATGCATACCTCCATGCAAGTGACTGTCTCATCTACCATTCTGACTCATCTCGAGATGCTGTGCTTTCATCCACCGTGCACCTATGTATGGGTGTGGGGCGCCCAATTTTGGCTCATTACTCAAATTTTGTTGAGATGTTTGATAAAGAACTTCTAAAATATGGAGATATAGAGGGGAAGCTTATGGATGTCTTTGAGAATAGAGAAGAGTGTAAATCGGTTTTAAGAGCTGCCAATGAGTATGTGAAGAGGAATTCCGCGGAGAAGATAGCTCAAAAGTTCATTCAATTGTTTGAGACGCTATCACTGGAGAAGGAGGGAAAAAGACAAGAAAATAAATTGTTGACACAGATTAACGCAGATGATAAATAATCAACAATGTCAAACTTGAATAAGTCTGCGTAAATCAGTGTAAATCCGTGTCTGCTTAAATAGAAGGAAGTTATACTTTATATACAATGAAAATAGGTATGATAGGCGGGTGGAATACAGACTCAGGGGCATCTTTCCTTGCAGAGCTGATAGGGAGAGCATGGGTAGAGGAAGGTCACGACCTCACGGTATTCACTTTTTACGATTACGCCTTTCATGGAACGCAAATTACCGGTGTAGACGAGGAGTATGTTATAAGATGTTTTACGGTCTCAGGTTATACACCTAATAAGCTCAATCCCGTGCCATTTTTAACCACGGATTATGATATATTCGTTGTTCAGGACCTGGGGATGCTCCCGAAGGACCTCCTTGGCAAGATTTTCCGCCGAATAAAGAAGAAGGCAAAGACCGTGAATGTAATTCATGATGGAAAACTCTCGGAAGACCCTGCTTTCTATCAGTTCGACTGGGATGCAATAGTATGTTTCGATGAACGTTATAAAAGCTTCCTCGAGAAGGCGTATGACCCGGATAAAATACATATTATACCTTATCCCTGCTATCCCCCGGCGAAAGGGGATAAGGGAGAAGCGAGGAAGAAATTGAGGTTGCCTCCGGATAAGAAGATCGTCTTTGGCTTTGGACCTGCGGCGAATACTACTATCGAGGTTGTCCATTCCATAGCCGAGCTTAGCCGCGACTATCCGATTCTCCTTTTGGTGGTGACCAGAGATACGACAGGGATTCAGGAGTTCAGAAAACTACAAAAGCAGGGGATTATGGAGATTGATCTGAGAGAAGAAGCTCCGGATATAAAAAGACTGTACGACTATCTGCATGCCTCAGATGCCCTTATTTTCAACAAGAAATCCGCCTCACACGTTGTAGTTTCAAGCACAGTTCTTCAGTGTCTTGGTTCTGGCTGCCCTATCGTTGCCAGGGATTCAAATTTCGTGGAGTATCTCGATAAAGAGGTGATGAAGTATTCCAGCGAGGAGGAATTGAAGAAGAAGTTGTGCGCAATCTTTGACGGGTCGGAAGAATACAAAATCACGATGAATGCAGCAGAAGAATATGTAAAGAAAAAATCCACTCAAGCAAAACTATATATAGCGCTTTTTAGTACATTGTTAAAGGAGAAGCGTGAATGAAGATTGCAGTGATGACATCATGGAATGACGAAACTGGTGCTGCCGTGCATGCAAAAGCGCTGGTAAATGCATGGATGGAGATGGGGCATAAAGTAACGGTATTCAGTTTTCTCAGGGAGGAGTTGGGGGAAGACAAATTTACCGGTAAAGATGAGCGTCACGTGGTAAGATGCTTCGGGAGAAACTTTCTGGACCCAAGACCGATTCTCACGACCGAGTTTGACATCTTTGTAGTGGAGGATTTAAGGACTCTTCCAGTAGAGCAGCTCGCCCGGATATTCCCCATGATAAAAGAACGGGCTTTTCCAGTTCATATCGTTCACGAAGATAAATTACCTGAGGAAGCATGGTTTTATCAGTTTCTCTGGGATAAAGTGGTTTACTTCGATGAGCGGCAAGAGTTCCTGAAGGACGTTTATCCTGATGCAGAATACATCCCATTTCCCTGTTTCCCGGTAAGACGTGAAGACAAGATTGAGAGCAGGAAAGGACTGGGTCTGCCCGTGGATAAGAAGATAATCTACGGCTTCTGCCAGAGGGGATATCTGCCTTATCTCAGATACCGGTGTGAAGGGTTGAAGTATAATGCGGTTTTGTTATTTGTCGTTTCGCCCGACTTTGAGATGCTTGAGAAGGAGTTGGCGCCGTCATGGATGATTGTTCGTGAAGAGGGGGCGTTATCGGATGAGAGGTTTGATGAGTACTTGTTTGCTTCGGATGCAGTCATCTTCCATAAATATCAGAACACGTATCACCGGCTTCTCTCCTCTGTAATCTTCCAGGCAATGGGTGCTGGTTGTCCGATCTTTATTCCACAGCAATCCCAGTATTTCAAACCATTAAAGGATGAAGTGGTCTATTATACTGATACCGAGGACCTGTGCAGGAAGTTGGTCGCCTTTTGTGAGGATGAAAGGATAGCAAAGAGCGTTATAGAATCGGAAGAAGTGTTCACGCACATGAATTCGGCGGAGAAGATAGCAGAGAGATACATAGACGTTTTTACCGGGGTATTGAAGGAGAGGGGGTTGTAATTGAATGAAACTGAGGCGTTACGAAGGCAATCCGATATTGAAGCCCAAACCTGAGAACGAATGGGAATCGAAGAATGTTTTTAATCCTGCGGTTGTTTATGATCAGGGTCTATTTCACCTCCTTTACAGGGCTATGGGGGTGGACGGCATTTCACGAATTGGGTATGCGGTAAGTATAGATGGCTTTAACTTCTTTCGCTTTGACAAGCCGGTTATCGTCCCGAAACTGATTAAGGAACCACGAGGGTGTGAAGACCCAAGGGTGGTAAAACTTGAAGACTTATTTTTTATGACCTACACCGCTTATTCTGAGAGGGGAGTACGGATTGGTTTAGGCTCCACAAATAATTTTATACAATGGGAAAGACATGAAATAGAGTGTGGAGAGACGAATAATAAAGATGTGGTCCTCTTCCCCGAGAAGATTGATGGCAAATATGTGCTTCTCCATAGACCGATGCTCGAAGAGGAGATGGGTGTCTGGATTGCTTATTCAGATAACTTAGTTGAGTGGTATGGGCTGCGAGAAATTATGGGAGCGGCTGGAGGATGGGAGGGGAAGAAGATTGGTGCCGGTGCTCCGCCAATAAAGACGGAGAAGGGGTGGTTGCTGATATATCATGGAGTTGACGGGGATGGAGTGTACAGAATGGGGGTGGCGATGTTCAGCCTGAATGACCCTTCAAAATTGTTATACCGGTATCCGGAACCTATCCTCGAACCGGAGACGTATTATGAGATACGAGGAGAGATACCGCGTGTGGTATTTGCTTGCGGAGCATGTGAGGTGCTGGATAGATATTATATATATTACGGTGGTGCAGATAGAGTAGTCTGCGTAGCTACCGTGGATAAGGAAGAAATGTTAGGGCTTTTTTGAGTGGAGAAAGGAGGGAAGAATAAAATGTTAAAAAGATATGAAGGAAATCCGATACTGAAGCCAAAGAGAGAGAACGCATGGGAGTCTTACATGGTGTATAATTCGGCGGTTCTGTACGAGGATGGAAAATTCCACATCGTGTACAGGGCACAGGGCGTGAAAACAGGCACTTCAAGGTTGGGATACGCATCTTCCGAGGATGGGTTCCGGATAGATGAGCGGTTAAATGAACCAATATTTATGCCTGACCCATTGAATGATTTCGAGCGCACGGTCGAGGACCCCAGATTAGTCAGGATTGGTGACAAGGTTTATCTAAGTTATACGGCGGTGGGGAATGTTCCAAGAGCCGGGTGGGGATGCATCCAGATAGCAATGACAGCCATAAAGGTGGATGACTTCTTAGCTCACCGGTGGAACTGGGGGAAGAGAACGTATCCATTTCCAGGTGTTGATAACAAGCACATCTGTCTGTTCCCTGAGAAGATAGGGGGTAAATGGGCGCTGTATCATCGAATTCCTCCACATATATGGGTTGCGTACTCCGATGACCTTGTTCATTGGCGAGATAGCAATATCGTTATGAGCCCACGAGAAGGCTGGGAATATCTTAAAGTCGGTGGTGGCGCACCACCTATAAAACTCAAAGAGGGATGGCTTGTAATCTATCACGGAGTGGATGAGCACGTGCACTACCGGCTTGGTGTAGCTTTGATGGACCCCAATGACCCGGGGAAGATATTGATGAGAAGCAAAACACCTCTCCTTGAGCCTAAGGAGCGGTATGAGCTACAAGGAGCTGTTCCCAACGTTGTATTTACCTGCGGTGCTGTCGTTGTAGATGATACGCTCTATCTCTACTACGCAGGTGCCGATACGGTGGTATGCGTTGCAACGGCAAAAATAACAGAAATTTTGGCTCTTCTGGAAGAGTCCAGTATTTAAATATAGGAACATACTATGAAAAGGACTGAGTTCATGAGGTGAGAGAAATGGTGGAAGAACTATCAGGTAACACAAAAAGGTGTATGATGCGATGGTAAAGAAAGGTGCGACAAGCGAGGAGAAGGCGAAGGGAATGGAGGATATTGTAAGGGAAGCGAAAATCCCGAAGGGTGCCGTAGCGAACAGCATAAATGAGCTGATAAAGAAGAAACTTGTGAAGAGGAAGGCAGGAGAGAAGACCGCAAAATACTTTACAATTAAAAAATGATGGCTTCTACAAGTTCATTCGGTCCGACTCTTTCAATTGCTGCTTAGCCGACTTAGCCAGCTCGCTCAGCCGGGATGACCCTTCAAAAGTGTTATACCGGTATCCAGAGCCTATTCTCGAACCAGAAGCGGATTATGAGTATAGCTAATGTAAAAAACCACGAGATTTCACAAGATTTCTTAAAGAAAAGTTTCTCGTGAAATAAACCCTTTCAGGGTTTGCGGGGACGTGGGCAGAGCCCACGATGTGTAATCTCGTGGTTAGCTGAACAAGCACTTTGTACCGGTTCGCACCAGCACAAGTGCATCTTCGTCGCCGTAATACTCAGGGATTATAGTTCGAAGAGAGAAGCCTAAATGGTTATAAAACGCCTTTGCCACTTCGTTACTCGCGCGCACTTCCACACTCGCCTTACCTTTCGTTACTTTCAATACCACCGCCACAAGCTCGGTCCCTATCCCTCTCCTTCTATACGCAGGATGCACTGCGATAGACACTATATGCCCTTCAGGATGAAAAATAATATAGCCAACGATTTTATTCGCGCCCTTTCCTTTATCTACATATACCATGAAATTATCTGGGTATGCGGATGCATAATGTAAAAAAGTAAACCCGTCGTAAGGCGATTTTGGGAATGCTTTCTCCTCTATTCTTAAAATCTCCTCCAAGTCCGACCTTTTGAATTTCCTTATCATATTTGTAAGTAAATAATAGATATTCGAAAAGCTTTTATATGTCACTTGTCAATATGTTAGAATCTTGCCATCAGGAACTGAAGAATGAATATTTAGAATGGGCTGAAGGAAGATTACCAAATAATGGAATTGGAGCAGAATACAATGGCGAAACACTTAAAGTTCTTGGAAGATGCAATGCTATTAAAGAAATCAATACAAAAGTTGGTATAGTAAAGAACTTAATCAAAGACAAGGATTATCAGGAGAGATATGAGATTTTAAGAGAAATCTATGTAATTCATCCTTCTTTTCATGAACTATGGTTTTTTGACTGGCATTTCAATCATTTCACTTGTGCAGGAAAGATACTAACTGGAAGATTGGGGATAAAATCTTATCTTACATGGTTGAATGGAGAACGGCTGGACAAAACACGTAAAGGCATATCTACTTTCACATTAAAACGTACAATATTGCTCGAAAACCTATTTTCTGGAGTATTGGATTGTTCTTTATGTGACGTTGATCCTTTAAGTGACGAACAGTTAAAAAAGCCATCGAAGGTTTAAAATCAGATTTAGAAAAGAGAGTAAGGAGTAAAGAAGATCCTTTATACTCTGCAGAAGATATCAAATCAGAGATGCCGGTCATTTTTGAGATTTGTAGAACTCTGTTAAAAAAGACGAAATTCGATGCGCTAAAAACTGATAAACTTCTATCCCATGGTGGTTGGTTGTATTATGCACCTTGCAACATCAACGAAGGTCCCATTTTTAAAAAGAACAGTGAAAAAAGTAGAGCGGACATAGTGAAGGAGATAAAGTCAATTAATCAAAATGAGATCAGAAATGAACTTTGTAAGCACTTCGAAATCACACCAATATTGGGTGAGTAAAAAATGCAATCAGGAGAAGGATTGAAGAAGGAGGAGATCAGGGAACTACTTGAAGACTTTAGCCCCTCATGTAGGTTGCATCGTCCTTTCGAGGAGAATTGCCACTGTTACGAGGTATAGCGAAGAACATAGACGTCACACTGAAAAAGAAGCGATGGAAATTGCCGAAAGTAGATGGAAAACCGATTTGGAGACATTTAAAAGATACGCAGAAGCGAATCCTTTCCGTAGAGTGGTTGTTATTACCGATGAGGAGGTACTGAGGATTTGCGAAAAACTAAAAGAAAATAAAGTCGTATAATCACAACTTACGACTCGTGGATGAGCCGCAAGTCGTTGCAGGATAGAATGTAGTTAAAGTAACCACAAAAGTAAATAAAATTGGAGTTCTAAGGTAAAGATAAAAATTCCCTTTTATGTTCATTTTGCGAAGTATGTGCAGTAAAGTCTGATCAACCGCCAGGGATGCGCGATTTTAATCTGAGGCATGAAGACTCGTTATCGAGCGTATCCTTTTATTCTCTTCTCTATAATCATTTAAAGTCCGCCCTTTTAAAGTTCCATCCGGAAATACCGTTACCCAACCCCTTTTTACGCCTATTCTCCGTTCTCGTACACAACTCTTGCCTATCACCGAGTTTTTCATATATTTAGCAACAATCGAGTAAGCACGCTCTATCTCCTCTGGATATGGATTCCGCGATATTTTATCGTGGCTCAACTCCGCTCGGAATCTATTTATCCTGTAATCTATCTCCCCCTTATCGTCTATTTCCGATAGAAACTTCGCTATCTTCTCTATTTCCGGGTCATCCACAATCCCCGGTATATATACGGTGTTCACCACGAGCTTTATTTTACCGTAGGCATTTCTTATATTCGCTAATATCCTTTTATTCGAGTGTCCGGTGTACCATTCATGTAGTTTTTCATCCCACACCTTCAAGTCAAACATGACTTCACTTAAACCCGCTTTTATCAGCTCATCCAGGTAAGCATCGTCTAAAAAATATCCATTCGTATCAAGCACTACCCATCCAACAAATTCTTTTAGATGCGATACCAAATCCACGAGATAATGTTTGTTTAGCGTAGGTTCGCCGCCTGTTATTACCGCTTCTTCCAGCGGTGTAGCTCCATAATAATCACTTGACGATTTCTTCACCAGGCTTATTAACTGCTCAACGGTCATCGGCTCGCCTACCGTGTCACGAGCAATGCTAAAACAGCCTTTACATTTGAAGTTGCAGTCCGAAAGCGTGATCCAAACACGCGGCTTTAGCTCTGACAGCGTGATAAAAGGGATGTATCTGTATCCATGTCCATATCTCATTTCCGTCGTTGGCATTTATATGATGAACTCAAAATCTCATCTACGTTTCGCCGCATTCTTTCTTCCGAATAAAGAAGGTAAATGGATTGCGTAAGAACCATTCTCCTTTATCCCCATTACTATCTCCTTCCGCTCTAACAACGCATCCAGATTGAGTTCATATACGCCGGGGCTCAAAATTCTTAAGCTTTCTATCTTCTCACACTCTAAAGGCACCTTTTCTTCTATTTTTATCCGGTCCACCAAATCCGCTGCTTTTATACTCTCTTCTCCTTCTCTTATATACAGGAATAGGTTCCCCCCACACTCCGGACAACCCCCCAACATCTCTTCCATTATCTTTTCAAATTTCTTCCCGCATTTCAGACATTTATGCATTTTCCTTTTGATATTTGTGTGGCTCTTTTATAACCACAGATTACACGGATTTACACAGATTACGTTTTTTGTTTGCTTATTTTAGTTCTGTGTTAATCTTGTGTAATCTTGTGGTTTCAGAATGCAGAAATTACCGCACTTATCAAGTCCTTTTCCTTCTTCATCGTGCGCATTATTTTCGCAGGTCCTATCACGGTGAGCCGTGCCTTTCTTCTCATATTTAAAAACCCCTTCTTACTTGGATACCCGCTCATCTCTATTCCCGGGAAATTTTCGTTCACCTCTGCCATCGTGAGTTCTATCAGATTCATCTGCTCCTCAGACGTCAGACCACCTTCCAACACCACTATATTACCCGACTTCACGCCTTCCAGCACAAATCTTATTTTCTCCATCGAGCCCATTGAATTTATTCTTTCTTCCGATACCAGGTCCATCTTTATTTCCATCGTTTATCACCCGAACCTCCTCGCCATTTCCTCATACAACTTCTCCATATTCTCCCCTTTCAATGCTGATATAGGTATGACGGAGTGCTGAGGGAAGGCATTTATTATCCTTTGTGGAGTGGCGTCCGATAAATCCATTTTATTTGCCGCGATAATAACAGGGGTGCCGCGTGCCTCCATATTCCCGATGAGGACGATGTTAGTTTGCGTATACGGGTCTTCGGTAGAATCCATCAGGAGCACAACGCCGTCCATATCGTCGAGCCACTTTATTGCCTCTATAACGCCTTCAGTCGCCTCTTTCGCCCTCTTTTTCGCCTCCTCTTCTTCTAAACCATAAGCCATGAACTCGTGAAAATCTATCTTTGTCGCTAATCCCGGGGTGTCAACCACGTCCAGCTTCAACTTTGCCCTTTCCCTCTTTAACTTCGAGTCCGGATTTGAATTGGAGCCGGGATTTTGCACTGACTTCGACCTCAGGTCTATGAGAATCCCGCCCCTTCTGACTGCTCTTCTCGTCTCATGCGGTACCTCCGTGGATACCCCCATATCCTCGTTCTCATCCACAAAAGTATGGATTATTCTATTCGCTAAAGTCGTTTTCCCCGCATTCGGCGGTCCGTAGAGTCCAATTTTTGCCGTTTTCTTCCTGAAAGCGAAAACCCTGAATAGTCGTGCTAAAATGCCCTTCCTTTTCCTCGATTTCATCTCTTCTTCTATTATTAGATGCTTAAATTTATTAATACCTTACCCTTTCATAATATCTATGGTTACGGTATATTTAAATGTTTCCCTTCCTTGCCAAGGGCACTGAAGAGCGAGAGGATGAAAAATTGGCTAATATAGAAGAAACAGAAGAGGTTATACGCGTACGTATCCCGCAAAAAAGGAAGAGGGAAGTGTTATGCATAGTCGAGAAGATGTTAGGTGGGAGAAGAGTAACAGTGCAGTGCGTGGATGGGATAGAAAGAATGGCTCGAATCCCCGGTAGGTTAAAGAGGCGACAATGGGTACAAGTTGGTGACGTAGTAATAATAGTTCCCTGGGACTTTCAGGATGCAAAGGCAGACCTCATCTACCGATATAAAAGACCACAGGCGGAATGGCTGAGAAAGAAGGGCTACTTGAAATAGAGAAATGGCTAAAGAGGGAAGAGAAGCAATTACCCAAAGGTAAAAGGAGGAATAAGGATTACCGGGATAGAAAAACGGAGCTGTACGTTCTCGACATCCCCACCCTGGAAACACTGTATAAATTCTCAAAAAAGGGAATAATAAAAGCATTGGGTGGTCCCATAAGTAGAGGTAAGGAAGCCGTTATATTTCATGCGATAGGAGCAGGGGAGGAGGAATTAGCGATAAAGATGTATAAAATAAGTACCTCTAACTTCAATGCCATGCTTGAGTATATAATTGGCGACCCGAGGTTTGAAAATATAAAGAGGGACCACAGAAGCATCGTATTTGCATGGGCTCGTAAAGAGTTTAAGAACCTGAAAAGAGCG
>Ga0209986_10003942_pt1 | contig 12777 bp, 9 predicted proteins | sample BlataG_FD_183168 | JGI IMG/M metagenome (GOLD analysis project Ga0209986, IMG submission 183168) | Deep subsurface microbial communities from Black Sea to uncover new lineages of life (NeLLi) - Black_00105 metaG (SPAdes) (version 2) | ecosystem: Environmental > Aquatic > Marine > Oceanic >...
CAAGAGGATTGTAAGGGCTTCCTTCGGCGACCTTGACGCCGTAATGGACAGGGTTGGAGAGAACGCAATGGATGGCATTCTGTTGGATTTGGGACTTTCCTCCTATCAGCTCGATGAGCCCGGGCGGGGCTTTTCATTTCGTCAGGACGGCCCCCTTGACATGCGATTTGACCCACAGTCACAAAGCAGGACGGCGGCCGAGTTGGTTAACTCGCTCAGCGAGGAGCGGCTGGTCGAAGTCATACGCTCTTTCGGCGAGGAACGACGGGCGCGCCGAATTGCCAGGGCAATCGTCAGGGAACGAGGGAAGAAGATGATCCAGACGACAACGGAGCTGGCCGACATTGTCACCGGCGTTGTCCCTCCCCCTCATCAGAGCAAGTCGTTGGCGAGGGTATTCCAGGCCTTTCGCATCGCCGTCAATAACGAGCTTGATCAACTGGAGACCGTCTTGCCGCAGGCCCTTTCCCGACTGAAAGTAGGCGGGCGGATGGCTGTCATATCGTATCATTCGCTGGAGGATCGGCTCGTAAAACGGTTTTTCCAGCAGGAAGCGAAGGGGTGTGTCTGTCCCCCCCGGCTGCCCCAGTGCGTCTGCGGCGCGACGCCTCGTGTGAGGATTCTCACGCGCCGAGTGATAACCCCTCAGCCACAAGAAAAGGACCAAAACCCGCGAGCGCGTTCGGCCAAACTGCGGGTAGCGGAAAAGACAGCGGCATGAAAAGAGCGATGCGTAAATTCAAAGAAACGGTCGAGATTCGCTCCTCGCTGGTCAACCGCCTGCGTTCGCATCGCTATTTCCCGGTAGGCATTCTGGTCTGCGCCATTCTGGCGGCCTCCTGTTTCCATGTCTGGCAGAGAGTCAAAGTAATGGCGCTGGTCAAGGAGGTATCTTACCTCAGGAACGAAAATGCCGACCTCATAGACGATGTCAAGAAAACCTCCTCTGAAATCTCTTCGCTGAAAATGGCCTCGCGAATTGAGCGGTATGCGCTCGATACGCTTGGTCTGCAGCCGATCTCCGCCGACCGTCTTTTCACGCTGGCACGAAAGAAGGCCGAGGTGCACCCGCCCGACGATCTGGCTGCCCTGACGGCAGCGATCAAGAGAATAGCCAGGTACATGCCGGTGGTGTCACCAACGACTGTCAACGCCGGTGAGGTCCGCCCCCTTAAAATTGATTCGGCGGCTCTGGAAAGGAATGACAAATGAAACGCACCCGACAGGAACGGTTTCGACTGGGGGTGTTGTTTGTTCTTGTTTGTACTTTTTTCATTGTGGCTGCCGCGAGGCTGGGGCACCTTCAAGTCCTGCAGCATCCGCAATGCAGCAAGATTGTCCAACAGCAGTCAACCAGCACCGTATCAATTCCGGCCGAACGGGGTCTCATTTATGACCGCAACGGCACGATCGTGGCCAATAATGTGACGGTCTCCTCTCTGTATGCCTACCCCGTTGGAAAAAAGCAGCTACGCAACGTCTGCAACTACCTTGAACGGTTGTTCAATCTCAGACGCGGGAGCGCTCGAAAGAAATTCGGCCTCGCCTCTCAGAAATTCCGCTGGATAAAGAGGAGACTCGATGACAAACTGGCCTGCGTCATAGAAACCAATGCCCCCTGCGGTCTGTACCTTCGCAAAGAGACTCAGCGAGTTTATCCATACGATCTGGTGGGGAAGCAGGTTCTGGGGTTTACGGACATTGACCATCGTGGCCTGGCGGGGGTTGAGCTTTCGTATGATTCTGTGCTGGCTGGCCGGGAAGGGTTGGCCGACATTCGTCGTGACGGGCTGCGCAATACTTTCCGCGTCAAAGAGGCAGCCCTGATCAAGCCGGAGCCCGGCAGATCCCTGGTACTGACGATTGACTGGCAACTGCAAGAGATTGTCCAGCAGGAACTGAGGCAAGGAGTTGAAAAGTACCAGGCCAAATCCGGCATGGCGGTCTTCCTGGACTGTAACAATGGCGACGTTCTTGCCGCGGCGCACTTTGATCCCGAAGAGAAGAACAGGGACAAACCTGTTAAACTTCGCGTGGTCACGGATCAATTTGAGCCGGGGTCGGTGTTTAAGGCGTTCACCGTGGCGGCGCTGCTGGAAGCCGGGCTGGTCGATGTTGACGATTCCATTTACTGCGAAGAAGGCAAGTGGAAGATCGGTCGGCGCTTTCTCCATGACGACAAGAAACATGGCTGGTTGACCTTTGGCCAGGTCATAGAGCTGTCCAGCAATATTGGCGTGGCCAAGTGCGCCATCGAACTTGGCGGCGATGAACTGTACCAGACCGCGCGGCGCTTTGGGATAGGGCAGAAACTCGGCGTCGGCCTGCCGGGAGAGATTAGAGGAAGTCTGGTGCGGCCTAAGCGCTGGTCGGACTATACGGTAGCGGCACTGGCTATGGGGCACTCGGTAGCCGTGACATCGCTTCAGATGGCAGCCGGGTTTGCAGCTATCGCTAACGGCGGAAAACTGCTGCGCCCGAGACTGATCCTCGGCTGGGTCGATGACAACAGATTGGTGACAAATCAGAGTAGCGGCGATGTGATCGGGCAGGTCATGAGCGAAACTTCGGCTGCTACCCTCCGCACTATTTTGCAGGGAGTAGTCGAGAGAGGGACAGCCGAGGCGGTTCACTCTCCCGTGATAACGATAGCCGGGAAAACGGGCACGGCGCAAGTCCCCGACTTGGAGAATCACCGCTATTTCAAAAACAAGTTTGTCGCCAGCTTTGCCGGGTTTTTTCCGTGCGAAAAGCCATTGATCGCCGGTATTGTCATCCTTCACGAGCCAGGACCAATTCACTACGGTGGATGGACGGCCGGGCCTCTCTTTCGCAATATCGCCGAGCGGTACCTCGTTTTAAGGCCCGATCTGTTTCAGATCGACTCAAGGTTGCTGGTAGAGCATTCCCGGCCAAGCGACAATACGGTTGAGGTCCCCGACTTTATTGGACGCGACCTTACCTTAGCTGCGGCCATAGCCGACAAACGAGACCTGAGATTGCGAACTGACACGTCGGAGGGAAAGATCATCTGGCAGTTTCCGGCGGCGGATAGGTTGGTTTTCGTTGATGACGAGATTCTGGCGGCTGTCGAGCAAGCGGGCAAGCCCGGTTTGCGGATGATTGACCTGAAGGGTCTGTCGACTCGTCAGGCCGCAGCCTTTCTTCAGTTTGCCGGTATAACATGCAGGATAAAGGGAAACGGTCGGGTGACTAAGCAATCGATCCGACCGGGAGAAAAGATTGCAGACAAAATGATCTGTCAGCTTGAATGCCGACCACCGTAGGAGAGGAAGCCATCACACTTGGAGAGTTGATTCAAAAGCTGCCGCAGGCCGAAAGCACCGGCCGCACCGACCTTGAGATCGAGACGATTGAATATGACTCACGTCTGGTGCGAAAGAAGGCGCTGTTTTTTGCCGTCAAGGGCTTTGCGCATGACGGCTACGACTTTGTCGAGCAGGCAAAGGCAAACGGTGCCGTGGCGGTGATGGGAGAACGAGAGAGCTGCGAGGCTATTGAAAACCACGTGCATGTCCCAGACATTCGGCAGGCCATGACGGACGTTTCAGCCCGGTTCTACGGCGATCCCGGCCGCAAGCTGAAAGTCTGTGGTGTCACCGGCACTAACGGCAAGACAACCGTCTGCCATCTCATCAAACAAATCTTTGAAAAGCGAAATAAAACGACCGGTCTGATCACCTCCGTTGTTTATGATACCGGCAAGGAAACTTTTCCAGCCGAACGGACCACGCCGGAGTCGCTCGACCTTCAGCGTCTGCTGTTTCTGATGAAACAGAACCACTGTGTCAATGCGGTTATCGAAGTGTCGTCACACGCTTTAGTGCTGAAGCGGGTCGAGAACATTAACTTCCGCGTGGCGGTGTTAACCAACTTTACCCGTGACCACCTGGACTTTCACAAGACGATGGAGGACTATCTCAGGGCCAAGGCTCTCCTGTTGGAGAAGTTAGAGGGTGATCTAAGTTACGCGGTGATCAATCTCGACGTGCCGGAGTTCCGAGACTTCTTTGGTGACCTGAAGTCATCCTACATGTCCTTCTCCCTCAGTGACACCGCCGCTGATGTATACTGCAGCAATTTCCACCTTGAAGCCGACCAGACGACACTTGACCTGGTCACCCCGATGGGCACACGGACAGTGACGTTTAAGCTGCCCGGCAGGTTCAACTTAACGAACGCCCTTGCCGCAGCAACGGCAGGGCTGGCCGGCGGTGTGGATCTTGATAGTGTCGTCGGCGGCCTTGAGGCGGCTCAGCCGGTTCCGGGTCGGTTCGAGGTAATCAGGGCTGGGCAGCCGTTTGCCGTCTATATCGACGCCCACACACCGGACGCCATCGAGCGGTTGTGCCAATCGGTGCGGGAGATAACTGAGGGGAAGCTGCTGCTTCTCTTTGGCTGCGGCGGCAATCGGGATCGCGGCAAGCGTCCCCTTATGGGAAAAGCCGCCACAACCAAGGCAGACTTTGTGGTGGTTACGTCGGACAATCCGCGCGACGAGGAGCCGGAGGCAATCCTTGAGGATATTGAACCCGGCCTGAAAAGTGGCAACTATGAGATCCATGTCGATCGCCGCCAGGCGATCAGGGCTATCCTGCAAAAGGCTCAGGCAGGCGACGTTGTTGTTCTGGCCGGCAAGGGTGCCGAGAAGCACCAGGAAATCAAGGGTGTCAGGTATCCGTTTGATGATATAAGTGAGGTCAAGACTGCTTTGACTGAGCTTGGATATGGACCTCAGGCTAAAGGCGATGAAAAGTCGTAGGGCAGATCGCTCTGAGACCTGCCAATCCGCCGAAGGCGGACTACGATCTGTTATATCACGATTAGAAATTGGCATGATTAGTTTGCGTTTTGATCAATTGACTGCGATAACCGGCGGGACGCTGTACAACACCGGCAACGCCTCCAGATCGTTCCGGGGCGTTTCGATCGACAGCCGCTCCACGAAGACCGATGAGCTCTTTTTTGCCATCCGCGGCGTTAGAAACGACGGCCACGATTTTATCGACCAGGCTGTCCAAAAAGGCGCCAGCGGCATCGTTGCTGAACTCACTTACCCGAAGCTGGACCATATCGGAGGCGACGTGGCGGTCGTTGCCGTCCACAACAGCCATGAAGCGATGATAAAATTGGCGAAAATGTATCGAGAGACCAGCCGCGCTCGCTTTGTCGCTATCACCGGTTCCAACGGCAAAACCACCACCAAGGAATTGGCCTTTCGTTTGATAAGTACAGTCGAAGGCCACGTTTACTGTTCTCCCGGCAACCTGAACAATCTGTACGGCGCGCCGCTGGCCCTGTTTGCCATGCCTGCCGATACCACAGTGGCGGTAATGGAGTTGGGAATTTCGACACCGGGTGAGATGACCCGTCTGGCGGAAGTCATTCGGCCGGACGTCATCGTTATCACCAACGTTGGTCCTTCGCATTTGGAGTTTCTCGATTCTGTTGAAGCTGTGGCGCGAGCCAAGCTGGAACTGGTGAAGGCGGCTCCTGAAGATGTGCCGGTGATTGTGAATGCCGACGACGCTGTTCTCATGGCCGAGGTGCAGAAGCTTCGCAGCAATCTCATTACTTTCGCGGTTGACAGTGAGGCTGACGTGACGCCTGAATCAATCAAACGGGATGATCCCGGCGCCTCCTTGGTCACGATCAACAGTCATACCTTTCGGCTCCCTCTGGCGGGAAAGCATCAGGTGTACAACCTGTTGGCGGCATATGCAGTGTTCAGGACTCTCGGTTTCACCTTCAAAAATATCAACACTCTTCTTTTGCCGCTTAGTACAGCTCCGATGAGAGGACAGATCGTTCAAAAGGACGATACTATATTTTTTGCCGACTGCTACAACGCCAACCCCGATTCCGTAAAGGCCGGTCTGGAAGCATTTTTTGAAACGCCCGGGGGGAAACGGCGAATCGTTATCTTAGGCGATATGCTCGAATTGGGCGCCAGCGGTGCCGCCTATCATCGGGAAATAGGTCGCCTGCTCTCAAAGCACAGTTTTGACCTCGCCGTTTTCGTTGGTGACCTTTCAAAACATACCATCAAGGAGGTTTTGTCCTCCGGTATCGAGGAACATAAAGTTAGACACTATAACAATTCACACGAGTGTGCCCGTTCCATGGCGGAGTATTTTAGAGAGAACGACTTTGTCTTCGTTAAGGCCTCACGGGGAATCGGTCTGGAAGCGGTCATTGACGCCGTCGAGCAGATAGAGGAGGCGGACTGATGCTGTACCATCTGTTGTATCCTCTCACCAAGTACGTCTCCGGCTTCAACCTGTTCAAGTACATCACCTTCAGAACGGCTGGGGCAACTGTTACAGCCATCATTATCTGCCTGATCCTCGGCCCGTTTTTTATTCGCCTTCTGAAGAAGTATCAGGTGAAAGAGAGAATCCGCGAGGAAGGCCCCGCCAGTCACCGGCAGAAAGCGGGAACGCCGACAATGGGCGGCCTGATCATTCTTGCCGGGATCATCATCCCCACCCTATTGTGGGCGGACTTGAGCAACTTCTATGTTCTGATGCTGCTGCTGGCGACGGCCTGGTTGGGGTTGATCGGTTACATGGATGACTACTTGAAAGTCGTAAAAGGTCAACCCAAGGGGATGGTAGCCAGAAAGAAACTGGTCGGGCAGGTTTTGCTTGGCCTGCTGTTCGCCGTTATGCTCCAGCACTTCGCTCCCACCGACCAGTTCGACGGCACCACCGGGATCCCCTTCTTCAAGAACTATGTCCTCGTACTCGGTTTTTTGTACATCCCGTTTGTTATTGCAGTCATCGCCGGGGCGTCGAACGCCGTCAATCTCACTGACGGCCTTGACGGACTGGCCATCGGCTTGTGCGGGATTTCCTTGTTTGCCTTTGGCGGTATCGCATACGTCACCGGGCGACTCGATTTTTCCAACTACCTGCAGATCGAGTACCTGCCGGGCACCGGAGAACTGACCGTCTTCTGCGGGGCGGCGATTGGCTCCTGCCTCGGCTTCTTATGGTTCAACTCCCATCCCGCCGAAGTCTTCATGGGCGACACCGGTTCACTCGCGCTGGGAGGCGCGCTGGGAGCGATGGCCATCATGCTCAAGAAAGAACTGCTTTTAGTCATTGTCGGCGGAGTTTTTGTAGTTGAAGTGCTGTCGGTAATTATTCAAGTTGTGTCGTACCGTTACCGCGGCGGCAAACGGGTGTTCAAAATGGCGCCCATTCACCACCATTTTGAACTGTCCGGGTGGTCGGAATCCAAGGTGGTCGTCCGCTTTTGGATCATCGGCGCCCTGTGCGCCCTGGTAACGCTGGCGACGTTGAAAGTACGATGACGGTTGAAGAACGGATAAAAAACAGACAGATCGGTATCGTCGGGATGGCTCGGTCCGGTATGGCAGCCGCCTACCTGGCCGTTAGCCGGGAAGGGAAGCCGTTTGTATCCGATTCCGCCCGCGCCGAGTTGCTCACCAAACAGACGGACCAGCTGCAACGCGACGGTATCCCCTTTGAGGCCGACAGACACTCGGAGCGTTTGCTGCAGTGTGAGTATCTGGTGCTATCTCCGGGAGTGCCGCCTGATCTTCCAATATTGGAAGACGCGCGACATAAAGGTCTTCCCATATTCTCCGAGCTGGAGTTTGCCTTTTGGGTTTGCCCGGGCAAAGTCGTTGGTGTCACCGGCTCCAACGGCAAAACGACCACCACCACTCTGATTGGTGAAATATTCTCCGCCGCCGGCTATGATACCTTTGTCTGCGGTAACATCGGCCGACCCTTCAGTGAGGTTGTTCATAAGATCAGCAAAGATGGCGTCGCGGTAGTCGAAGTCTCCACCTTTCAGCTTGAGGCCATAGCCGACTTCAAGCCACAAGTGGCACTTATTTTAAATCTGACGGCTGACCACCTGGATCGTCACGGCAGCTTCGATAAGTACAAAACCCTCAAGTATCGCATCACCGAAAACCAAACCACCGACGACTTTCTGGTTCTAAACCGGGACGACCGCGAAATCATGAGTGACAATATCACTACTAATGCCCGGAAGGTATTTTTTACTACTACAGATGCTGCCGATGCCGGAGCCTTTGTCAGAGACGGCTACCTTTACGGGAAGTCCAATCAAGAGGAATCACGTATTATCAGATGTAGTGATATTCTCATTCCCGGCCCGCACAACCTTCAGAATGCCGCAGCCGCAGCCTGTGTCGCTGCTCTGTTTGACATTCCCGCGCCAACAATTGAAAAGGTGCTGCGCGGTTTTCCGGGCGTTGAGCATCGTTTAGAAAGCGTTGGTCGGGTTGCCGGGGTAAGTTTTGTCAACGACTCCAAAGCTACCAATATCGATTCCGTCTGCTGGGCGCTTCGGTCCATAGACACACCCATTTATCTTATTGCCGGCGGGCGCGACAAAGGAAACGACTACCGGCCGCTTATTGAGTACGGCAAGAACAAGGTGAAAGGCTTAGTCGTCATTGGTGAAGCCAAAGAGAAGATATTCAACGCGCTGGGAGGGGCATTCCCTGTCCAGTTCGCCGATTCGCTGGAGGAAGCGGTACGGAAGAGTTTTGACCTGGCCCACCCCGGAGAGACCATTTTGCTCTCACCCGGCTGCGCCAGCTTTGATATGTTTGATAACTTCGAACATCGCGGCCGCGTTTTCAAGGCTGCGGTAGCAAACCTGAAAAATGGTGCGCATAAGAACCAGACGGTATCCAACTAAGCGGAGAATCGACGAGAGACTCCTGCTGGTCTACCTCATCACACTCGTGGCGGGGTTGGTGATGATCTATTCTACTTCTTCAATGCTGGCCGAAGCGAGATTCGGATCACATCTGCATTTTCTGTGGCACCAGGCGCTGTGGGCAGTGTTGTCCCTGGCAGCCATAGCAGTGGTCTGCAAGCTTGACCTGGCAAAAGCCGCCCTCTATTCCCCACTGTCGTTTTTGGGGATGCTTGTTGCGCTGGGTGCGGTCTTCCTGATGCCCGAGCGCAACGGCGCCCATCGTTGGCTGGAAATCGGTCCTATGACTATCCAGCCCTCAGAGCTGTTCAAGCTCACGATGATTTTTTTCCTTGCTTTCTCTCTTTCCAACCAGAAGCGAAACATTGGCGACACCCGACAACTGCTGCGGCGCTATGGACCTTTGCTTGGAACCGGACTGGCGCTGATCCTGTTGGAACCCGACCTGGGCACGACGATCGTGGCCTTTACGACTGCCCTGGGTATATTTTACCTGGCCGGGGCGCGCGTGAAGCATCTCGCGATGGCCCTGGTGCCGTCGATAGGGGCAGCGGCATTCTTTGTCTTTGTTTTAGGATATAAAAAGGCCCGCGTGCTGGATTATCTGGCATCGGTGCTGGATCCCCTTCAGGGAAGTTACCAAACCCGGCAGGCGGCCCTCACGCTGGGAGCGGGCGGTATCTTTGGAACCGGGCTGGGTGACGGACGCCAGAAGTTGTTTTTCCTGCCCTACCCGCACACTGATTTCGCCTTTGCAGCGATGGGCGAAGAGATCGGGTTGATCGGCCTGCTGGTGGTACTGACGTGCCTCTTCTACATTCTCTGGCGCGGGCTGAAAATAGCATCGGCGCAGCCGGACAGGTTCGGTTATCTGCTGGCGTCAGGTATGACGCTGTCGCTGTTTGTCAACTGTGCCGTCAACATCGGGGTTGTCACCTGTCTCCTTCCGGTGACCGGACTGGCGCTGCCGTTTTTTTCCTATGGTGGCTCCTCCCTGTTAGTTTCGAGCGTGGCAGTTGGGGTGCTGCTGAACCTGTCAAGGAGGACGGCGAGGTGAGTATGGGAACCGAGACGGCCAGGATCGTTTTTGCGGGTGGCGGCACCGGAGGGCATCTATTCCCGGCAATCGCGATTGCCGACAGGATCACGGAGCTTGTGCAAAACAAGATGACGGTCGACATCGCCTTTGTCGGTACAAAAAGAGGCCTGGAGTATAGAATGCGGGAGTCGCTCGGATATCCGCTGCATCTTATCCACGTCCGCGGCATCGCCCGCTCGCTTACATTGAGAAATCTGCTGGTACCGTTCATCCTGATAGGAGCGCTGGTGCAGTCCATGCTGCTGTTGCGGAAGTTGTCTCCTGACGTTGTGATAGGAACCGGAGGGTATGTATCCTGGCCGGTTCTCAAAGTTGCGGCGTTCAGAAAGATCGTCAGTGTCCTCCAGGAACAAAACTCGTTTCCGGGAATCACCACGCGCCGCTTGGCTCAAAGGGCGGAACGAATCTATCTCGGTTTCGAGAAAGCAAGAGAACACCTTCGGACTAAAGGCAAGATCATCGTCACCGGCAACCCGGTGCGGGCGTCGGTGGTGAATGGAAGTCGGTCGGAGGCGATAAAAGCATTCGGTCTTGATCCCGAAAATAAAACTATTCTGGTGTTGGGCGGAAGTCAGGGAGCACGTACGGTAAACAACGCCGTGCTGGCCAGCCTTGAGAAAACGCAACTACCCACCGAATATCAACTTTTGTGGCAAACGGGAAAAAGGGATTACAAGGAAGTGACCGCACGATCGGGCAGAAAGGTTACTGACTGCGCCCTTTTTCCCTTTGCCGATAGAATGGACCTGGTGTATGCCGCCGCGGACCTGGCTATAGCCCGCGCCGGAGCTTTGACGCTGGCGGAGCTGACCGCCTGCGGTCTGCCGTCGATTCTCATTCCCTATCCACACGCAGCTGGGGATCACCAGAGGAAAAATGCCGCCGATCTTGTTGACCGGAAGATGGCCGTGGTCATCGATGACAAGGGCTTAGATGCCGTTGATCTGCTCGGTGAGGCGGTAGCGCTTCACCGCTCAGAGCGCTTTCAACAGATGAAAAGGACAATCACGGAATGGAACCATGGTAGAAGACCGGCGGCCGATGTCATCGCGGAGGACATTGTCAATCTCATCTGCGAAGTAAGAAAGGCTGGACGTTAGAGGTGCCGGGGACTTCTACGCTTAAAGAAAAGGTCAAGCGCTTTAGATGTGACAAGATGATGTTTGGAAAAGTAAAAAAGCTATACTTTGTCGGGATCGGTGGCGCCGGAATGTCCGGCATTGCCGAAATCCTTTACAACCTTGGCTACCATATCGAGGGTTCCGACCACACCTCCAGCGAAGTCACGGACTATCTTCAGTCCCTGGGGATGACCATCCACAGTGAGCACCGGGCCGACAACCTTCAGAATATGGACGTGGTGGTGATTTCCTCCGCGGTTGGTGAGGACAATCCCGAAGTTGTCGAAGCGCGGCGGCAAGGCATCCCGGTGATCAAACGGGCGGAGATGCTGGGGGAGCTGATGCGGTTGAAGTTCGCCATCGGCGTTTCCGGTACGCACGGCAAGACGACGACCACTTCAATGATCGGCAAGATCCTTCAGTATGGCCATTACCAGCCGACGCTTATCGTCGGGGGAGTCGTGGCTGAATTGGGCACCGGCGCGTCTTTAGGGAAGGGTGATTACCTGGTGGCGGAAGCTGATGAATATGACCGCTCCTTTCTGTCGATGTTTCCCACCATGGCGGTGATAACCAACCTTGAAGGCGACCACCTGGACTGCTACGCCGACATGGACGACCTAATCAATTCGTTTTTGACCTACATGAACCGCGTACCGTTTTACGGCTCGGTGGTTATTTCTGCCGATGACGAGCGTTTGTTGGCCCTGCGACCAAGAATAACCCGCCATTATGCAACCTTCGGTTTTTCCACCGACGCTGACTATCGCGCAGTAGAGGTCAGTTTGAAGCCGGGCCGCTCGACCTTTTCGGTCTACCATCACAACGATCTTCTGGGTGAAATTATTCTGCACGTGCCGGGCAGACACAATATCGCCAACGCCCTGGCGGCGGTGGCTGCCTGCCGTGAACTGGAGGTGCCGTTTGTCGCCATCGCTGAGGGCTTGCTCGATTTCAGCGGCGTCGAACGGCGCTTTGAGATTGTCGGGGAGATCAACGGCATTATGGTGGTTGACGACTACGCCCACCACCCCACTGAGATCAGAGCCACCCTCAAGGCGGCCAAGGAGGTATACAACCGGCGGGTGATCGTTGTCTACCAGCCGCATCTTTACAGCCGCACGCGTGATTTCACCAGTGAGTTCGCAGAGGCGCTCTCTATGGCCGACAAGTGCCTGCTGGTGGACATCTATCCGGCCCGTGAGAAGCCGATTGAGGGCATCACCTCGGAGGTAATCATGCGGCAGGCTCACCGCAAGGGTATTGGTGATTTTCGTTTCGTCGGCTCGAAAGATAACGCTCCTGAGGAAGTTACAAAGATTACTCGGCCAGGCGACATCGTTATAATTATGGGAGCCGGCTCCATAACTCGCATAAAAACGCGATTGCTTCAAGCGCTGGAAAAGAAATGAACGTATCTCTCAAAAGAACGAAATTGTTTTTCGCCTTTGGGGTGGTGATTGTCGCCGTATCGGTTGGAGTCGTCAACTTTACTAACGTCTGCCGCCTTGAGGCGGTAACACTCAATGGCGAACCGGTCAACGATTGGCCCGGCCGTTTCGATATGCTCCGTGAAAAATCACTGTTCCGCCAGCCGCTTGACAGCCTGGCGCACGTTGTTCTGACCAACGAGGGCACGTTCAAAGTTGACATCTCATATTCCTGGCCGCACACCCTGAACATCAGGACCAATGCCTTCTCCCCCACCTGCTTCCTGCTGGACAAAACGTCAGGCCGGCTTTGCGGTCTTGAGGAAAATGGGCGGATCGTTCCGCTTCAGAACGCCGTCACCGACTGGGAACGACCTGT
>Ga0209986_10003943_pt1 | contig 12774 bp, 10 predicted proteins | sample BlataG_FD_183168 | JGI IMG/M metagenome (GOLD analysis project Ga0209986, IMG submission 183168) | Deep subsurface microbial communities from Black Sea to uncover new lineages of life (NeLLi) - Black_00105 metaG (SPAdes) (version 2) | ecosystem: Environmental > Aquatic > Marine > Oceanic >...
ATAGTAGTTGTGTGCGTGGACCATACTCAAGTAGCCGAAGAAGTAGTCGAAGCCATTATGTGCGGGGTCACCCGGCGGTGGATGGCCTATTCCCCACTTGCCAATCGCTGCCGTAATATAGCCGGCATATTTTAGTATCTCGGCTACGGTAACATCCTCGGGTTTCATCAGGGCAGGCGAATTACCACGCACGCGGCAGTGGCCAGTGTGCAGGCCGGTCATCAGTACGCACCTCGACGGAGCGCAGACCGTCGAGCCTGCATAATGCTGTGTGAAAAGCATGCCCTCGGCGGCCATCTGGTCTAAATTCGGCGTCTTGATTTCCTTCTGGCCATAGCATCCTAAGTCACCATAGCCCAAGTCATCGGCGAGGATAAAAATGATGTTAGGCTTTTTTCTCTTTGCTGCAATCTCCCCCTGTTCCTGTCTTCGATAGGAAGACACAGGGGCACAGCTTACAAACAGTGAAGAAGCTGCCGCTGAACCTGCTGCAAAACCGACTGTCTTGAGAAATTCTCTTCTGGTATGCTTTGACATATCTATTCTCCGATTGAGTACTTAGTCACAAGCGCACGCGCTCCTCTTTCTCCAGAATACGCACGAGGCGGCTTGCCAGCCGCTTGACATATTCGTAGTCATCACTTTCCGCGGCCCGCAGTGCGCCAAGAAGAGGGCGAGATTTCTCTCCGATGTCTTCTAACGCCAGAGCGGCGTAGTGGCGCACTACCTGGTTGTCGTTTTTGAGTTCGCGCAGCAAGACAGGAAGTGCTATGCTTTCCATATCCATCTTGCAAAGTGCTCGGGCGCATTCAACACGGACGCCAGCCGAGCTGTCCTTCAAGGCCGCACGCAATACCGATGCGGCGGCCTCCGCCTGCCGGCCCTGCCCGCCAGACGTATGGCGGGCCAGATTACCCAGTTTTCTCGCTGCCCACCAGCAAACGGACGGCCGTTCGTCTTTCACTGCGCTGATAAGCTTTCCTACCGCAGGTTCGCTTTGTTCGCCAAGCTCAATGACTTTTAGAATACCATCGATAAGATCACTGTTTTCCTTGTGTCGCAAAATAGCATACCTGCTGTCATACTTTTTGGCCAACTGCTCAAGCTCAGGCTCAGGGACCAGGCCCAGGTCGTTTGTCCGGCGCATCCACTTAAGCAGCGTTGCCCGCAGATGTTCGCCCGCCAGACGTATGGCGGGCGAGAGCGTATCCTGATGTTCACCAGAACCAGCAAGATTATTCATCTCGTATGGGTCATTCTGCAAATCGTACAGCTCTTCAATCGGCCGGGGACATGCAAAAATGCGGGCCTGGATGGGGTTGAGCTTGCCCTCGGCAAGAAGCTTGCGCATAGTTTTAATAATCTGCTTATTGTCTTTGTACCTGTTGGGCTGAAGATGCGCGCGGTCAGGATAAAAATTTCGAATGTACTTATAGCGTTTGGTACGGACACATCGGATGCAGTCAAGGGTTTCATCGCAGCGGTCACGGGCCGCAAAGACGTAGTCGCGCGGCTTATAGTCGGGGCCAAACAAAGGCCGCCCTTCCATATAATCCGGTATGGTGATACCGGCCATATACAACGAAGTGGCAGCAATGTCGATGTGGATGACCAGGTCTTCGCGCACAGTTCCCGTGTCTATCACACCAGGGCAACGTATTATAAGTGGAACACGAATACCTTCGTCATAAAGGAACTGCTTGCCGCGGGCGTGGCTGATGCCGTGGTCGGTCCATAAAAACACGGCCGTGTTATCGGCGATGCCTTCATCTTCGAGACGCTGGAGGATTTTGCCGACTTGGATGTCAAGGTAAACAATGGAGTTGAGGTACCGTGCCCAGTCCTCGCGAATCACGGGATGGTCAGGATAGTATGGCGGCAGTTTCACATTCGCCGGGTCGACAGGGTCAGGCACCTGTGCCTTGCGGTACTTTCCACCCCGCAATTGGAGCTGGGCAAAGAACGGCTGGCCTGGCTTGCGGTCCTTCCAATCGTTACTGTCATAAATAGCTGGGTCCCAGATAAAATTGTAGTCGGTTTTGCCGAGTTTTCTGTCTTTGCGGTGCAGATTCTTGTGGTAAACGGTGGTCTTTGGTCCGCCGTTGACAGTGTAGTAGCCGTGCTGCTTGAAGTACTCAGGCAAAAGCTTGATGTGTTTGGGCAGATAGATTTCCGAGCCGGGGTAGGAGCTGCGATGATGATGGGCACCGATAGTGGTCTGGTACATTCCGGTAACCATAGCGGAGCGGCTGGGCGAACAGACCGGCGAAGCGACAAAGGCCTGTTTGAACAGCGCCCCTTCGCGGGCCAGCCTATCGATGTTGGGAGTCCGGATGGTCGTTTCACCGTAGCAGCTCCAATGAGGTGACATATCTTCTGCCACAATCCAAAGGATGTTTGGCCTGCCCTTGAGTTTCCTGCCGGTCAACGCATTCGTATCGCTGACACAGGAAGGAACCATCAGGGAAGCTGCTCCCACTGATGCTGTCTTTAGGAAATCACGTCGGTCCATAAAATATTCCTTTTGTCGTTTTTTAAGCGCGCTTCTGCTTTTTATTTTCTGCATGAGGATTATACTTCGGATTGTGTTTAGTGGGAACGGGGGCGTTGATTGACTTGCGCCAGTTCTTTAGCAGCTCGTGCAGTTGCTTAGTCTTTTTCGGCATTTTGGCGGCCAAGTTGTTCTCTTCCCCGATATCGTTCCTGAGGTTGTACAATTCCAGCGTATCATCTTCAAAGTACTCTATCAACTTCCAGTTCCCTTTTCGAACGGCCCCTGCGGGCGTCGTTCGCCATATTCCCTTCCAGCCGTAGTTGGCCTGCAGGTAGGCTGGAAAATGCCAGAAGATTGCTTTGCGCTCAAGTGTTCCGCTCTGCGTCAGTAGAGGCAGGATGCTCTCGCCATCGAGAACTTGTCCCGAAGGCTTCGGTGCACCTGCCATTCCCAGCATTGTAGGATAGAAATCGATGCCGCTTACAGGGACGTCACAGATACTGCCTGGCTTTATCTTGCCGGGCCAGCGCACAATCAGAGGCACGCGAACACCACCCTCGTACAGCATTCCCTTACCTCCCTTAAGTGGTTCCATCGACGTTATCCCTACAACGCCGCCATTATCGGAGAAGAAAAACACGATGGTGTTATCCGCGAGGCCAAGCTCGTCAAGCTTGCCCACAACCCTGCCAACACTCTCGTCAACACTTTCTATCATAGCAGCGTAAGTGGGGTTGTTCTGCCCGCCACTTCCCTGCTTCTTTTTATATTTCTCAATTATCTCCTTCTTGGCCTGGATCGGTGTGTGAACCGCGTGATGTGCCAAGTACACGAAGAAAGGTCTGTCTTTGTACCTCCCTATGAAGTCAATCGCCTTGTCGGTCACGCGGTCGGTGAAGTACTCACCCGCAGGGCTGAAGTGCCCCTTACCATGGTCCCTCTGGAACTCAACGTCAAAGCCCCGGCTGGCGGGCGCAAACTCAGGACCCCCACCAAGATGCCATTTTCCAAAATGACCACAGACATACCCGGCGACCTTCAATGCCTCAGCGACGGTGACAACTTTGGGGTCAAGCTTTGTCTTATTCCGTATCGGGACCAGCTTCCGCAAATGTGCCTTGCCGCGTTCCGAACTGCCCACCGTATAAACCCCGTGACGCGGCGTATATTGGCCGGACATAATGCAGGCTCGTGTCGGCGCGCAGTTGGGAGCATTGGTGTAAGCACTGGTGAAGATGACACCCTGGTCGGCAAGTTTGTCAATATTCGGTGTCTCGTAATACCGACTGCCCATGCAGCCGAGGTCTTTCCAACCGAGGTCATCGATTAAAATAAATACGAAATTAGGCCTCTCGCCAGGCGAACGGCCCGCAAGCCGCCAGGCGCCGCATCCGTGAACGGCCAGTGCCGCTGACGCAGCACCGAGTCCAACGGCCTTTAGAAAATCACGTCGATTCAAATTATTGCTCATAAGAAAAGTACTTCCATCAACACTCCTGTTGACCAAGAAATCTACCACAAAGCAGCCTGGATTACCACTATTTTCCAGTCATTATGTGTTTGTGTAAGCGCTGCCGAGGTCACGCACCTCAACGAGTTGCTCAGCCAGCGGCGTTTTACACCTGCTCTTAGATTTGCCACCTGACTCTATCAGCCGAACGGGTGTGCCTGGTAACCGAACCGGCACTAATAGCGGCCGCTATTTGCGTAAATCTCGGCATCGTATAATCGAAGAAACGCTTATAGCCTTCGCAAAAGTAGCTTTCCCGATTCGCGCGGCGGTCGTTCAAACGAATCCTATCTTTCACACAACCGCCGCGACAGACGGCGAGGTATGCGCAGACAAGGCACTTGTTGCTAAGTTCTTGCTTGGCCCGCGCAAAGGTTCGCTTTTTACCGCCGGCGGCGAGTTCCTTCATCGGCGTTTCCAGGATGTTGCCCAGTTGCCACTTCGGTTCTACAAAAAACTCACAGGCAAAGCTGTCGCCTGTGTGCTCGACGACCAGAAAACCAGTACACTGCTTACTGAAAGTGCAAACCGTGTGTTTGCCCATAACGTAATAGGTTACTATAGAGTCAAACTGACGAATGTTCAGCTTTTGTGGGCCGTAGCTGCACCAGCGGTCAAATATCCTGCACAAAAACTCGCCATACTGCTGCGGCGTAATTGAAAAATCCGCTATCTTGCCCGTGGCAGGGTCACGCTCAAGACACGGGATAAACTGCAAATACGTCAAGTCATTTTCAATAAAGAAATCAAACAGCTCATCCGGATGCTCCACATTCCTGTTGTTTAGCAAAACAAGGGCATTAAATTCAACCTTATACTTCTTGCAGTTTTCGACAGCCCTCATCACTCTGTCGAATGTACCTGAGCCGGAACGGTCCAGGCGATAGTAATCGTGAAATTCCTTGGGGCCGTCTATACTAATGCCCAAGAGAAATTTGTTATCGTGTAAGAACCGGCACCACTGAGCATCGAGCAAAATTCCGTTGGTCTGCAGCTTATTGCTTACCTGCTGGCCGGGGATGCCATATTTCTTTTGCAGTTCCACCGCCCTTCTATAGAAATCCAGCCCCATCAAAGTAGGCTCACCGCCCTGCCACGCAAAGCCGACAACCGGAAAATGCAACTGCATGAAATCTTTGACAAGCCTGTTGAGGACTTCATCACTCATTCGCTGTCTGCCCCGCCCAAACTCAGGCGCTCTGTCCTTGTAAAAACAGTACTTGCAGTCGGCATTGCAATCTGAACCGGATGGTTTGATTAAGAGGGTAAAAGGCTGCATTACAATAGTTGAATCAAATAAGTTTAACCATTATTCCTCGGCCATTCTGTGTTTTTGTAGCCACTTTTTGACCCACTGCTCTGCCTGCTCAACGCTTTGCAATTTTCCCTCCAACTGGGCGATGTACATTTCTTCGGCCAACTGACCGAGAACTGGGCCAGGGACAGCACCCAATCGAATCAAATCGTGGCCGTTAAGCAATGGTTTGGGGCGTAACTCAACGTCACCGAGGGCCTTTATCCTCTTGCGCAGCTTTATCAGTGGAGCGACCCCCCTTCTTGCCTCTGGCAAGAGGCAGGGGGGGCTGGCCTTTTGGATAGCCCTTTGCAGCTCGTACAGGTCCCAGAAATAAGGCTCGGCAAGTATCATTTTCAGCCGGCCTAAAGACATCCGGTCATCGAGCAGTTTGCCCCGGTTGGTCAACAGGAATTTTACGTGTTTGTTCTCACTTCTGCTAAGTTTCAGGATAGCACATTTTTTGAGCGCAAAGTCCATCTCAAAACCGGCAAAAAGGCAAGCAAGCGCAAGAGCAAAATCGACTCTTTTTCGCAAGTGTCCCAGCACCTCAACTGCAAACTCTGCCTGTTCGCCAACAAAGTCGGGGAAAATTGTTTCAGCTAAGCCGCTTTCAATCAATAGGGACACGCCAGCGGAACGATTCAGGCTAACGAGTGTGCCTTCCAGCTCCATACGGGTGCGTTCGCCGCTTATCTTGGTTATATTATCTGCATTCCTGCAAATCGCTGACCAGGTTCTCGGCTCAATTGCAAACCCAAGCTGGGTGGCAAACCGCACGGCCCGCAACATTCGCAGATAATCTTCGCCAAACCGCTCCTCGGGTACACCGATAGTTCGCACTATCTTCTTTTTCAGGTCTGCTTGGCCATTGACATAATCGATTACCTCTCTTTTCAGCGGGTCGTAAAACATTCCATTGATGGTAAAATCTCTTCGAGCGGCATCTTCGGCGGCGCCGGCAAATCTGACTTTTGCTGGGTGTCTGCCGTCAACATAGCCGGTTTCGGTCCGGAATGTGGCGACCTCTACCTGCCGGTCTTCGAGCAAAACGATGACCACGCCAAATTTTGCTCCGACCTTCAGCGTGCGTTTGAATAATTTCATAACGTCGTTGGGATGAGCATTCGTCGCGACATCGAAATCTTTGGCAGGCCGGCCGAGCAGCATATCGCGGACACAGCCGCCCGCCAGCAGAGCATCAAAGCCATTGCTGCATAATCGCTTGACTATTTTTATAGCTGCTTGCCTGCTTGTCATTCATTCACCCGCTGCAATATAGTCACGGCCATTGTGCCCCACTGGCGTCGCTCTATCACGTCAAGCCGGCCGTATTGTTCCAACAGCTCTGTGCGTTTGCGCGTCCTGACCACAGCAAAGCCTTCCTGTACAAGCTGCTGCGAGATAGAAGTCAACAGTCGGCCCAGCGGTGAATCAACCCGGACATCTTCTGTGCAGGCGTAGGGAGGGTCAACAAAAATAAGCTCATACCCATGCCGGTCAGAATCAAGCGGTGCACCGATTTTGAAGGCGTCGGCCGTTATAACTTTTGACTCCTTAACGAAGGCAGCTTTTTCTATATTCCTGTTCAAAATCGTAACGACCTTCGGGTCCTGCTCGATAAAAGTAACAAACTCAGCCCCCCTGCTCAAAGCCTCAAGGCCCAGAGAGCCGACACCACAAAACAAATCGGCCACGATTTTACCTTTCGGCAAACCATACTTATAAAGTACGCTGAAAAGCGACTCCTTAACCCTGTCGGTAATTGGCCGACTGTCCCTGCCCCTGGGGCTGAGCAATTTCATACCCCGCTTTGTACCGGCTATGATTCGCATTTTACTTCTTTTGTTGGACAGATTTTCGCCAAGCCTTTGAGGTCAACAAAATGTTTGAGCATTTCGCCAACTTTTTCCTTTCCCCGCCACTGTTTTTTCTCTATCTGGAAAAAGACGTGAAAATTGCCGGCCCAGAGCCAGATATTGGTCCAGTTTCCGCCACCTTCGCTGATATAATAAAGACCATCAAGCATTCCGGCGCCTTCAGGTATAAGGGGCCTGTCACGGATGCGCAATTCTCCAAAACACAGCGTATCGCCATTGGCATCCTTCCAGTGGCAGGTGACAGCGGCTTTAGAGAATTTCGCATCAGTTGATATGTCAGTAACGCCAGGATAAGCGCTGCCGCCTTTAAGTAGGTATTGCTTCATAGCTTTGTTCAACGCCGAGTCCTTATCTTTGAGGCCGCCTGTCAGTTCCTTTATCTTGTCATCATAAGGTTTGATTATCTTTTTCTTTTCCGTATCAAGCCTCTTTTTCTCGGCTTCCAACTTGACTATAATTGCTGCCCGCTTATTTGGGTCGGTCATTCTGCCAATATCAAGGCGGGCTTGGCATCGCTTAAGCTCCTCCTCAAAGTGTTCTATTGTTTGCCTGTCTTTCGTCAACTGTTCGCTACTGGGCGGCCAATCTTTCAATCTGCTCATCAAAGCCTTAACTTTAAGCCGCCCAGCAAGCAATTGTTTGGTCACCTCCCGGCGTTCCCGGTCAATGGGAGCACGCTTTGCAGCATACTTTTTTGAACATGCTAAACTTTCCTTGGCCAGGGTATTTAAGCGATTATCGCTTCGCGTTGCGTCAATTTTGGCCAATCCTTTCAGGTCGATGAAATCCCCGACGATTTTGGCAATCTTTTCTCTGCCTCGCCATTCCGGTTTTTGTGGCACAAAAAAGTTGATGCGAAAATAGCCGGCCCAAACCACGATGTTGTTAGGCCAATGGTTACTGACATAGAAAGTATTATCCAGCATCTCCGCGTCTTCAGGAATAACAGGTTTTTGCTTCAGTTTAATAGTTGCCCACGCCAGCCATTTGCCCCCGCCATCCAGCCAGCGATATTCTACAAAACCACCGTAATAATGCGGGCTCACAGTTGTACCGGCCAGTGCCTGATAGCTCTCTACGGGTATAAGGCAATACGGCTTCATAGCTTTTTCAAAGGCCGCCTCCTTGTCTTTGACTTCTTCCTTTAGCTCTTCTATCCTCTCCCGAAATGGCTGGCCGGCTGCCAGCTCTTCAGCAAGCAGTCTTTTCCTGTCTGCGTCATACTTCTCCAGCAGTTGAGCACGTTCGTTGGCATCTGTAATTTTTGCCAACTCAATACAGGCTTCACGCGTCGCGATCCACCTTTTCAATTGGTTAATATTATCGAGGTAGTATTTTACCTTTTTGTCATCAAAAGCCGGTTCCTTAAACCACTTAAGCCTGTAACGGACTTCCCTCAGCCGGCTACTCAAGTCACTGCTGGCCGCCTTCATATCAGCATTAATTGCCTCTACTTTTTTGTAGAGCATAAGACTTTCAGCAGCCAAATCATTAACGTCGCCGCACACTTTCTGTGCAACAAAACCCATTACAACAAATACAAACGCCACTCGAATGGTTCTATTAAACATCAGATTACCCTTATCACAGTAATAAGTTCTGCATTTGGACGGCGCATTGGCGGAACTTGTCGGCGGGAAGCGTTACGGTCTGCCATTTTGGGCTGAGCAGTTTCATACCTCGTTTTGAGCCGCCTATGATTCGCATTGAGCTACAATATACAATATGGAGCTATTTTTAGCGAGAAATTTCGTTTTAGATGCCGTTCCAGAAGCGTTATAATTGGCAAACCAAGCTGGCAATGTTTGTTAGCTTCGTTGGGCACAGGACATCCCACTTATATAGGACTTTTCACTTGACATTTTTCTCTCAACCGGATATGTTACGTGCAAGTAACGTTGTGCCCGAGCCGGCGACGCTTTTACTGTTTGGTCTGGGCGGGTTGGCGTTGTTGAGAAGGCGCAGAAGGTAGACCGTGACCTTTCGCTCGGGGCACGAGGCACGGATTACTTTCTTTGCAACAGCTTTGGTTTTTCTCTCTGCAGCCATTCGGGCAGTTGCTCACGTTTAACTTTTTCCCATAATCCTTTTTTTCCGCTGCGGGCACTTGCCTGTAACTGTTTGTACTTATGGTAAAAGCTGTGGCGAAATCGTAAGTCCGCATAGGCAAAACCTTCAGCTACCAGAACTTCATTCAAAAACCTCCTGTCCGGCAACTGAACGTAAGCTAACAGTCTGCCGTATTTGCCCCTTGTGCGGTTTCCCTTATCGAGGTAAACAGTTACCTGCTTTCCAAGAACGAATTCTTTTGTAAATTCAGCAGCCTCCGGGCCAAAATACATAACGGGCGTTTTGGGGTTTTTAGTCTCCGGCGTGTCGATTCCCCACAGCCGAATTCTCGTATGGTTGTATTTCCCATCGGGGACATCTATGTCGATGGTATCGCCGTCAACTACCTTTACGACAGTGAAGGTTTTACCGTGATATTTTTCAAAGTCATAGGCTTTTGCCTGTTCGCCGGATTTAGGTCGCCGCTGCAACTTACGCCTGACAGGGCTGCGGTCCAGCCAGATTAGTAACGCCAAAAGCAGCAGAGACACGACGAATATTGCGTTTCGCCGGCGCCTGCTCATTGCGTAAGTGTGTCTCTTTGCCTTAGATGACATTTAGTTGTTTCTGAATGGTGAATAGTATTTAGCAACGCGCGCGCTAAGTCATGAGTTACGAATCATGAAGCGCTTCGTTTCTCAGCTGGTTTATCTAACTCAAAGGCGCCACAAACCGCCTCAAGGGCCTTGTCGGCCTGTTCTTTATTGACGATGCAGCTAATACGAATCTCGCTGGTGGTGATTGAATCGATATTGACCTCGGCTTTGGCCAGGGCGCCGAACATTTTATCGGCGACGCCGTAGTGGGTTCGCATACCTACGCCGACCACGGAAATTTCGGCAATATCGTCCCGAACGAAGACGCTCTCGCAATTAACCTCATCTTTGATTTGCTTGACTGCTTCTTTCGCAGCGGTCAAGTCCGAAATGTGAATTGTGAACGACAGATTCGCTTTTTCCCTGCTGACTTCCGTTTGAACAATGTCGCTTACAACTACTTTGGCCTGTGCCAGACGAGCGAATATTTTTGCGGCATTGCCCGGCTTATTATCTACCGCCACAAGACCTATCTTCGCCATATCTTTTTGTACCGTCGCTCCTGAAACCACTACACCTTCCATTTGTGGCACCTCATGAGTAATTATTGTTCCCTCTTTTTCATCAATACTGCTTCTTACATGAATCTTAACATCGTAATTTTTACCAACCTCGACGGCGCGAGTGTATATAACGCCGGCTCCAAGACTTGCCAGCTCGAGCATCTCATCGAAACTGATGTGGTCAACTTTCGCAGCGTCCTTGAATATTCGCGGGTCGGTTGTGTGGATTCCATCGACATCGGTATAAATTTCGCACCCCTCAGCGTCCAGAGCCGCAGCAAGTACGACCGCAGTTGTGTCCGAGCCGCCTCGGCCGAGCGTGGTTATATTTTCATTCTCATCTATACCCTGGAAGCCGGCGACAATAACAACTTTGCCTTTATCCAGCTCTTTGTGAATTCGTTCGGCGTCAACACTTTTTATCCGCGCCTTTGTATAGTCGCTATCGGTAATCATCCGAATTTGGCCGCCGGTGAAGCTGATAGCATCGTAACCCATAGCATCAAGGGCCATAGCGAAAAGTGAGACGGACTGCTGCTCGCCGGTACTGAGCAATTGGTCCATCTCACGCTTGGGCGGATTGGGATTAAGCTCCAGTGCGTCGGCGATAAGCTCATCGGTCTGCTTGCCGCGGGCGGAGGCGACCACCACAACCTGATAGCCGTTCTTGACTGCTTTGATTACTCGCCCGGCTGCTCGGCAAATCTTTTCCGCATCAGCCACCGAAGTGCCGCCAAACTTTTTTACAATTATTGCCACGGTTAATCTTCCAAAAATCCAAATCTTCTATTACCGTCTATTGAATTCGGTTTTAATCCTCCGTTCCTTTAGCTTTTTAAGAAATACTCCATCAGCTCAAAACCATTGTCTATTCTAAAGCCTGATTTAGCGGCATTGGATTCGCTAAAGTTTTTATGCAAAATGCCGCTAATATCCGTGCCGGCCATAGCAAACGGAACCGGCTCAGGCGAATGAGCCCTGCTTCGGACTGGAGTTGGATGGTCGGGTGCGACAAGTATTCGCCAGCTTTCGTAACCGTGTAACGCCTCAAGCACAGGCCCGACGATATATTTGTCAATCTGCTCAACAGCTTTTTTCTTCATCTCGGCGCTGCCGGTATGGGATGCTTCATCGGGCGCTTCTATGTGGACGAAAACAAGGTCATATTTGTCAAGCGCTTCTATCGCAGCAGACGCCTTGCCCTGATAATTTGTATCGACAAAGCCGGTGGCGCCCGGCACATCTATCAAATCAAAACCAATTAGCTTTGAGATACCCTTGACCAGGTCAACAGCGGTGATAGTGACGCCTTTGATTCCAAATCGCCTTTGGAAGCGCTCCATTACAGCTTTTTGGCCCTGTCCCCAGAGCCAGATGGAGCTTACCTGATTCTCGCCCAGGTCTCTTCTTACTTTGTTAATGTCGTGATTGGCGAAAAGCTGCTGTGAACGAGCCATCAAATCAGTAAGTAGCTCGGCACCTTTGCCGCGCGGAAGAATCTTTTCTATTGCCGTATGTATACTATCGTGCGGCGGATGCGTTTGAACATCGAAGTCGAGTCCTTTGAAAACCAGTAAGTGACGATAGCTTACGCCCGCATAGAAACAAATTTGCTCATTGCCAAACTGCTCGTTCAATTCTTTTATTAGCTTACCGGCCTCTTCAGTAGAGATATGTCCGGCGCTGTGGTCTGCCATTTTGCCGTCGGCAATGGTAACCAGATTGCATCTGAAAACCCAGTCGCTGGGCGACAGCTTGATATTGCGCGCCACCGCCTCAATAGGTGCTCGGCCGGAGTAGGATTGACGGGGGTCATATCCCAGCAGGCTCATCTGGGCAACGTCGCTGCCAGGCTCCATATTCTCAGGGACCGTCCGCACAATACCCTGTCTGCCCTCTGTGCTGATTTTGTCCATATTCGGCGTCTCAGCAGCTTCCAGCACCGTCCTATTACCGAGCTCCTCGATTGGCTCGTCTGCCGCACCGTCAGGAACTATTATCGCGTACTTAGTCACCAATCTTCATCCTACAGACTTAAAAACGTAAAATGTAAAGCGAAAAACGTAAAACTACAGCGTAAAACTTAAAACTAAACAGGTTTTGAATTTTCGGTTATGGTTTTTAATTTTGAATTATAGTTTTTCGCTTTTACCTTTAAGTTTTCAGTTTCAATCCTTGTCCTCCGGTATATCGACGATTCTTATGCAGACCGGTTTGCCGCCGATTACATCCAATGTTTCCATATCTTTCAATGCAGCGGTGATGTTTCTCTGTTCGGTGGGATGCGTTGCAATTACCACCGGCACGGTATTTTCCGGCCCACGACCCTCGTGTTGCAATGCGCCGGATATACTTATCTGGTGGTTGGCAAGTATCTTACTCCATTGA
>Ga0209986_10003944_pt1 | contig 12767 bp, 4 predicted proteins | sample BlataG_FD_183168 | JGI IMG/M metagenome (GOLD analysis project Ga0209986, IMG submission 183168) | Deep subsurface microbial communities from Black Sea to uncover new lineages of life (NeLLi) - Black_00105 metaG (SPAdes) (version 2) | ecosystem: Environmental > Aquatic > Marine > Oceanic >...
AGGAGGAGGGACTTCTTGTTGTCTTACTCTTGTGAAATAATCTGTAAGTCTTCGCCTATCCAAATCTTGGATCGAAGAGCCGGACACAGGCCGCGTTTCCAACCGGAAAGCGCCTCTTTGCTGGAACAGCCTTTCCAACTCTTCGGGACTGGCTTCCCGGCTTTGGCTGCCCACTCGAATATAATAAGTCCGATGGTTGGCATGCCACACATGGTGAACCGTCCATCCACGATCCACCCGCACTATCGCCACGTGCTTTCCGGGTTCTACATCGTGGATCTCCCCATAATAAGGAATAATTTCGGGACGGATTTTATCCCTACAAGCAGTCATCACCCATTCCTCTAAATCCGGTCGGGTGATCCCGGCGATGCTGCCGTCATCATCCACCCCGAGCAAAATACATCCCCCCTGAAGATTGGCAAAGGCCACAACCTCTTTGGCCAGGGAGCGGTTGTCCAGCGTATCCCTTTTAAACTCGGTTCCTGAGTTTTCACCGTTTTTTATTAGTTCTAATAATTCAGTCTTTGTCATCTGATCACCTCTAAAAACCGTACTTTAAACGTCGCATCTCAAAAGCATCTTTTCCCCCTTCCAGGACCTCTTCCACAAGTTCACGGACAAGCCGTACATCGATAGATCCCATATGTTCCCGAGGAAGCCTCGCCTTGCCTTGTCCTGCCTCTCCAAAAGCCGTTAGTCCTACTATCAGTTCGGCATCGCCCAGTACCGGGATATTAGCGTTATGTGTAGCAAAAATAAACTGACGTCTGCGTTTCTCCTCCCGCATCTTTGGCACTATACCATCAGTAATGAAGCGATTATCCAGATCATCTTCCGGCTGATCCACAACAAGAGGAGCATCTGACTCAAGTAACAGGAGGAGAAGTACTGCCGTAGCCTTTTGTCCGGTAGAAAGGTCTTCTAATGCCTGCCACGTGGGAGGTTGATCCTCAGCGGCTACGTTGAGTTTGATTGCAGTGGTAGGCGGCAAATCCAATTCTTCAATCTGCATGATCACATCGGGTTTTGCTTGGGTAATACGCTCTGACTGGCTGGAAGGAATGTTGAACTTCATAGAGCGCTTCACGACTATCTCTACATGCAGCCGCGAATAACGGCAGAGAGAATTCCGTGCTTTGAGTTAAAGAATCAATTGTTTCGGATAACCTTCCTCCGATTTGATCACGCAAGAGCTGAACCAGTGGTTCCCTATTGCCGCCAGCAGTAACATCAACGAGAACTCGTCCTTCAAGCTTTCGGCTTACCTTTTTGGCAGCGCGTTCTAGATTTCGGAATTCCTCGGCCTTCACATCTTCCCACTCAGACAAGAGGTTTCGCCTTTCAGTTTCATGTTCTTTCAGATTGCGCTGCAATATAGCTTGCCTTTCCTTCAGAGGGCGGAGTTCTTCAATTTGTCTCCTCAAGCGGATGAATTCTTCACCATCAATCTTAGATTTCTGTAGTTCACGCAAAATAGCTTCATATGATGCCATTACTACTTTTTTTCTCTCTTCCCATCGGCCCCGGATTCCTTGCAGCCCAGTCTGTGCTTTTTCTATAGCCTTTTTTATTTCAGCAGCAATATTCTTCATATCTCCGGTAAATTGGTTCAGGATAGCGTCCGTGTCAGCTAAAATTTCCTTTCCGGGAAGATTCTCCAGCGCTTTTGTTGAAACAAATGCACGATCTATGGGGAGAGCACCCTCTAATTGAGCCAGCAAATCCTTGAAGGGATCAAGGCGTTCTTCAGAGGTTTTAAGCACCCGCTCTTCACGCACAAGAAGACTCTGTTCTTTTAGCTTATCTTCAAGACCGGCCTCTTGAAAACGTCGCAGAGTTTCTTCAAGAGCCGGTAGGGTAGAGAGACGGTCTTCAATCTGAGAGAGTTCTCTATGTGTTTCGAGTAAGCGCGACCGTGAGCGTTCCAGAAGCCGGTAGACCCCTCTTTTCCGCTTTAGGATGTCAGCATCCCGCTCGACAAAACGGTCCAAAAGGCGAGTGAGTTTTTCTCTGCTCTTAGTAAGTTCTGATATCTCATGTTGCCCGAAAACTTCGGTCTGAGGGACAACATCGGTCGGAGTTAGATTGAGGACTTTGCCGGTCTCGTCTTTGACAACAGGAGGATTTGGGATGGTTCGTTCTATTAGGTAATGGCGCTTATCTGGATGGTAAGATCGGACCAACAATGAAATCTTTGTTCCACTGCGAAGCACCTGACGGATGATCCCCCCATGAACCTTGAGGGCTTCTTCGCCAAGCGGTTCCAAGCCCAGGACATAGCGCACACTCTCAACAACAGTAGATTTTCCGGTTCCCCTTCCACCAATCAGTACATTCAGGTTTTCATTGAAGTGAATTGCCGCGCCATCAAGAAACCCACCCTGCCAAGACAAGGCAATGAATTCGGTGTGTTCCTCCGGTGCAGGATCGCTATCCAGGCGAATCCTGGATAAAGGATCAAGAAACGCCTGACGCAAGCCTTCTAAAGTCACATTAGACATCTTTATCCAACAAGATGAGCCTGCCTTTGAGAAATCCTCAGGACTCGACACATCCTGTGCATTGATTACGGCTACAGGTCGATCGCGGAGATACTCAGGGTTTTTGTTCTCAATAATTGGTCGTATGTTATCTGGTGCATCACTGACTGGTCCCGGCAGTGCGCAAGCCATTAAATGTGGCCAGTTCCAAGCATTTATCCGTGGTTGGCCGGAAAGCTTATTTAGAAGTCCACCGTCACTAGCGACATGCGCAGCAACACAAACACTCCCCCAATTACTATGTGATTCCTTCAAGAATTCGGTAACATCATATTTGCCTGTCGGAGATCTTGTCTCTTCTCCATGGATGCCGCAATCGCCCAAAATCCGTTCCAAACTCTGCAAATCTTTCGATGGATCAAACAAACAAAGCAAGTGAACACCATCCTTGCTAACAGCTTCAAACCCCGGAAAAACAAATATTCCGGCATCTTGGGCAGCTTGAATGAGTGATTGTGACGTTCGCACACGGTAATGGTCGGTAACACCGATAACCTCAATACCAATTCTCTGGCACGCTTCCACCATCGCAGAATTATAATCCGATTCGTTGCTGTACAGCGTTTCTTTTTTGTGCCTTACAACGTAATCGAACGGGTTCACTTGAAGAGCGCAACGATAGAAACGGGCACCGTTGGGCAACTCAAGGGCATTTGTTATGGATTCCGTTTTATTCATTTTATTTCCTCGCCCATTTTAAGTCTCTCTTAGTTGTTTTCCGTTCACACTCGTGTATAGGTAATCGTTGCCGACTTACATTTCCGCTTTCTTTGATCTAAAAATCCCAAAGTAAATTTATCATCCGGCTTTTGGAAAATATCCAACCCACGACCTAAAATGATCCTCCATCCGGTGTCCGTTTCTATCCAACGATCATGAAGATTGCTGTCGAAAATATAATTGAACTCGATATGGTCACGGCTTAGTCCTGTTTTCAAATCATCAAGTTTACCTTTGAGTTCCGCTTCCTGATAGGCATCACAGCCTGTCACCAGGTCGAGGCTCAACATGTTTTCCATGGGCTCCAGAATTTCGCAGAAATTCATTAAATTGTAAATTTGGTACTGTAAACGGATGTAAGGATCAAATATCTTGATATGTTTAGCGCCCCGCAAATAAGGAAGGAAAAGCTTTTCATATGAAATTCCTCTTTGCCCCTCGACAATGTCCAGTGTTTTTTCTTCGGGAGTCCGCTCCGGTGACAAGGGATCAGCCTTTTTAGCCTCTTCTTCCGGATCGGGTCGCTCATCTGGATGGGAAAGTTGAAATTCATCAGGAATCTGACTCTTTATCGTTACCCATTTGTATTCTTGATCGATCTTAGACAACTCATCCCGAATTTGTTGGCGCATACGAACTGCAGGATTTACACAATATGAAATGAATTCATCCTCAGTTAGATTAAGGTCGGGGAACAACAATTTTAAAAATCCCTCGGCTAACCTTGAGATGGCTTTGTTATCTCTCATATCTTCACTTTGAGGCAGATGCAGGCTTTGTGATACATAGTCCGCGTATTTCAGATCGACACGAAGTTCATGCATAACTTCGCTAAAAAAGTCCCCCTTAAAACCAAGTGACTTTGATGGGGTGTTTCTCGAAACGCGCGGCATAAACCACCCCTCAATCAGTCCGTGAATCCGATCAATAAAAGCGGATTCCTGAAGAGCAGTCGGCAGCTCCTTGAATATCCCGTCATTTTCATACAGGGGTAACCAATTGATTCCAAGGGTGATATTTCCTAGCATGACAAAACCAGATTCTGCCGTTCCTAAATTGCCCGTTGCTCTGCGGTATCTACCGCTTTCAAGATACATCTTTAGCGCTGCCATGGCCTCGCCGGAGGCATCAGTGTGAATCTTTTGTATTTCATCAACTACGACAACATCGTATCGGGGAATAAGGCCAATTTGTTTCGTGTTACTGTTAAAAAACAAAGCGGGGGCGGAAAGTTTTCCGCCTGGTATTACCGCTGCGTAACGGCTGATATTGTCGAACACAAAAGACTTGCCGGTTCCTTTTGGTGCCAATTCAGCTATGTTAACTCTTGGCTCGACCAGCGGAATGATTCTGCTCAGGAGCAAGAGTTTTTGTGACAGACGATGCACATCGGGATTGAATTGACAGCTTGAGACCAAGAGGTCTATCCATTCGTCTATGTCGAAGAGTTTGCGGGAATCTCGAAAGTAGTCCAGATCAATGCCAGGGGTTTGAAATGCTTTAAATTCAACCATCCATACTTGACCCTTTTTTATGTCTTCCCCGTCAGGGGGTACATATCGCAAGGTCCCAAGTCCCCACATGCCTGTTTTTAGCAACATGGGGTTATTGTCGATGATATCCCTTTGCACCATACCGTTGTTAACGTCCAGTAATGGGATGCTGAGATCGTGAGTGTTTTGTACCAAATTGACATTGACACGGAAATCATCCAGAATACGAACCTCTTCCTGTTCCATCAGACGATTCAGAATCATGTTTTTGTCTGCTTTTTGCGGCAGAAACCTCGAAACGGTATTGATGATTTCATTTCTGCCGTCTTCCGTGAGATCGTCTCCATCCATAAATTGGCCGACAATCCATTCACCAACATAGACAGGAATCGCCCGAGCACCGAATCCGGCTTTACTCATAAGTCCTTTATTGATGACGACTTCGCCATAATAATCTTTTGCTTTTCGTTCAAATGCTTTCATATAATTCCTGCCTCCATTAAAGGTCTCTCAAACTGAGGCCCACCGACATGGCTGATTTGAACTCGCTATCAAGAGTGATGGGGAATGTGCGCTGATCGTCGCCAATCTCATAGACAATCTCTATCTCCAGGCTTTTTTTACCCAAGGCTGGCTTCTTGAAATAACAGCTTATTCGAAGGGTATTAATACCCCCAGCCGGTATGTTCACGGTTTCACAGCTTTTAAGGTCAGTTTCAGGCGATATGACGCTTGCCCGATGAATACGTATTTCAATAGAGTTCAGGTTTTGTAGCTCAATTTCCAGTGTGACGACTCGCTGAACGTAAAATTTAGCAGCGCCGGTCTCTTTATCGAGATCCAGGTTAAGGAAACGCACAGAGGGTGTTTTCCAAGCCGCTTTTACCATTTTGTATGAAGCTATCGGAACGATAACCTCTTCAGGGGTGGCACCTCCGTGCATATAACCTTTTCCCACTCCGGTTTGGCGAACGGTATTGTGCCCCCGTGGTAAAAAATAAATCACACTTTCATCGGAGAATGGGCGCTTAAAACGATGTCCCAACACCCACAAATTGTCCGGGATGTCATTAACCTGATCCTCCGTCACTGCCGAAAACCGGTGTTTTTCATTAGCGAAAAGCTTATTGACGACTGCCGAGTCAAATGACCGCTTTTCTTCGTCAAGAATGCGGCAAGCTCCGTGGTCAGTCACAACATAAACATAGAACTGTTCTTTTGATCCTACCCACTCTTGTGACAATCTGTTTACCGATTCAGCCATGCGTGAATAAATACGATGCAGTTCATCCTCATGCGTGGTGTTTTTGGCTTCCACATCGGAGTGAAGGATCTCATCTCCATCCAATAAGTTCAGTACTGCAATGGTAGGCTCTTGCGGAGCCTCCATTTCCGACAGTGATTTCAAGTTGCTCAGATATACAACATTTTCCACCTTCCAGTCGGATGCAGATCGGTTTTTAAGAACAGCCTCGTAGTTACCCGTTTTGTTTTGCCAATTTCCACTCAGGAGTGCAGTCTTGTTGTATTCCGTGATGGTCGGCAGCCCGGCGAATCGGTAGTGAAGATCATGGCGGCTGAGCCCCACATTGCGTAATGCTTGATCCAGGAGTTCCATAAAGGCGACAGGAAGACAGTCTACAAGCAGAATGATTGTAAATTCGCTACTTGAATCACTTGATGAGATGTTCCTCAAGCAGTGCGTTAGACTGAGATCGGAGTCTTTGTGGATAGAAACATATTCACTGATAAACCAATCCGAAAAGCGCGCTACTGTTTGTTCCAAATCCTCATCAAATTGTCCACTGTGTATCTGCCAAACGCGGTATGGTATGTATTCCTCAGTTGTCCACCGAATCCACTCCGCGCTGCCCCAAACCTCTTCGCTCCCAATCAGAGTGGGCTGACTGGGCTTCACACAAAAAATAAGGGAGTTCAATTGGCTCTCGCTAACACCTGGACATGATTTGAATTTCTCCTGAACCACTTTAATATCTGATTCGGTCAGCGAGAATTGTTTGCTTTTAAGAATCCCTGAAATATATCGGAATTCTTGTGAAAGTTTTCCTGAGGTCCATCCCACTACCTTCTGGAACTCTTCACTTGAGATGACTTGTTCCTGTATTCCTTTAAAGAGATGCTCAATTTGTGCAAGCATCTCTTCACGTGCCGTAGGTTCCAATGGTAAATCCCTCACTGCGCCAGGGGGAATTTTACAAACAAATAGAATCTGTTCCGGAGGCAATACATACTCCAACAGTTTTTCGGGATAATCGTGTAAACCAGCCCACAGGCTAAGCCACTGCCAGATTTCACCAGAATTTTTTGGAAGGCGTTTACAGAACTCTTTCAACCATGTCTCGCTGCTTCTCTCTGTCCACTGATTACATTTGTTCTCCAAGCAACGTTGAAGCAACGGATATTTCTCAAATGCTTCCTTTGCGTCATCACTGACCAGTGCTTTGATTACCGGGACAATGTCTGAGACATTAAAAATGTCAGTTTGAAAGGTGCTTCCTAAAAAACGACCTAAAAACCGCGTTTCAAAATGAGCCCGTTCCTGAAATTCTACATCCATTTCCAAGAGGTTCTGTTCGAGAACATCGGCATCGGTCAACCATTCCGGCAGGCTTACATTCCACTGCTCACCCAAAACCAGGCGGGCCGTCTTTTGCTCGAACTTAGACGGGCAGCCGATCTGTTCTGTGAAATCCCGCAACCAGGCGAAGTGATTCTTTGAACGCACCCATATTCTTTGGCAGCCATGTAATTCCCAATAGCGAGATAATTCTCGGCACACCCGGACGTAATCTGTGTCGTTTTCCACCAGAAGTATACCATCAGGTGGAACGTGCGCAAGATCGCCGATATAATTGATAGATGCCTTCTTTTTGCTATCCTCGGTCAAACGCCGGCTCCTCATTTGCCCTTGACAATGTTGCCCATTAGCACTTCGAGTTCTTTGGCCTTATCCGTATTCAAAATGTTCTTTTTCACGCCATAGTTAATTACAGATTTTAAGACAGCTAACAAGCCATCCATGTCGACAGGGCATTTAAAAATTGCTTCTCCGATTAAATTTTCCTGGATTTCATATTTTCGTTCTCTGCTGACCAGTTCCAAATTTACCGCATCGCTGTAATTACCTTCATTATCTACGGCCCTTATATTAATTTTGATATTGGGACGATTTTTTAGTAATTCAGCAAGGTCGATGTCTGCAGTTACTTTTTTTGCGTTATTGGATGTACGAGGATCACTGCCGTCCGTTGTAAAAATCAGCGCACTGACCCCATCGGGTATTTTTGCCCACACCGCCTCGGTTTCACGCAGCTCTTTCTTGCCTTCATCAACTATTGGTTTGAACACTACGGGTTTGGCTTTATCAATTTCAGCCTTGGCCTGCTTCAGCTTAGATGCATAATCTTTGACGTGAAGTGACGTCCATTCTGAAACCGCACCAAACCCGTAATCCTTGGGCAGGAGCTTGACGATTTTAGTGCTAAAATTAACGGTTGTGTCTGCTAACCGAGTTAAAAAATGGCTGGCATCTTCATGTTCACACTTGTGAGGATCGCGTTGGCTTTGATTCAAGTCCTTATACCACTTGGTTACCTCTTTTTCACACTCAATCATATCACCCTTTACACCGTATACTTCGCAGATCGCCTTTGCAACCTGACCGTGCGCCGCCAGGTCGCCGGAGTTCAGCAATTTAACATCCTCGGCAAAGGCTTCTCCAATGGTTTCGGCTTCCTTCTGTGTGAGACCATCGCCAACAGGACCATCAGTGTATACAGCAGGCAATTGTTCCAGCATAAAATCAAATCGGTCTAAGCTGCCAGTCAGACCGCTCATCAGATTCTTAAGATTATTCAATCGAGGTTGTCGGTCATTGTCGTAAAGACTGATGACTTTGGCCACAGCCGGTAAATCGTTCCACCATTGTTTGATTGTGTCAAAAGCTGAGTTGAGGGATCGTATTTCTCCATGTTTGAGAGGCTGTGCGCCGACTGCTTTGGCAAATAGATCTATAATGCTGATCTGGGCTTGCGAAATATCCCGGACCACAAACACTGTCTTAGCCGACGGGTCCGAGATAATCTTTACCAGATCGTCATAGGTTTGAAGGGGTTGTTCCACCATCCTGGTGGAATCTTTATACACAATCAACCGTTCGCCATACGCTCGAATGATGTGGGCCAGCGACAGCATCAGCGGTGTGCCTCCAACACCGTAAGGCGCAGTCTGGGCTTCCTCAAGAAAAGCGCCGACCGAGAATGTTTCCCCTGGATTAAGGTTTACCAGCCGATCACAAAGTTCTTTGAAAACCGGAAAATCATCATGAATCTTGGCAGGATCGGTTTCACAGGAGAAATAAGAAACCACGCCCTCTGAATCGGTTTTCTTTAGGGCTCCAGCACCTTTCAACAAGACTTTTTGAAGGTATCGCTTTTCCCCATGGTTGTCTGGGTTGCCGTTGTCAATAAGGACCTTTTCCGCCTGTAACAAAACGCCCACGGCCTGTTTCAGCGCAGTGTTCTTACCGGTGCGCCACTTTTCGTCGTGGCAGAAATTCAAGTCAGGGTGCTTTATACGACATCTTTTCGTAAACAATTCATCGCACAGCATGTCCGCAGGCTTGTGTGACTGTTTGGGTTTGTCCACCAAAACCTTTCCGCCCTGCCAATACCAACATGCACCGCTGCCCTCCTCAATATCTCGGAACACCCGCTGGAGGGTCGGCAGATAACCATCGTCGGGATTTTCAAAAATGTCTCGCAGCCTTGACTCGGTCTGGGCACTTATTTTTTCCGCTTCGTTGGGGGGCAGGTAATGGCGGCACGCTTTTACCTTCAGAAGGGTCTCCGTAAAGGGCTGCGGTGCATGGGGCACGGCCAAAGCCACGTTGGCATCAGAAATGTATTTGGCAGCCTCACGGGCTACATTGATTTCGGCATCATCCTCACAGAGCGTATAAACGAGAGTTCCTTCAAAACTTTTCGATGGCTTGTTCCGGTTTTCAATGTATTCTGTGCGGATTTCATCCCAAAGCGCATCTCCAAGGTCTTTAGCTCGAACGAAACGCGTACGGAAGCGCTTGTCTTCCCCAAAGGGCATGTTGTAACCTTTGGCTTCTGCGAAATCCGAAAGACGCTTCCCTCCGGCTTCTTCCAAAAATGCTGCTACCGTGTCCGTTGGGTGCAGGCTGGTGTCAGCGACGTAACGCTCGATTAAATCGTAAGGGTCTTCGCCGGTGCTTGCGGCCAACTCGTAGGTTTTTGACTGTTGGCGGAAAAATACCGCGCCCTTTTTTACCAGGTCCTTTAGATATCCCTTCACCTGGCTTTTCTCTGATGAGCTCAGGCAATAAAGACCAAACTGAAGGTTCTCCAAGCTCGTCGGGATTTGGCAGAGCTGGTATATCAAGATTGTCCTGAGCACCTGAACTCGTTCGTCTTCCTGAAAACCGAAAAGGTCTTTCTCTGTGGCCTTTCGAAGAGCGTCCAAGCTGGCGTAAAAACCGTTGACAAACTGCCGCTGCCGCTCTCGTAATTCCGGGTTTTTCTGTGACAGCTCTTTGTGAAAAAAGGTGAACAGTTGATCCACCGTGTACAAATTCAGCTTACCGTTACGTAAGGTCATGTTTGCATTTTCAATAAAGTCCGCATACGATCCTTTTTCACCGCCCACATCGCCTGAAAAAAATGTGAATGTGCTGCGTGCATCCGAGCCGATTTCAGAGGAAAGCTTCAGCAGGCATGCCAGGGCCATGGGGTGCACACCGTAGATGTCTTCCAACACCCGCTGGCGAATGCGGTTCACATCCTCAATCCAGGGAAAAAGATTGAGCGACTTGCAAGGCGGCACCAACTGGTCGAACACGCCTGTTTTAGGTGCGATTTCGTTTTTCCATGCCTCGCACTGCTTGTCCGTTTCCACGATGGCCCCTATGATTTCCTCGATCCCTTCGTTGAGCAGGTCCACCTGGGTGATGCGAGCGCTCATGACCGCAGCGTCATCTTTGCTGAATCGGTCTGCATAAGATTTGAAGTCCTTGTGAATACATCCCACAAAAACCACGTTCGGTTCGTTTTTACATATGGTTTCCATAAACCCTTGCAGGATATCCTTTGAGTAGCCCGCTTTTTCCAGGGTGAAGCCGAACTCATCGAAAAAAATAGCCAGCCCCTTGAATCGCTTCTTGAAGGCAGAGCTTTTGACCAGTTTCTTTATAATGGGGATCAAATTACCGGCCTGAGCTTGAAACTCCACGCCGCCCATCATCTCCTTGAATGCTGATCGGAATTTGCCAAGGATGTCTGAATCGTAGTTCTTGAGTCCAGAGCGGAGTTGCTCAACGGTAAGTCCTGGAGCGACCGACTCCAGCGCTTTCCCAAAATCCTGATAGAAATTACGGATGCCGCCTTCGTCTCCCCTTTTTTCCCACCCGGATAATTGACGTTCTGCCTCGTCGAATTCGGTTTCAATACCACTGTTCAAACCTTTGGCGGCACAAGCTTCAAAGACAGCCTTCATCACTACATCTTCAAAATGCCGGCCAGAGTGGTAGTCACAGATCGCCACCAGGTACTGGCCATCTTTGCGGATGTTTTTTAGAAGCTTCGCCTTTTCAGAATCGAGCTTGGCGTAGTTTTCATAAAATCCGCCGATTCCAGGATCTCCGCTGGACAGGCTCAGGACGTTTGCCGTCATCAGACACAAATGGGATTTGCCGGTTCCATAAGAACCGCTTAGCAAATAGAATTTCTTGTCGTTGGGCTGGTAAAGCCCCCGGCAAATACGTTCAAAGGCCACACGGTGCGCTTTGGTAGGCCGATACATAGCCATCCTGTCAGCATTTTCCTGGGCCGCCTCAAAAGCGCTTTTTAATTCAACAAAATTCGCGTAGCCGGTTTTGAGCTTTACTACATCTACTATTTTTGCCATCGCGCCACCTCAATAATGTTGCTATGAAAGCTGATTATCAGCCTGATCACCACCATCATTAATGGCATGTTTTTCCTCAATCAACCTTCTTTCCCGCTCTATCTCGCGCTGCAACTCTTCCTCGGTGGGCAGATAGAGCATGTACTTAGATGCAAAGAGTTGCTTGCTGTCGTTAAGCACAGAGTACCGTGCAATGGCCTCGTTCTTTTCGGAGCAGAGAATCAGACCTATCGTCGGATTATCATCCTTGGCGATAAAAAGGTCGTCAAACATTCGAACATAGCTATCCATCTGGCCCACATCCAGATGGGCAAGTTTGCCAATCTTCAGGTCAATCAGCAAATAACACTTTAGAATACAGTTATAAAAAACAAGATCGACATAGAAGAATTCATCTTCATACTGAAGACGTTTTTGCCGGGCGACAAAAGCAAAGCCTTTGCCCAACTCAAGAAGGAATGACTGAAGGTTTTCGATAATAGCTGATTCAAGTTTTGTTTCATGAAATTGTTTTGAATCCGGCAATCCAAGGAAATCAAGGATGTAAGGATCTTTCATGTTATCAGCCGGAGTTTTTATCAATTGTCCTTTTTTTGCTAATTCCAGAACTCCGTCTTTATCCCTGCTTTTCAGGAGTCGTGCGAAAAGGAAAGAATGAATCTGCCGCTCCAGAACAGGAACGCTCCAACCCTCTTTCTCGGCTTCAATTTCGTAAAAAAGGCGCTCGTTTTTGTTATCAACTTTGGTCAGTGTCCGATAGTGCGACCAGCTTAATATGGGGGAAAACCCTTGAATCGTCTCACTATTTTCAACTGCAAGACTTATATCGTCCAAAACATCACAAGCCTTGTGATGAATCTGCCGATTTCCATACGACTGGAGCAATTCGCCAGAAGTCTTGTGACGAATTTCAGGCAACCGTCCGGCATAGGTTTGGTAGAATAATCTGAAATAGCGCAGATTCGTGACGGAAAACCCTTTGCCGTACCGTTTAAGCAACCTTTCAGAGAGTTCTGACAGCAATTTTTTCCCGTACGCCGCACGTTCATCACCGGCTTGA
>Ga0209986_10003945_pt1 | contig 12765 bp, 11 predicted proteins | sample BlataG_FD_183168 | JGI IMG/M metagenome (GOLD analysis project Ga0209986, IMG submission 183168) | Deep subsurface microbial communities from Black Sea to uncover new lineages of life (NeLLi) - Black_00105 metaG (SPAdes) (version 2) | ecosystem: Environmental > Aquatic > Marine > Oceanic >...
ATTATTGGAAGCAGCTTACAGGAGTAATGGTAATTATTCCTTTTATATTAAGAATATTAATGATTAAATAAGAATTTTATAAAAAATTAGAAGAAGAGGTATAGGATGAAAAAAAATCATATAACCGCACTTGTTTTTATATTTATAGCTTTCTTGATAATAATAATTTCAGGAAAATCCTTTATGGATAAATGGGAACCGGATGTAATCGTTAAAGGACTAGGCGTAACCAAAGTCGCAGTTTTGAGTGATTATTTTCCCGAGCTGAAAGGAAAGTACGGCGATAGCCCGGTCTATTTTTTAGAGGGTGAAGAACCTGGCGGAACTATTTTTATTTTAGGCGGAACTCATCCCAACGAACCTGCTTCAATGCTTACTGCTGTGCTATGGATTGAAAATGCAATAGTTGAAAGGGGAAGAGTTATTGTTCTTCCTCAGGCTAATCTTAGCGGGTTTTCTCACAATGACCCCCAGGAAGGATCTCCTCAAAATATTTATTTTACTACTCCTTCGGGTGTAAGAAGATTTAGATACGGTTCCCGAGCCACCAACCCCATTCATCAATGGCCCGACCCGGATATTTACATTAATCAACATGACCAACCTCTTTCGGGTAGTGATAATCGAAATTTAAATCGAGGCTATCCCGGGAACCCTTATGGTAGCTACACTGAGCAAGTTTGTTATGGAATTATGGAGTTAATCCGTAAGGAGAAATGTGATTTATCCTTTGATTTACACGAGGCATCCCCGGAATACCCGGTTATTAATGCGATTGTAGCCCCGGATAGGAGTTTAGATATTGCCAGTATGGTAGTGATGGATTTGCAAATGGAAGAAATTGAAATGAATTTAGAACTTTCCCCTCCTGATTTTCATGGTTTATCCCACCGGGAGTGGGGAGATTATAGTGATACCATGCCCATCCTTATGGAAACTGCTAATGCTTCCCAGGGAAGACTAAGGGGTAGAACTGATGAAAATCTGGTTCTTACAGGAAAAGATAAAATGTATGTTCAAGCCGCTAAACTAGGCAGACTTTATGTCCCTTACGACGAAGATGGTCATCCTATTGAAGAACGGGTAGGGCGGCATACATTTGCCATAGAAACTTTTATTAGTAATTTTAATATGCTTTTTCCAGATAAGACAGTGGAATTTAGCGGAATTCCTTCTTATCAAGAGATATTAAAAAATGGATACGGTTTTTATTTAAAAGAAGTAAAATAAATTATTCAAGATATCCAATGTGCCATAATTGTTAAAAAATAATAATAGTACTTAAGTATTTATCTGATAAAAAATATCCCCTTCCCCGGAAACCGGGAAAGGGGATTAAATATGTAGGGAACTAATCCCCAAAATTTTTTTAAAGTACCCGTTTTAAAAATAAGGGCAAGTATTACTCTTGTAAAATTTTATCAAAATAAGCCTTCATTAATTCACCGGTTGCTAAAATTTTAGTTACAAACTCTATAGAAATTTCTTTCTCTTTGCTGATTTGGGTAAAATATCCGTCTTTATTTCCATTTTCCACTACGATTAGATGATCAGCATAAGGAACAGCTTCATTAAGGAAGGCGTCTGATAATGCCCCTCTTCTTGCTTCTCCTCCCACATGCATAACCAAGATTTTAACACTTCTCACCTTTGCTTCCTTTATCAATTCTTGAGCACGAATAATCTCCTGCTCTTTATCAATTCCGGCCGCTCCCAAGCCTTTTGAGCTTCCACCTACGACTATTACCAATATTTTGTAGTTTTTTATTATATCTGGTTTAGCAACCTGCTCAAAAGCATAATTAAGTTGCAATTTATCAGCTACCACTTTAATCATGCGGGCATCTGCGCTCTGGCCAACAGAGGTGATTAAAATATCCGGGCTTTTTTCTCCGGTAGTTGAATCCGCGCTTATCCCAGCACTAAGAGAAAACAAAGAAATTAATAAGACTAACATAAAAATATAATATTTTTTTATTTTCATTTATAATTCCCTTTCCCTTTAGAAAAATATATTTTTGTTTATTAAATATATCATTTTACATTAGGAATGTAAATAAAAATACAGGATACTGAAAATAAGAATGAAACTAAAAAACATTCTATTGTATAATAAAGCAAGACAAGATAAGATTTAACAGGCAGGATAAAGTTTAATTTTGGCTGGAAGATACAAAGAAAATGAGAAGGCGTTAGTTTATTAATTAACCGGTAAATATTTAATAAGAAAAATAGGAGATAAAATGAACGATAAGCCAGTGCAGTTGGAAGAAAGCTACGAACTTTTTATAAATAACTATTCTCATCAGGGAGAAGGGATAGGCAAGGTTAATAATTTTACCGTTTTTGTACCCGGGGCAATTCTTGGGGAAAAAGTGAAGGCAAAAATCAGCGAAGTGAAAAAGAATTTTGCCCGCAGTCAATTAGAAGAAGTTATTTTGGCTTCTCCCCATAGAACAAACCCCCAGCCCGTGATTTAAAATATCTCACCAAAGATGATGATTACAAATTGAAAAAAGTTTTGCCCATAGATATGTTTCCTCAGACGGGCCACATAGAATGCATATCATCTTTAGAAAGGTGACTAATAAAAAAGCAGTAAAATTAAACGAACTATAATGGAAACAATTGCTAAAGAATAAAGGGTGGGGAAGATACCTTGTCTTCTCATTTCATTGGCTATCAAACCTGGAATTATGTAACCTATGCTCCTGAGCTCGATCCCGGAAATAGGTATTGTAATAATAATCTCCTCGATTAACCATTTTAATAGGAAGCCGATAAGTATCATAGCTAAAAATCTACGCCGCCCGTATAGAATAATATAATTAGAAAGCTTGCTTACAATAAAATAAGTAAGCAAAGCTACCAATAAAGTAACTAATATTCTGATTGGCTGATCCAAGAATAAGGCGATATAACCGGGAACCACTATCCCCCCGGGGGAGAGCCCTACTATTTCATAGAAGGCAAAACTAACTACTATCCCTATCCCAATAGCCTGGTAGATCATTTGATTTCTCCAAATTTATTAAAATATTCTATAAGATTTTGACCTGTACCTTTAGTGTTTCCAAAACCGATTAATATCGCTTTATTATTAATAAGCCGTAGAGCCGCCTCTATTACTTTTTCTGCATCGGTTAATCTTTCCAAATTTATTATCTTTTCCGTAGGGACTTTTAATTTTAAAAGAGCTCTTTCAACTAATTTATTTAAAGGCCCTACCAAAATTATTTTAGAAAGTATAATGTCTGTTGCTAATATTCGGGAAAATTCGATAGAGCGGAGAACCCGGTCTTCTCGACTATTAATTATTCCTATTACTGGTAAATTGCTTAAATCGAATATTTTTTTTACATTTCCCCAGACTAATAAAGCAGAGCGTCGGTCGTTCACCGCAAAGGCATTGACAAAAAATACAATTTTACCTTCTTTGATTAATTTATACACCTTTAAAGCTCCGGGGTCTGGGTTTGCTTTTAACATCCCTCTCAAAGCTACCTCTTCTTTTACCCCCAGGAGTTTATTGACCCGGAGAGCGATGGAGATGTTCTCTTTAAAATTCATATAATTAAATTTATCAATTGTTCTATTGGATACATCATCTGGGTCAGCCCAAATAATTTTAGTCTTTAATTTATCGGCCTGTTCTTTAAAGAGAGAGAAGTAATCTTTTTCTGCGGTCACCAGCACTCCCTTCTGTGGAATAGTAAGTTTTAGCGACTCAGCCATGTTATTAAGTCCTGGGCCAACATCTTCTAAGTGGTCTTCACGCACATTAGTGATCACTCCGATGGTCGATTTTACCATCTTGTGTTCTGAAACCCATTGTGGTTCCGGGCTAATCGCCATACATTCCACTACTAAAACATCGACCTTTCTTTTAGCCGCTTCTTTAAAAATCTTTAGTTGTTCTATAATATTGGGATTGCCTATTCGTTTAAGAGGGGCTTCCATCCCATCTTCAAAGATTAATTGAGGCAAAGTGCCGGTGGTTTTGGCGAGCACCTTAAAGCCAGCTTCTCTTAGGCCAGCTGCTATTAAGCGGGTAGTCGTTGATTTTCCCCTGGTCCCATTAACATGTATACGAATAGGAATACTATTCACTCTTTTTTGGTGATTAGTTTGTTCGATAATTCCCCAGATTAGAAATATTGTACTAAATATAAAAATAATAAACATACTGCTCCTTCTTTTTCAAGTAAATTCTATCATTTAGTTTCAATAATATCAAAATAGTACTTTATCATCATGAAAAATCTATAAAACACTATCCCAAAAGAGTCGACACAGACAAAACGTATTATAATTTTGACAAAAGATAATATTTATTTAAAATAAACATAGCAGTTTCAACTAAAATATTTATTTTTAATTAAAAGAAAGGATATTAATGAATAGCTGGATAAAGGGAAAGTTATCACTGATTTACCTTTTTTGGGCGTTAATTATTTTACTTGTTGGAGTACTACTGATAGAACAAACTAAATTTGTTCAGACAACTTCTTATTATACTGAACAGATTCAAGCTGCACAACTTATGAAAAGCTCTTTAGAAGTAATTAAAGAAGAACGATTAAAAAGAAATATACCATTAGATATGGGATTAGACCCCAATCAAACTGGCATTATCGGCAAAGAATATACTCAACTTACTACTACTTTGGGGAATCTTGAGGCAAAAAGAACTAGCACCAATCCTGCTTTTGCTGCTTTATTGGTGAAATATTTTAAAGAAGCTAATTTAAAAAAAGGGGATGTAATTGCCATTGGGGCTAGCGGCTCTTTCCCAGCTTTAATTGTGGCTGCCCTTTCTGCTGCAAGAGTGTTGGAATTAGAACCTTTGCTTATCTATTCTATCGGTTCATCAGAATACGGGGCAAATATACCCGAATTTACCTTTGTACAAATGTTGGATAGTTTAAATAAAAAAAGTATCCTACCTTATCATTTGTTAGCTGTTTCTATGGGGGGATATCTGGACCAGGCTGAGGGAATGTTTTATCCTGATTCCCAGGATACAATAAAAAAAATAGTTCAAGATTCGGGTACTTTTGTTATAGATGCAGATAGCATAGAAGAAAACATTCTGCAAAGAATGCAACTTTACAAAAAAAGTGCCAAAGGGCAGCCCATTAAAGCCTTTGTAAATATCGGTGGTGCTACAGCAAACTACGGTAATACCAATGCTTCAATAACTTATCCTAATGGATTGGTAATTAATGGTCCAAAAATTCCCGATCATCCTGAACGAGGATTAATATTTGAATATCAAAATTTAGGAATCCCTATCATGCATCTACTAAATATCAGAGACTTAGCCGTAAAAAATGGATTACCAATCGATCCCGTTCCATTCCCCGAAATAGGAGAAGGGGGAGCATACTGGCGGATTGCTTATAATAAATATATTATTATTTTAGTAATTGGAATAGAATTTTTTTATTTATTCTGGGCTTTTAAGAATAAAAGAGGAAATATATAGTTTCAACTTTCCTCTTAAAAAATCACAAGAGCAAAAAAGAGGCAGGAGAACAAAAGCTGCCATTTGTTTATGAATTATAAAGAAAAAACCTATTATTTATTTTCCCAGGAAGCTATTTCTTTAAGACGTTCTATTATGGGCAGATGCTGGGTGCAGGCCTCCTCACATTGTCCGCACTCGATACATTTATTTGCTCTTGCCCTATGGCTTTCTGTTATGCCCCACAAATAACTTTTCTTTTTCATTTCTTTATTGCTGCTGCCGAATATCTGTTTTTCATTATAAAGCTGCATATAAGAAGGTACTGGAAGATCCTGGGGACAGTTATCGCAGTAGCCGCAACCGGTACAAGCCGAATTCATATTATCTCCTATTTTTTTTCTGATTTTTTCCAAATCTGCATCAGTAAAAGGCAGGGCTTCATCGGCCACGCGGCAGGCCATATCGATATGCTTATGGGTGGTAAAACCGTTTAATACTACCGATATTTGTGGACAGGACATTAAGAATCGTAAAGCTGCTTCTGTGGGGGTTTCTCCTTCTGAGGCTAAAAATGAAAGTTCCTTTTCATGAGTTGGTATAGCCCCTCCGAATAAAGGGTTCATGGCTGCTACACCATAACCTTTTTTATAGGCGGCCATAACTCCGTCCCAGCGATAGGGGAAATTTAAGATATTAATTCCCAAAAGCACGCCTTCCATCTTGCCATCTTCTAAGATGTGTTTAATTTCTAATCCCGGCTGATGTGAAGAAAAGACAATGTGGTCAATCAACCCTTCCTCTTTACATTCCAGGAGACCATCATATTGTCCCCCGGGTTTCATGGCTAATTCATAATGTTCCATTTTAATGAGGCACCATATATGGTAAAAATGAATTTTAGGGAGACCCAATCGATCTAAAGATTTTTTTACCGCTTCTTTTGCTTTTTTGGCGGTGTTAAAATCTTTAGGAGTGCCTTTGGTAGAAACGTAGAATTCATAAGGCATGTTCTTGAAGGCAATACCGAAAATATCCTCACTCTGATCTTTGCAGTAATAAGGGGCGGTATCGAAATAGTTGATTCCCTTAGCATTTGCATAACGAAGAAGTTCGGCATTTTCCTCTTTGCTCTTGGAAATATCGAATCGCATTCCGCCAAAGCCTACTGCAGAAACTTTTTTCCCGGTCTTTCCATATTCCTTGTAAATCATATTTCTCCCTTTTCGTCTTTATTGTTTTAAAAAAATTTTATCACCTTCTCTTAATAATTTCAAAGTAATATTTTAAGGTTGACTTTTTTCTATTTTAAAAAGCAAAAACCATAACAAGGCAATTTTGAAATTTTGACAAAGTTAAGTACGAGTGTTATATTGATGAAAATTTTAAAAATGCCTGGAGTAGGAAGAGTAAGCTAAAACAATTAATGAAAAAGTAAATTTATAGAAATTTGATAAGAGAGGGCTGAAAAATGTTTAATATCCCGTCAAGAAAAATAATTAATGTGGATCTAACTAAAGATACTATTTCAATCCAAGAATTAGGAGAATATTTATTTAGAGATTATTTAGGAGGAAGCGGGTTAGCCGTTAAATTTTTATATGAGCAAAAGAATTATAACCTTTCTCCCCTTCATCCAGATAGCCCTTTACTGTTTTTTTCTGGATTATTAACTGGCACATCCGTCCCTACTGCTTGCAAACTGTCAATTTGCGCTAAATCCCCTCTAACTGGTATATGGAATGAATCAACCGTTGGCGGGAAATGGGGAGCTGAATTAAAATTTTGTGGCTATGAGGGGATAATAATTAGAGGAAAAGCAGAGAAACCGGTTTATTTATATATCACTCCCGAAGAAATTAAAACTAAAGATGCTCAAGAGATCTGGGGTCAAGATACTTATAATACTTCCCAAAATTTAAAGGAAAAGCATGGTTCTGAAATTAAGATAGCATCCATTGGTCAGGCCGGCGAGAATTTAGTGAATATTTCTTCTATTGTGATAGATGCTCCCCATTACCGATTAGCAGGAAGGGGCGGATTAGGGGCAGTAATGGGATCAAAAAATTTAAAGGCAATCGTAGTTGAAGGAAATTTAAAACCTACAATAAAGAATCCTATAGCTTTAAAGGAAATTTTAAAGACTGATCGTCAAAATATTAGGCGCTATACTGAAGGATTACATAAATTGGGTACTGCTGGCGGTGTAGAGCCACGAGAATATACTGGTGATTTACCCATTAAAAACTTCGCACAGAGCAGATGGCAAGGAGCTAGTAAAATTACCGGTCAAGTCATTGCAGATACAATTTTTAAAAAGCACTATGCCTGCTTTGCCTGCCCTATTGCCTGTGGGAAGCAAGTAAAAATTAGTGTTCCTCCTTTTGTAGTTCATGGCCCGGAATATGAAACTGTAGCTGCTTTAGGATCTTTATGTTTAAATGATAATTTGGATAGTATAGTTGAAGCCAATGATCTTTGTAATAGATATGGAATAGACACTATTTCTTTAGGAGTCAGTATAGCTTTTGCAATGGAAGCCAATGAAAAAGGGCTTTTAGATCGAGAAAATTTTAAAAATATAGATATTAAATGGGGAGAATCCCAAAGTATCATTAATGTTATTCACCAAGTGGCGAAAAATGAAGGTATTGGCAAGATTATTGGTCAAGGAGTAAGATTTTTTTCTAAAAAGATTGGAAAGAATTCTGAGGAATTTGCTATTCATACGAAGGGATTAGAACTGCCCTTGCATGATCCTCGAGCTTATACCGGAATGGCTCTAAGTTATGCCACAGCCAATAGAGGAGGATGTCATTTAGAGTCTTTAAGTTATGCAATTGAATCTGGCATTCCTTTAGAAGATTTAGGCTATGGAGAAGATAATAGGTTAGACCCACACACTTCTGTTGGTAAAGCAGAATTAGTGATTAAACTGCAAAATTATATGAATGTTCTTAATGCTTTAGGGCTTTGTAAGTTTTTAGTATTTGGCAGAATAGGACCAGACAAAGTGACAGAATGGTTAAATTGCGTAACTGGATGGGCTTTAACCCCGAAAGAATTACTTAATATAGGGGATAAGTTACACAATCTTAAAAGAATGTATAATGTTAGATTAGGTATTAATCGTAAAGATGATACACTTCCTCAAAGACTTTTAGATTTGGCTCGCAATGATGGTATGGCAGCAGGAGTTTTGCCGGAATTAGATAAGATGTTAGAGGAATATTATCAGTTGAGGGGTTGGAATAAAAACGGGATACCCACTGAAAGGAAATTGGAAGAATTAGGATTGAAAAATATATAATTTTTTACTAAACCAAAAAAATTTATATTCTTAATGCCTAAATTAACATGCTGCTTTTCTGTTTTTCCCTTCAAATATTGCTAAATAAGATCTTCGATTTGTGAATCTGCAAATTTTTTATAAATCAGAACTATAATCTAAGACCTCCAATTCCTTTTAATTTTTAAATAATACTAGTGTTTAAAAAAACTGTTTAAAAAAATTTGACATCAATAATAAATTATTATAAAATAAGTTATCTGATGTTCAGGAGTTCAGAACAGTAGTATGATACGTAATAAAATTTAATTAGGAAGGATATATATGAAAGAAAATAAGCTAAAAAAATCATTGGATAATGGCGAGGTAGTAATAGGAACAATGCTTCAAGAGTTGAGAACACCAGCAATCCCCCTCCTTCTTGCTGATGTAGGTTTTGATTTTTTATTTATTGATATGGAACATGGTGCTTACAATATGGAAACCGTTGCTGATTTATTAAAGATTATTCGATTAACCGGAATGACCCCTTTGGTTCGGGTTCCAGACCTCCAGTATCATCTTATTGCGCGCTGTCTTGATGCCGGAGCACAGGGGATTATGGTTCCAAGAGTTGAGACAAGAGAGCAAGTTGAGGAAATCGTAAAATATGTAAAATACCCTCCGTTGGGGGAAAGAGGATGTTCAATTAATAAAGGACATAATGATTATAAAGCTGAAGCCCTTATTCCTTTTGTTCAAAAAGCGAATAGAGAAAATTTTATTATTGTTCAGATAGAAAGAAAAAAGGCTATTGATAATATAGATTCCCTACTTTCTGTTGAGGGCGTTAATGCTGCTATTCTTGGCCCAAACGATCTTGCGGTTTCTTATGGTATTTCCGACGATCTTGATAATCCCATTATGTCAGACGCTATTCAGAAAGTTGTTAATGCGGGGGGAAAATATAGTGTGTTTACTGGCATGCATATCGGTGGTTTACTAAAACTTAAAGAATGGATGAATAAAGGGATGAAGATAATTACCTATCAGACAGATCTCGGGTTTATAAAACAATCATCATCTGATGGCCTTAAAGAGCTAAGAGAATGTGCTCAAAGTCTGGTAAAAAATAAGTAATTTCAAAAGATTGGGTGATTTATGGAAAAGATACTAATAAAGAACGGACTTGTAGTAACCAAAGATTCAAATAATTCTATATTAAGAGACGGTATTGTATATATAGAAGATAATATTATTAAATTGGTTGATAGGGTAGATAAAGTTGATTTGGCTAAATATGAGAAAGGCAGCAGAATAGTAGATGCTTCAGAAAAGATTGTATCCCCAGGTTTTATTAGTCTACACAACCATTTATATAGTGCTATTGTGCGAAGCATACCTTTTTCGGGATTTGATAACTCCGACTTTTCTTTTATATCCTGGATGGAGAGATTCTGGTATCCCATGCTGGAAGATCGGGTCACCCGGGAACAGATGTATATCGGATCTCTTGCAAATATAATTGGGAATATCCGGAGCGGAATAACTACAACCACAGATACAGCGGAAGGCTCTTATGCTCTGCCGGGAGCTCTTAATGCAGTGTATCAAGCCGCTCTTGAATCCGGGATAAGGGCAGTTCTTTCCTTTGAAACTACAGGCAGAATAAGCAGAGAGAATCAAGAACTGGGGTTACAGGAAAATATTGATTTTATAAAAAAAGTAAATCCAAAAAAGGGAAGGATAAAAGCGAGAATAGGAGTACACACTACTTTTTCTTGTTCCACTGAGCTGCTTGTCCAGGTAAGAAAGGAAGCAGATAAACTTGGTTGCGGAATAATGATGCATATGGCTGATGATAGGTGGCACGTTTATGATTCTACCAGAAAATACGGAAAACGTCCAACAAGATACCTGGAAGATATAAATTTTTTGGGACCAGATCTTCTTCTCTTTCACTGCAGTTATCTAAACCCACTTAAAGACCCCGAAATATTTAAAGCCCACGAGGTAAAAATTGCTCATAATGCTGAATCTAATGCGATATTTGGATTTTGGCCTGACATGATACCTTTTATTAAGGAGGGAGTTATTGTTGGTTTAGGAACTGACGGTCAAACTCACTCTATGTTTGAAATAATGAGAACTGCACAAATGATTCACAGAATTAAATATGAAGACCTTGAGTTATTTCCTGATTCCCAGATTCTTGGGATGGCTACAATTGAGGGAGCAAAAGCACTGCTAATGGAAAAAGAGATAGGCTCTCTAGAACCTGGGAAAAAAGCAGATATTATTTTGATAAAAAACAAAGGGGCAGTTCCTATATTTGAAGCGAATGTTGAGAATTATATAGTAAGTACCTGTGAACGATCAGATGTTGATACAGTTATTATAGACGGAAAAGTTATTTTAGAAAAAGGTAAATTTATAGACCTTGACGAAGAATCTATATATCAAGATTGCAAAAAAGAGGCTATTAAATTGTGGGAGAAAAACAATTGGCCATTACCATAATTACCTTATATTCTTATATAGATCGTGACGAGCACAGGTAAAATAAAAAGAAGGGAGGTAAATTTAAAGAAAGAATCTTTTAACTATTTTTAAAGACAAAAGTGATAAATATAGATTTAAGGAGGAAAAAATGAAAAATTTAAGTAGAGTGTTTTTGAGTTTGTTTTTAGTTTTGATTATATTATTTGGAACAATGTCTTTTGTTTCAGCGGAAAAGCAATTAGTAATGACCATGGTTACTAACCAATCTGGTCTTGGAGATCAGGCTTTTAACGATGCGGCCTGGGCTGGCTTAGTAATGGCAGAGGAAAAGTTGGGGGTTGAAAAGAAAGTATTAGAATCAAGAGAGCAGGCTCAGTATGTTCCTAATTTTAGTACCCTGGCTGAACAGAAAGTCGACCTAATCATTGCAGTTGGTTTTATGATGCAAGACGCACTTGCGGAGGTAGCGGAATTGTTTCCTGAATCCAATTTTGGCATAGTCGATGGGACAGTAGATGCTCCCAATGTTGCTTGTCTACTTTTTAAAGAGAATGAGGGTGCATTTCTGGTAGGGGCTATTGCCGCTAAGATGACTAAATCAGGAATTGTGGGTTTTGTAGGAGGCATGGAAAACCCCATTACCAAAAAGTTTGAGGCGGGTTATAGAGCCGGGGTCATGACTGCTAATCCTGATGTAAAGGTTTTAGTATCCTATACCGGTAGTTTCGCCGATCCTGCTAAAGGAGAAGAAATGGCCACTGCTCAATATAACCAAGGGGCAGATGTAGTGTTTCAAGTAGCAGGTCAGACTGGGTTAGGGGTTATAAATGCTGCCAAGAAGAAGAACAAATATGTAATTGGAGTAGACAGAGACCAAAATTATTTAGCCCCCGACAATGTAATCACTTCTATGATTAAACGAGTTGATATTGCAGTTTTTAATGCCGCAAAGATGGTGAAGGAAGGAAACTTTAAAGGTGGAGTTTATAGGTATGGAGTGGCAGAAGGAGGAATTGATATTGCTCCTACCACGGGGAAACTTGTTCCGAAAGAAATTCTTGACTATGTTAATATGCTAAAACAGATGATAATCGAAGAGAAAATTAATCCACCTACCACTTCAGATGAATTAGAAAAATTTGCACCGCCTAAAGTTTAATTGATTGTTTGAAGCCGGCTTAATTATTTTTAGTAATTAAGCCGGCATACTTTATTTTTATATCATTGAGGTATAGATATGGTTCCCATTGTCAAAATGGAAAATATCGTAAAAAGATTTCCTTTAGTCTGCGCTAATGACCATATTAATTTTGAAGTCAAAAAAGGCGAGATCCATTGTCTTTTAGGGGAAAATGGTGCGGGTAAAACAACTTTAGTGAATATTCTTTATGGTCTTTATAATTGCGATGAAGGAAAGATGTTTATTAGGGAAGAGGAAGTTCATTTTAAGAACCCTTCTGATGCCATAAAAAGGGGAATCGGGATGGTGCATCAGCATTTTATGTTGATACCGGTGTTTACCATAACT
>Ga0209986_10003946_pt1 | contig 12764 bp, 9 predicted proteins | sample BlataG_FD_183168 | JGI IMG/M metagenome (GOLD analysis project Ga0209986, IMG submission 183168) | Deep subsurface microbial communities from Black Sea to uncover new lineages of life (NeLLi) - Black_00105 metaG (SPAdes) (version 2) | ecosystem: Environmental > Aquatic > Marine > Oceanic >...
CCGCTATGATAATATTTCTCTAAAAGCCTTATTTTGCAAGGCTTTCAGCCTCCTAAAAATAGAGCTTTTAGCCCTTTTTTGTCTCATTTTCTTCATATTTTAGAAGCGCTATCACCATCTCATATAACAAGAAAACGCAGAAACCCTTATATTTTCTGTGTTTTAAAGCCTTTCCATTTTTCCCTATAAAAAAACTGATAATCCTCTAATTCTGTATATATATCTTTCTTACTTAGCTAAAAAATCAGTTTTCCTGTTTCTCTCTTTTTCTTCTTTTTAATAAATAGGGCCCTATCCCTATTTATTAAAAAGTTTGGGGAAATCCTGCTTTTTTGGGAAAAGTTTTCGGTTGTCGAGAGAAATGGGGTTTGTTCAGCTTGGGATTTTCTTTAACCTCCCTCTTAATTACAGTACTTGCTAAAAAGTATAAAAAAATGGTAAAATTATAAAAATTTAAAGATATTTAACTACCTAAAATAATTATTAGTAGTTCTTTTCATTAATATTTACTTCAATAATTAAAATAAAGGGGAGTAAAATTGATGTCTAAAAATCTTAATCCGCTTACTATAGAAGAAGTGGCAAAAGAATGTAAAAATTGCCAGAAATGCCCTTTGTATCTTTCCCGCACCAAGGTTGTTCCCGGAGAGGGAAATGCAAAATCTAAGGTAATCTTTATCGGAGAGGCACCGGGAGAAGAGGAAGACCTCAAAGGCAAGCCCTTTGTGGGTAAAGCAGGCCAACTTCTGACTAAAATCCTACAATCAGTTGATATAAAAAGAGAAGATATATTTATAACTAATATGTTAAAATGCCGACCACCGGCTAATCGCAATCCTTCTAAAAGCGAGATAGAAACCTGTTTCCCCTATTTAGAAACTCAAATTGCTTTAATCAATCCTAAAATTATTGTTACTCTGGGTAATGTCCCCACTCAATATCTTTTAGAAACTATTCAGGGAATCACTAAAATTCGAGGCCAGTGGTTTGATTGGTTAGGAGGAATAAAGATATTTCCTATGTTTCACCCCAGCTACTTATTAAGAAACGAAGCAACTTTCCAGGGCAGCCCTAAAGACCTAACCTGGAAAGATATAAAAACTCTTAAAAAAGCTATTGTTGAACTTTAATACTTACTTTTGATTTTTATTCTGAGTTATTATTTTTTACAGAATTATTTTCTTGCAGCTCAATCTGTTGCAAAAGGTCTTTCTTGCCATTTTCTATATGTTTTTTCATCAATTGTTCTGCCAGTTCTTCATCTTTTTTGATAATAGCTTCTAAGATTACCTTATGTTCTTCTATCGATTTTTTCTGTCTTTTCTTTCGAGATAAGATCTCGGAAAAACGTTCTCTTGATCTTTTATAAACATTATCTAACAAAAAGAGCAGCTCTTTATTATTACTGCTTTTCTCTATGATTTGGTGAAATTTTTTATTTAACTTAAAAATTTCTTTAAGGGAACCCTTTTTTAATGATTGCTCACTTTGGAGAATAATCTCTTGTAAGTGTTTTATCTCCTGGGGAGCGATATTGCAGGCTGCCTTACGAGCGGCTAAACCTCTTAAGACACCATTAATATCATAAAATTCGATCAGCTCTTCAGTGGTGGGAAGGGGAGCCACTTTTACCCCTTTAGGAGGAGAAGGGACTGCCAGACCTTTCTGTACTAATTCTATAATTGCTTCTCTAATTGGAGTCCTGCTTACCTTCATTAATTTAGCCAGCTTTGATTCTACTAATCTCTGACCTGGTTTTAAATCACCACGGAAGATGGCTTTACTTAAGATAGAATAGACCTTATCTCTGGTTACTGCCTTTTCGCTTAGGTCTATCTTAAAGTTGTATTCTATTAGCTCTTCTAATTGTGTATTGTTTGTCAAATTTTCACTTCCTTCTATTTAAGGATACAATAAAAAGATTAATGCTACAAATATTTAATTTAAAGAAGATTTGGATAAAGACGGCCTGGCACAGGCCGTCTTTATAAACCAATTATCATGCCAACTACTGAGTTTTTTACCTTTTATTCTTTCTTCTCCAAAACCTCTTCTTTATTTTTTTCCATTAGGGATTTTATATTTCCTTGTCACTAATTATATTCTTCATCCCAGGGTATCATTATACTGAATAATGGTGCATACTGCTGACAGCCGTATACATCACTTTCGCCTGGTCCTCCACTAGCGCTTTTTCGTCTTATATTAGCTTTAATTCCCATTCCTGGGTCATAAAAACAAAAATCTAAGATCTGATCCTTAGAAACACCATAGATTTGAGCAATACTAAGTGGCGATATAGCACCGCTTGACTTTACTTTTTTGTATATATCAAAATCATCAAAAATAATCTCTATGGTAATAAAGAAACTGCCAGCATTTTTACTTCTAACAGTGCGGGCTAAATCAGTCAAAGGTTTCTTTTTCATTTATAACCTCCTTGAACAACTCGATTATCTCAGCATACTGAACTTGATCAATATTAGAATCTACCACAATTTGCCATAACCGCTTAGAAAAAACATCTTGATAAAATGGAGAGGTAATTCTATTAACCTTGCCAAACAATTCATCATCAGTTAAAGGCAACTCAGGTTCACCCTTTGGTAACTGAGTTTGTTTTTCAAAGGACTTTCCATCGTTTAATATAATTTGCAAAATTGCCCCACGATGAAGCGGATAATTGGAGTCCATTTCTTTATCAAGTGATATATGGACTTTTTTGGCGAGCTTTATTAATGATTCATCCCTTAAATTAGCCTGTGAAAAATGATGTAACCCAACATCACCCTCTCGTAAAGCAATTGCCAGCGAAAAAGGCATACTGAATAACGCTTCTTCAAAATTACTGGGGACCACTTTTTCCGCTACTTCAGAAAGAGCAACACTATATGTTTTTACATTAATAGCTCCGATTTCACTCAGATCTCCATTGAGTTGTCCCCGCATGGCAATGGCCAGATCAATTGCCGGGTGACAATGTCGGCAAGTAGGATATAATTTAGTATAGGTATATAATATTTCCCATCTCTGCCCCAGTTCACCTATTAAAGCTTCTTCGGAATATTGGTCACACATAGCTTTCAACCAACCGTGTTTTCCTTCAAAAAGAGTTCGTGGTGATTTGGCTCCCAACATTACCAAATCTCCGGCCATCACCCCAGCATTAGCAGCTCTCCCAGCTTGAATAGGCTTAATTGAAGGATGGTCATGCAGCATTTCTTGTAAACCACAACTCTGTAACCCAGCCAATGACAGACAATAGGTGGTGTCTAAGCTATTCATACCTAATAAATGAGCACAAGCTATTGCGGATCCGAAAACACCAGTAGTTCCAGTCGTATGAAAACCTCGATTTAAATGCGATGGATTAATACTTCGAGTAACACGCAACATAATATCATAACCTTTAACTATAGCCGTAATAATTTCTTTGAAACTCTTTTGGTTTCGTTCCCCAACAGTTAGAGCTGCTGGTATTACAGCAACCGCTGGATGGCAAGTTCCAAAGCGATGACCATCATCCAGTTCTACCGAGTGGCCAATAGCACCCATACAAAAAGATGTATTAATTGCCGGAAATTTCTTGTTTATTCCAAGAGCAGTTGCTTCTTCGATCCCTCCTATTTTCTCAAAGTAACGGCTAAGGATAGGGCTAATTGGTCCTAATTTAATCCCCACTGCTAAAACCGCAAGAAAATCAACTAATACTCTTCTTGCTTTTAACACAACTGCTTCCGGAAGAGATCCGAAATTAACCGAGGCATAAAAACCTCCCAGCAGAGAGGCGAAGGTTTTGGATGGTAAATCCATTTTACTCACCTACCATTTCAAATTTAAATCTAAAAATCCGAGCATCTAACTGATCTTCAAGAGGAAGTAAGTGGTCAATGGTCCACTGATAGATCTTGTTACGAGGATATAGAGGTTCATCGGTGAGTAACGCTACTGAGCCCCCAGAGGAGTTTTTTTGTCCGGGATAACTCATATAGAAAAATCTAAATTTAGCACATTTTACCACTATGCTAGCTACTTCCTCATCTCTTGCCACAGCTTCGATTACAATCCCTAATTCGTGAGTATTTATATTTTTTTCAGGTTCATATTCTTTCATAATTGCATTCTTTCCATAGACGTGGAAAAAGAGCTGATAATTTTCCCCTTCTTTTTGAGGAGACATAATTTCACTAACTTTCTTCCGGGTATCTCGTAAAATCAGATCAATATTTTCTATAGCAAATTTATCCCGTATACCAACAATGTGATAGACTCTAAAGCCTACCGGACCTGCTCCTTCTAGTTTAACTTTATAAGAACCGTCAGGAGAAGGGATAAATTTACTATCATATACTCGACATAACCGGTCTGTCTCGGCTACGAATCGAGAATTATGCATATCCAGAATTCCACCTGGTACGGCTTGTATAAAAGGATTAGTCCGCTCGTACATAGAATGTGCAGCTACACTGTGGGGAGTCGCTTTTTGCTCTGGATGCATCGGTTCAATAGAAAAATAGTTATTGGTAATTGTACCGATAACCGATTCTTTAACCATCTGAGGCCAACAGACGAGTGAGGCACATTCAATAGATTTACCCAGATGTAAACTTAAACCTTTGGGAAAACCCCTATAAATGGGATAAGCGGCAATGACTGCGTCATCACAACAACGTCCGGCAAGAATCACTTGTGCTCCATTTTTCAGTGCATATATAATTTGTTCTACTCCCATCGAAGCTGTAACATTGCTAGTGAGATCAATATCTTTAAGTGTCAATGGATTTTCCGCCCCTAAGGGCTCGATTAAAGAGTGACTTAAGCGTCGTTCTAATTCATCTTTATTAATTTGTGAATAAATACAAGCCATCTTAAATGGTGCTACCTTATGTTTTAAGGATAAAGACTTTACTATTTCAGCATAAAGATTTACCGCTCTATCGGAACCAGTTGTACTACATGAACCAATTATCATAGGAATATTGCGTCGTCTGGCTTCTACAAGCAATAATTCAATATCATGTTCTTCCCATTTAATAGGGTTATGAGGCATATCCGCTCCCAAGAAGGTCGGCCCAGCGTCAGCTGTTCCCGCATCGGCTGCCAAATAATCTATATTATGTTTAAGTCCCTGGTAAAATGACGATTTTTCAATGATATTGTCTCCCAAATTGCCAGTTGAAACCAAAACTGATAATTTCTTCATAACCTCTTCCTCCTTAACATTATTATAAAGACGGCCTAGTACAGGCCGTCTTTATAATAATAAGCCAATTATCTTGCTGTTCATTACCTAGTTTTTTGCCTTCTATTGCTTCTTCTCTAAAACCTCCAAAGGTGTGGTAGCTCTCGAACCTTTATCTCCAATAGCTTCAATAGTATAGACACCAGGCTTAAGCATAACTGTTGGAATTCCACCTCTTGGCTGAAGTTTGAAGGCACCATTCTCATTAACGGTTACGATTCCTCCAGTCCCAACTTCACCAAATGCGTAAGGAACCTCATCTACAGTCATAATAACTCTGACTTTCTCTCCCGGTACAAATCCAGCACCATAAAAAGTCAATTTAGTTGATGGCTCCCCGCTAATAGGAACAACCACAATGCTGGGAACCTGTAGATCAGAAGCTAAAGCTATAGAACCAAAGGCAATCAATAACAGTGCTATGATAAAAAACTTGCTTGGCTTTTTCCAGTTCATCATTTTAAGCACCTCCCAATGCGTTTATCAATATAAAAATTTAAGTCAATCATTTTTGTTTATTCTTTATTTACACTCTGGCGGGATAAATCGTTCTGGAACTTCAATACCATTCTCTAAGCAATACTTATAAAGTCCAGCATGAATCGGGATTTCACCACCCGGTGCTACTAACTTAAAGACATCACTGACGGGATCCCATCCCTTTATCCCAGGATATGCTGCTGCAACTTCTTCAAAGCCTTCTACATAAGCTTTTACAATCTCATAACCGACTTCTTCAGGTAAATTTGAAGAAGTAACTGCTCCTACTACCTGCCCTTCTTCCATTATCGCGGGATTATTGGGAAATTGTGTAATACTACCTGCTAGTGTCTCAAAGAAAAGGATATAAGGATAGGCTGCTCTTATCTTTTTCATATCATCTTCGCTATAACCGATAGCTGCTAAGGGAGTCCTTAAATTTACTTCAATTAATGAAGAGTCTACAGAGGTTAAACCGCTTGATTTCTGTAATCCAACAATCTTACCCTGTTTAAGCGAATTAATGGCATCTCCTAGAGCTGCTTGCACTAAATCAATTCCGGCTCCTACGGCCTTATCGAACTTTATAAAATTAGCAGTAGAAGAAGCACCCGGAAAACCAGGACAGAATTTCTTCCCAGCTAAATCTGTAAAAGTTTTTATACCAGAATCAGCTCTGACGTAAACTCTGTTGACAATTGCATTTCTAAGAAACAACCATCTTATCGGCTCCCAACCTTCACCTTTAAAAGTATCTATACCTTTATATAACTGCATGGCTGAAGCAGAATCTACACAAAAACCAAAATCAAAAGCACCATCTTTAATCCGTCTTAAATTATCCAGAGCGGCTCCACTTTCAACTACAGTAACCCTTATATCATTATCAGCCTTATTAATTACTGAAGCACCAGCTACGCACCAGGCGTATAATCCCGAAGTAGAGGAAGTACTACCCATATTCAGATATACTGTTTGGGCAAATCCCACATTTAAACCAACTAAAAGAACCAAAACTATAACCACCACCGAACCTGCTAACAATCTCTTTCTCATTATCTTTCACCTCCTTTCTTCCTAAATTTTTTTCAATTATTTAGATTGGCTTATTAAAGAGTAGAAAATAATAAATAATTGAAAAATTGAATATATTTATTTTATAGCTTTAAACTCTTATTAAAAAACCTACTCCTAATATCTTATACATCTACAGTTTTCAATTTTTTAACTATAGAGCGCTGAAATAAAAAGAGTGGAACTCCAACTAAAATACCAATAATCGACAGAAATAGGCTGGGATACATAAGTAATAAGCCACTTCCCACAAATAATACCCTTAGTATTAGGTTTAATTTATCATCTATATGGGCAAAGAAACCAAAAGCCAGCATAATTGCACCCATAAATCCACTCCCACTGTAAATTATAACACCAAAAAAGTCACTACGACCTACAAATGCTGGATTAAGAACAAAAAAGTAGGGTATGATAAAGGCGACAATACCAAGTCTTACTGCAACCAAAGCAGTTTTAAACCAATTACTTTTAGCAATATTAGCAGCTACAAAGGCCTGAGTACAAGTAGGAGGAGTTACTCCCCCTAAAATTGCCCAGTAAATGAAGAATAAGTGTATAGCTACCTCATCAACACCCAAATGCAAGAGTGAGGGCGCAAGGATAGAAAGAGACAATATGTAGGTTGGAACTACCGGAAGAGAAGTTCCTAAAAGGAAAGGGATAATAGTGGCAATAAAAAGTGCCAAAAACAAATTCTCCCCTCCTACCTCTAATATTAATCCACTCAATTTGGGTGCTATGCCAGTTATACCAATCATATTAACTAAAATGTTCACCGCTACTAATATGGGAACAATTTTCGCCAGCCCTAATCCTCCCTCGCTCAATCCTCTCCCTATTTTAATAATAACTTCTTTAACTCCGGATGGAGAAAGATTGGACAACAAAAATACACTAACTACTGCAACACAAGCATAAAATCCAGCAAAAACAAGAGGCCTTCCTATGGCTATAAAATATAATAGAACTCCCGTAGGAATAGCAAGTGATGCAAGCCTCTTAAAAGTTAAAATACTCTTCCAATTAGGGATTTCACTTTTGGGTACTGCTGCTAAACCACAACGTACAGTTTCGAAATGTACTCCAGCAAAAACACCTGTATAGTAAAGGAGGCACGGTATCAAGGCGTAACCTATAATTTTGATATAAGGAACTCCTAAAAACTCTGCCATTATAAAAGCTGTTATACTCATAATAGGTGGAGTGATCCCGCCACCAGTTGAGGCTATAGCTTCTACACCAGCAGCAAAATCAGGATCATATCCCAATCTTTTCATTAAAGGAATAGTATAATTCCCGGTAACAGATACATTAGCCACACCACTACCAGAGATACTACCAAAAAGTGCACTTGATACCACTGCTGTTTTAGCGGGTCCACCACTATAGCGCCCAGTTAACGCAAGAGCAAAATCAATAAAGGTCTTCCCCCCTCCAGCGCTAGAGATAAGGGCACCAAAGATGATAAACATACCAATAAAAGTCGCAGACATTCCGGTAATGCTTCCATAAATACCCAATGGAGAGAAGTAGACTGAATTAATAACAAATCTCCAGGATAAACCTGCCAGCCTCCACATCCCCGGCATTATTGAACCAGCAAAGACATAGATAAATAAAAGTGCAACAAATATTGGTATTGCCCATCCCACTGACCTCCGAGCAGCGTCCAGAATAATTAAAATCAAAGCTGAACCTATGATCAAATCAAATGTGGAAGCACTTCCGGGAACCATATAAATTTGCATAACTTTTAAAAATGTATTAACATTGGCGATAATTATTACTGCGATGACAAATAAATCCCAAAGGGAAATCTTAGTTTGTTCTTCCCTTGATTTACCATAAGGAAAAGCTAATGAGGCAAGTGAAATTCCTAAAATAATATGAATCGCTCTCAATTGTAAATCTATTAAAGATAAAAAAATAGGAAGCATCAACTGGGCAATTGCAAAAATTAAACCTCCCCAAAATAATACATTAGTCCTGTTAAATATCTTACTCTTATCAATTTGAATAGACATTATATTTTGCTTTCCGAATTTATAATTCTAAAAGTTTGAAATTCTTTTTTAGAATACGGATGGCCCTTTCTGGATCAATTCTACCATAAAGCCCTCCCACAGTGGAGAGAATATAAGAAGCATCCAGCAATACTTTTTTGTTCGGTCTTAAAATAGTGTATTCCTCCGGGTTAAAAAGAGCACCTTTAGCAATCGTCTTTATATTTTCCCAAAGATAATCCTTATTTTCCTTACATTTATGGTAAATTGTTCCGCCAACTAAAACCAGAGTACAATCTTGAGTAAAGAAATTGACTCCTTCTTGTAAGAAATAAACATCAGTTTCTTTTACATGTCCTACATTATTTGCGGTAGTTATGGCTAAAGTTTCCTTAGCAAGAATGCTTCTTACAAAATTTTCTTCTTCCGTCTCGGGCATTATATGAGGATTATTATGGATCCATTTCAGATATTCATTCAATTTTATATTCCACTTTCCTTTTTTGCGCTCAAGGAAAGGATCAAGATGGTCACCATTACCTTGAAAATGTGGATATCTCTGATTGAACAATTCACCTATTTCTTTTTCCATCTTTCTACTTCTAAATTTTTCTAATTCCATTAAATTTTCTGCATTATAGGCTAATCCATATTTACCTTCTACCCTTCGGTAGGCTAAAGGATAATTAGGAGTTTTTAATATGGTCCGTTTTACCTTTTTCTTAGGATCATCCCAGGGGTAAAGATATAGTGGGTTAGAACACACATTAGAGAAAAAGTCAGTAGTGCAGCCACCTACATCCAGGGCTACAATATTTCCCAAACCTTCCTCTTTTCCATAACCCCGAGCCAATAGATTAATTCCTAAAAAGGCAGCTCGAGGGGTTGGAATGAATTTAGCACTCATATATTCTTCTACTACATCAAACCCCTTTCCTCGAATTACTACAGTTTGGAATAATTCTCTAATCGCTTCATTTACTACATCGATATTAAATTTATTTACTTCGGGCATAATATTTCCGGTAGCCCTAACATCAATATTATGATTGTGGAAAATATCTAAAACCTCTTCAGTCACATCTTCGTTCCCGGCGTAAATTATCGGTATTCCGTATTTAGCATAGGTAGCTAATTTCGCAGATTCAGCTAAAACTTTAGCATTGTGTAATACTGTTTCCGCATCTCCTCCTTCGTTGACTCCTCCGCTCAAGAGAATAATTTCTGGACAATCTTCTAAATAAATTTTTCGAGCTTCCTCTGAAGATAATTTTCCATCATAACTATTGAGAAGTTTTGCGCCGGCGGTCAAGGCAGCCAGATCAGCAGCAAAGCCACTTTCTCTCGTAGTGGAAGCTATAGTAACCATTTTTAAACCGCCTTTAGCACTACTACAGGGTAATTTTATATCAAACTCATCCATTTTTTCTCGTAGAGAATCCCAATTTCCTCTTTTCCGACACTCTTTAAGACAACCCAAACTATTAGCTAATCCCTCTCGAATATCATTTACAGTAGTAGGAAAATAACGTAAATCAACTTCATCTGAACTGGTATTAAAAATTGCCACCTTAGTATAAGTGCTACCAAAATCAACTGCCAATACTTTTTTATTTTTTAAATCAGTGATACCCAATTCTTCTCTAAAGGTGAGGGTAGTCTCCTCTTCAATTGCATCTTTTGATTCTGCTACTAAAGACTTTTCGTCCGTTTGACTTACATCTTTATAGAAATACCAGGGGAATTTCTCCCTTATCAGGTCAACTCTTTCAATTTCATCTTTCACTTTTTGTCTGCAGAATTCATCGATTCGACAGGTACCCTCTACCATTTTGGTTTTACACATACCGGTTAATTCGTAGCGCTTATCCACTACCGTAGCTTGCGGAGCCTGGAACAAACCTATTTGAAGAGCTAAATCTAAATTATCAGCACTAATCATATTACATTCGCCAGATGGATAATTTTCCTCATCAATAATATCTAAAAACATAGTACGGTAATTTTTTTCTCGATCTTCAACTTTTTCTCTCTTCGCAGCTTCCTCGGGGCTAACTGCGTATTCAAAAAAGTTTTCTAAATTAACTTCCCCTCCATATCCTCCCATTAAAGCTAAATGGAAGATATTATACATAGCTCCTTTCTTCAATTCCTCTTTACGGGCAATCACTTTAGGATTTTTCCAAATATCAGGGATGGGAGCACGATAATATTCTTCAAATGACTGTTTGGTAATATCACAACTGGCTATAATATCCTCTGGTTTAGCATCATGATGTGCTTCACAATAACTTACCACATGGACAATATCCGGTTCCATAAACATCTGCCAGTAGATAGTCATAGATAAATGACTTTTCGCTTTATCCAGATTAGGCGGAAAACTGGAAAGTCCTCCTCTGGTCTCCTTAATAATATTGAAATCAAAATGACTGGTTAAAGGTTCAATTAACTCATAAGCTGCTTTCATTTTAGCTAAATCGTATATTGGTTTTATTTCTGGAGGTAAATCGAACATAAGTTGCATCACATAATTTTTTATACCCATCTTTAAGGCAACTATTCCACATAATATATGGTCAGTTACATACATATCATCCGAACATCTACGTAACTGCCATTGATGAGGATCATTTATTTCTAAAGGTTTATTAATTGAAGCCCACCATCGCATAGTGTTAAAGTGCTCATTAATTCCGTCTAAAATAGAAAGAGGACCTCTTCCATCTAAGCGATTATAGAAAAAAATAGGTACTGCCGGGAAAGGCATATGCAGGGCTTCTTCAAAGATTTTAGCTAACTCTACTAACTCATCAGTACCAGAATAAATTCTAATCATGGGCCAATTCCCACATTTAGTAGCTTCTTTTAGGATTCTTAAATCTTCCTTACTACGAATAGGTGCACCACCTTCTCCTCTACGATACTTTTCAGGATCTTCTTCTCCTCGAACAAATTTAGCCAGAAACGCCTGACAAGATTGATCTGGTGCCAAAGAAACGATTTCCAAAGCCCCTGATTCACTTAATTTTCTTGTTCCTTCTACTGTAGGTTCGATTGTTTCTGCTGCTGCTCCAATATGGGCTCGAATGATTGGCCTATCTTCTAATTCACGTACCTGTTTTATCCTTTCTAATAAGTCATCTGACCATTTTATCTTTTCCCTGGCAATCCTGACCTTTTTCTGGGCGAAATATTCTAACTCCTTCATAGTTACATAATCGTCCACCACCAACTCAAAAAATCCTTGAAACTTCTCTTTATCTTTATACTCTTTTGCAATCTTCTCTAAGTCAAAATGCCGGTCTTTTTTGGGAGAAAATTTATCCTCTAAGATAGGTAAACCAGTCATTACCCTTACCAGATTAGCTGCCGGTCTTAATCCTCCAAAACAATAACGAATTCCACTTTTCTCTGGTTCAAGACCATATTTATATACCTTATCTATTATTTCTACAATTATTTCATCAACATGAAGATCACCCAAGCGATAGCAAAAGGTCACCACTTCCGCTTTTGATTCTCTAACCTTATCTATTAACTCATCAATGGAAACCGCAGGTCCTAATTTTATAGCTATATAACCTATTCCTTTACCTTCTAACCATTCCGCAAATTTCTCCACTCCTAAGGTATGTACACAGGGATCTATTGAACAGTTTAACACTCTCCTTTTTTTTGTCGATTTATCCATCTCAACATCTCTCCTTTTTTAGATGCAAAAATTCTTTTGTAAAAATATTAATAAATTAATAAATCATAATTTCTTCTAAACAGTTAATTCCATAATTTTGGGGGATTCTGGTTTCTTTTATATCTCTTCCCTTTAAATATCCATCGGTTAAATACTCTCTTCCCATCCATTTACTAACCGTTAAAATAACTTCATCAATTACAGGCATCTTAACTTCAGCCAATTGGGCAATTGCTTTGGTAACTACTAATCCATATGGTACATCTTC
>Ga0209986_10003948_pt1 | contig 12762 bp, 12 predicted proteins | sample BlataG_FD_183168 | JGI IMG/M metagenome (GOLD analysis project Ga0209986, IMG submission 183168) | Deep subsurface microbial communities from Black Sea to uncover new lineages of life (NeLLi) - Black_00105 metaG (SPAdes) (version 2) | ecosystem: Environmental > Aquatic > Marine > Oceanic >...
CGTTGCCCAAAACAGTTGACATAGTCGCCTCTCTTTCCATAATTCGCTCAATCGCTTCAGATGTTTCTGCTTCACTGACGTGGAGCATCTGTTCCATCGCCTGCTTGTAGTCTACCGCATCAAGCTCGAACAGAATTCTGTCTTTAGCAAGATATTCAGCTACCACCATCATCCTTATTGGATATTATCATCATCAATTCGTTCAAAATATTCTTTTGATGCACCACAGTCCGGGCATCCCCAGTATTCAGGTAATGCAGAAAAAAAACGGCCTGGTTCTATTCCAGATTCAGTTTCACCAAGCTGCAGGTCGTATATATAACCGCAGATTGAACAACGCCATTTTTCCATTTTACTCCTATGCAATAATACTACAAATTAATGAAAACCTCAAGCACAAAATTAATCAGAGTTTCCATCCCTTCAGCCAGTTCTTGTTCAGTAACGTATTTGGTGAAGTGTTCATCGCCACCGACTATATCCGAAACAAGTAAGAAAGAAGCCGCTTCTTTATTGCTACGGTTTGCCAGATAGTATATTAGACTAGTCTCCATCTCCACCGCAACGACACCCTTTTTCCTGAGATTATCGACATAATCAGGAAAGGGGTTATAGAACACATCAACACTTGCAACACCACTAAAAACTACCTTAATGTCCAGAGCCCTGGAAATATCGTGTGCCGCCTTCAATATCTCGAAAGTCGCATAGGGTGCAAGTGGTTCATGTCTCAAATAAGTCTGAGTTGTTCCGTCAAAAGGTGAAGCAGCTACCGCGGCAACGATGTCCAATGGTCTTATGTGCTCACCTATACCACCGCATGTGCCTATCCTAATGAATCTTTTGACATCGAGCTGGATCAGTTCTTCAACCACGATCGCAGCTGAAGGACATCCCATGCCAGTAGTTTGTACCGATACTTCTTTACTTTTGTATTGTCCAGTATACCCAAACAGCCCCCGGTTGTCATTGACCAGTCTTGTTTTATCTAATAGCTTACTTATTCTATCAGCCCTACCTGGATCTCCAACCAGAAGCACAGTGGGCGCATAATCGCCTTTGTTCGCTTTTAAATGTATGGGCATCAAACCTCCTCATTTCTCTCCAATAGCCCAATAAATTGGGCAACTACTCCTTAAATAAATCAAATACCTAAACACCTAAATAGATGACAAGAAACACTATAGCGCACTTTAATCTTTTGATATTTCTTCTCCAGCAGGTTGTGATAATTGTTCGATATATTTTAACAGGGAATCACGATATTGTTCGAAATCAGCCATATATTTTTTTCCCACTGATGGTGCTCGAGGGATCTTGACCTTTAGTGGATTTATCGGCACACCATTTTTGTGCAGCTCGAAATGAAGATGTGGCCCGGTTGATAGCCCGGTTGAACCAACATAGCCTATTAATTCACCCGTCTTGACCTTTTTCCCTTTGTACAAACCCTTGGCGAATTTTGAAAGGTGACCGTAACGCGTCTTGAAATTGTTTTTGTGTTTTATTTCAACAAGGTTGCCATAACCACCGCGCCATCCTTTATAAGTCACCACGCCGTTGCCGATTGAGGATATCGGTGTACCAGTAGGTGCACTGTAGTCTAAACCGTGGTGCGGTCGCCAGATCTTTAGAATTGGATGGAACCTACGTTTTGAGAAATATGAGCTAATATATGAAAATCTTAAAGGCGATTTCAATAGGGATTTGCGGAGCGACTCTCCTCTTAAGTTGTAATAGTCCTCATGACCAGTGGCATCCATGTAATATACGCCATAGTATAGACCGATATCGCCGTTGTAACACGTCGCGACTATGTTCTGATACCCAATAAAATGTGAGTCACAAAAGGTCTTTTCCAACAGCACGAAAAAAGAATCATGCTTTTGGGTTTCCGTAACGAAATCTATTTCCCATGCAAAGATGTCCACAAATCTAAACACCAGATTGGGTGTTTCTCCTTGTTCTAAAAGAGTTTCATAGAGGGTTGATTGAATCGCTCCAGTAATAAAGCACACCACTGTATCGATGTATGGTAGCTTCATAGAAACACACAGGTGTTGACTTCCCTTTGTGACATAGTATTCACGTGGGATACTTTGTTTATATGTAAGATTTAAGAAAAGACTATCCTCAAACGCCAGGGTAACTGAATCGCCAGGTATACAATAACGGAACGGAAACCCGGCGTTCTTCATAGCACTCAGCACCTCAGTAGTTGATTGATGCAGTAGCTCACGATCGAGAATATCCTCCAGAACTTCACCTTTTTTGACAACATAACATACTGTAGTACGAACAACCTGCTCAGTAACATCTTCCTTAGCTGGACAGCCTAAAACCAGGGCGAACAGGAATACTAGCGGAGAGATGTAACTATATGCTCTCTTTGATGTATTTCTTAATCCAAGCATTTCTAATTGTGTTTTTATATGCTAACGAATACCCTTCGATAGTCAGTCCACCTACTTCCTTAAGAGAACTGAGTATCTTCTGCATATCTGAAAAACCCCATATATCGAATTCGACCTGGATAAATCTCTTTTTGAATCGCGAGGTGATGTTTCCTGAAAAACCCACCCGGTTAACAAGTCTTCTCAGTTCCTTAATCCTCAGTTTCGTCGTTAACGCCAGGTGGAGGTGGGCGTAGTTCTTTAACGCTGACCAATTGAAATTAGGGAAAATTGAGATAATCCCCTTTCGATTCCTTCTCGACCAGATCATCCGTGAGAGCTTTATATCATTCTCTGACATAGGGTTATTCACCATTGAATTTATTTTTTCATAGTTTAACTGACGTAGCTGGTCATACAATCGGGCAATGAGCTGCCAGCCTTCTTTTATCATTATCTTTGGCACCGCTATATTATATTCGTCGATCTTATAGATCTCGGCATACTTAATACCTGGTGTTTTATTTATGATTCGATAGGTTTCCTTCAGTTGCTTCGTATAAAATAATAGTGAGATATTGGGACAGACACCCCGCGGAAATGTTAGATTCTCAACAACTTCTTCAAGGCACGGGATCGAGCGTTCTGGTTTAAAACGGGCGGTTGTTTCCGCAGCGATGCAACCCCAGTACCACTTGCCGCCCATTATGCCTGGCAGGAACAGTTTGATGCCGTAGTTCTCTATGAAGCCAGTGTCTTCGAAATTCTTAACACGCAGCAGGACTTCCTCTTTGGTGATCTGAAACTTACTAATGATCTCATGAAGTGGGATACTGCCGTGCAACTCAAGCAGGCGTATTATTTTGAGATCAATCGGATCAATAATCACGGTATCATTATAGGTAAAAAAATGTCAAAGTCAACTATTTGCCAATGCAGAATTCATTGAATATCTTTTCAAGTATGTCCTTACGCATAACCTTTCCAGTTAGCTCACCAATTGTTTCAAGGGCTGAATGAAGTTCAAAAGCCACGAGTTCTGGTGAAACAGCACTCATACCCTTTTCCAGGTAGTCCTTTACTTTTTTCAATGCATCAACGTGCCTTTGTTTCGTCAGAAAAACCTGTTTAGGCATTGATGTCCGAATAAGTTTCTCATTGATACACTTCGTCAACATATCCAAATTTTCACCTGTTTTAGCAGATAGTTTCATTGAATCACTCAATATCGTACTTTCATTAAGTCTGACATTCATGTCTATCTTGTTGACGACAAGCACCCTGTTTTTCTCTTTTGTTATGCTGTAAAGGGAGATATCCTGTTCATTTATGGGTTCGCTGCCATCAAAAACGAGGAGGACAAGATCAGCCTGGTCCAGGAGCTTTAAACTCCTTTGCTGAGCGATAATATTCGAACCAGTAGCTTTATCAAGAAAACCTGCCGTGTCATACAGCCAGATGCACAATCCATGGAGTTCAATGCAGGCATCAATATAGTCGCGTGTTGTACCTGGTTCTTCATGAGTAATAGCTCGGTCAAACCCGATCATTTTGTTGAAAAGTGTTGACTTCCCGACATTGGCGCGGCCAACTATGAGCACCTTATAACCTTCTTTTATTTTCCTACCCAGCTCCGCTCCTTTCAGCATAACGTCGATGGCACTGATTATTACTGATATCTTATCGGCTATCTGTGATTTTGAACTATTCAAAACATCTTGTACCTCTTCTTCTTCAGGAAAATCAATATTTGCCTCTACCGGTGATAAAAGGTCGACGATTTGTGAACGCAGCTCATAAACCTTTTCTGAAAGCTTACCTTCATATTGGGCGATTGCCAGTTTTCTGGCTTCGTCACAAGTAGCTTGTACAGTATCAAGTACTGCTTCGGCTTGGAGTAAGTCAATCTTGCCATTCAATAAGGAACGCTTGGTAAACTCACCACTTTGTGCAAGACGCGCGCCTAGATTAGTCAATAGGGCTACTATTTTTTCTACTATCACCGGGTTTCCGTGACAGGATACTTCAGCCACATCTTCACCCGTATAAGAATACGGTCCTTCGAAAAAAGTTACTAATACTCGATCAATCAGATCACCGGTTTGGGGGCTAACAATCGCACCATAATAAGCGCGGTTCGGCACAAGCTCCGCGTCGGTGTTTTTCGATTGAAATATTTCGTGTATATATTGCTTTGTTTCGGGACCACTGACTCTGAGTACTGCTATGCTTGAATATCCAGCTGCTGTTGCACAAGCTACTATTGTATCATTTAAACTCATCGTTCGGAGCAATTATAACATTCTTGCTCACTCCTTTACCGATCGTGTAGATCTTAACCCCTTTTATCTCAGTCAGCTTTTGCTCAACGATCTGTTGTTCCTTTTTGGTCAAAGGATCCAAGGCCATCTCTCTGCCGGTCTGTAAAACAATACACGCAATGGCTTCTGCTTTCTTTTTCAGGAAATTATTCCGGCGCATTCGGTAGCCACCAACATCAACTAGAATCTTGAGGTTTGGGTGAAACCGCTTCATAAGTCGGGAAATCAGGTATTGTAGGGACCAGAGCGTTTCTCCCTTCTTCCCGATCAGAATTGCGTCGGTGTGCTTTGTTTTTATGTTTAGGTACAGTCCTTTATCATCTTTACTGATCGTAATATTCGGCTTGAATCCGCAACTGGTAAGGATGAAGCTTGCTAGTTCGGAAAGATGCTGGCGAGGTTCTTTGATTGTTACTTTCACTTGCGTTTCTTCATCAGTTTCTGATAGGATTTCGTAGTCAATCTCTTCTTTCCTCACCCTTAATATATTTATTCCATTTTCGATTGCTTCGGTTAGATTAGTACCAGATGCTTCGACCGTTTTCATTTAATACCTCCTCTTTTAGTTATGATGTGCTCAAGCAGAGTTAAAATATTATATGAAAACCAATAAAGTTGCAGTCCAGACGGAAAATTCAAGAAGATAAAAACCATGAATATAGGCATGACAATGACCATGAATCTTTGCCTCGGGTCAAGCGTAGTCATAAGAGATTGAACGAGCATAATAACGCCCATGCTAATCGGTAATACGTATGTTGGATCCTTTATAGACAGATCGACGAGCCAGAAGATAAACGGAGCCTGTCTGAACTCAATTGATGCAATTAGCGTCTGATATAGTGCAAAGAAGATCGGCATCTGTATCAAAAGCGGGAGACATCCGCCAAGAGGGTTGACTTTGTAGGTTTTATACAACTGCATCATCTCCTGATTTAGCCGCTGTGGATCCTCCTTATATTTCTTCTGTATTTTCTTTAGCTCAGGTTGAATCATCTGCATCTTTTGTTGTGAGAGTATCATTTTCCTCGCAAGCGGGAAAAACACAGCCTTTATTAAAATAGCAAAAAATACAATAGAAAAACCATAGTTCTTGAAAATTGAATAGAATAGGTTGAAAATCAAGAGGATTATCCGTGAAATAGGGCCCATTATCCCACCGGATGCCATTTTCTCATAGCCTCTTTCGAACTTAGCCAGTTCAGAATACTTGATTGGCAACAAGAGCACTTCGACATCTATTGTCTCAGCTCCTATGATCTCTGCGCCGTAACGGTCACCGCCGCCCCTCATATAGAAACAACCAAACATCGCGCGGTGAATATCAATATACTCCACTTTAACACCAGCCGTCGCTTTGGGACTATCCTTTAACAATTTGTAAAAATTGATAGTGTTAATTATATTCAGATTATTTATTACTAGAACAAAATACTTGGTTCTAAGCGCCAACCAGTCAACATCAGCGGTGTATTTTAGTTTATCTTTCACCTTCTTTTTCAGCTGTTCAACTTGTTCGTTTTTGACGTACACATTGAAGTGTCTAAGGTCTTCTCCCTTATTTTTCTCTTCGGTTATGCGTAACCCTGCTTTAAGGCTCAAAATTTGGTCTGCGATATTAGGCATATCTGTTTTAAGCCTAAAACCGTGGGGATTGTTAAAGTAATAGATTTTCCTATAGGTATTGCCCTTATACAAGTACGTAAAGACAATTGAATCACCGCTGATATCACTATCATAAACAGGGATTTCATTGTTGTTGAGTCTGGAAACAAATAGGTATTCACCTTCAGGAACAATATTAACGTCGTATTTTTTAAGGTAGAATTCTTTGACTGAAGCGCCTGCGGTGGAAAGAACAACACTAATTTCAGGACTATCGATAACGATTGTATCTGCATGTTCGGGCATCGTAGCAGATACTGGCAGGTCTTTTACCGCCGACGGGCTCTTGATAATCGTTGTATCGAGACGGTCAGGTTTAGTTGGCTCAATGGTTTTTTGGGATTTGCTCAGTAGATTCCAGACTAAAAGAATTACTATTATTAAGAGAAATGCCATGGCGGTACGCACTCGATCACTCATTGCTGTACTCCTTACCCTGTTGGATAACAAACATCCTATGGGGTTTACATCTCACTATATCAATAAAGCCCCTACCTGGTGCTGGTGCTGGATCCCAACCCCCTGAGCAGAAGGGATGGCACCTCAGTATACGCAAGAAACTCAAGATACTGCCTTTTAACACACCGTGATTGTTCAAGACACTAATTGCGTATTGCGAACAGGACGGTGTAAAACGACAGGTTCTAGGTAGTATCCTGCTGAGGGTTATTTGATAAACCCGGATTAAAATAATCGCTATATATTTCATCAATGCTCCTGAAACTTCCTGATAATGTTCAGGATTTGTTCAGAGTTAAGTGGGTGTTGTGCATAAAATATCACGTGCAACCCTCTAAAAATCTCTTTATTCATCCGATATGCCTCCCTAATTCTTCGCTTAACCTTATTCCGCTCAACCGCGCAGCCAATCTTCTTGGAGGCGACAAAACCAACCGCTTGCTTGTTTGACCGCAAGTAGATTATTGTTAGTTGTCCGCAATGGAACCTATTGCCCTTTGCGAACAATTGTTTTACTACCTGCTGCTTGAGTCTTTCCGCTTCAGATAGACCAAACTTCTTGACCCGATTATTGCTTTTATTACATGTACCGCTCCGAGAAACCAATATTCTGTTGTCCTTAAACGGCTAACCGCGTTCGTTTCTTCTTCCTCCTTCTCTTCAGAACATCACGCCCGCTTTTTGTTTTTATACGTTTACGAAATCCATGCTTTTTTTGCCGTTTCCTGCGACTCGGTTGATAGGTTCTTTTCATCCATGAATTATATACAAAAAATAGAAGTAGTCAACAACTTTATTGACTAGGACGAGTAATTACATATAATCTTCTAGAATCATGGAAAGTGATCCTCGAGATATCATGAAATCCTTGGCAAAGGCAGTCAAGGCAATCCAAATGTACCATATAAATCATCCTTCAGCAAGAAACTTCTATAATCCGCTGTATGAAAAGATGGCGATATATCTGAAGGACCATCCAGTTATTGAATACCAAATTGATCAATTTATGATAAGCAACCGCGGAAAAGCAGTGTATAAAGAAGACGAGAAGGAAACCAGCATCGCCTTTCGGTTATTCCGTAATGGCATAAGGAACATCAGTTTTATCAGCGGTCTTTCCTTTCATGAACTGATCAAATTTCTCAGAATAATCAGCAAGATCTCAAAAGATGAAGACATTGCTTTGGAGCTTTGGGAGGGAGATTTCGAGCACATAAACTTTTATGTAGTCGAGGAAGAAGATGAAATAATTGATTACAAGGTCCCTGATTTCACTAAGATGGACATTGACTATGATGCTAAACTCAGAGAAATTATCGCGCGGGAAAATATTGACTTAAACGTTCCTATTAAACCTGATTTAGCACCAGAAGAATTGCAGACTTTAAAGAACCAAATAGCTGAAGCTGAACAAACCTCAGCGATACCGGTTGCAATAACGACTTTAATTAGTTATCTAAACACCGAGAAAGTGCACGAGATTATCGATATTCTTAAAGAGTTACTAGAACTATGTATTGACAACAGGAATTTCTACGATGCAATCCGGATCGTAAACAAGTTGAGCGAATATCCAGACATAAACCCAGTTGCAAAATTCGAGACCGAACCAATCATCGTTGGGTTCAAAGACGTGATAAATACCGCGCATCAAGAAACCTTTAACGAATTTATGAACTTTATCAGCTTCTTTTCCAAAAAATCAATACCCTATCTTGTCAGGTTGATGACTTTCGGCAAACTTAAGGAGCGATTGCAGGACTTACGTAAAGCAGTTGCATACGTGGCGCAGGATGACCCTACCGCCTTGGCAACATTGCTTCAGGAGCAGGATATTGACGTGCTCGTTAACACCATTGCAATACTTGGTTCCATAAAATCAAATGAAACGATCACGCTACTGGAACCATTAATGAACCACCATAATGCCGCAATCAGGATGGAAATCATTGCAGTATTAACGGAAATGGATAAAGCCGTACGTATTGCAAAATACCTGGATGACGATGAGGAAATAATACGCATAAAAGCACTTCAATCACTAACCCGGCTCAAGTACACGGTCATCTACTATGATTTGCTGAGCAGAATCAAGAGTAAAACTTTTCGTAACCTTGATTTTGCTGAGCAAAGGGAATACTTCAACTGCCTCGTTGCTAATGGGGGGCATGAAGTTATTACCCAGTTGCGGAAAATGCTTTTCAAGTGGGTGTTTTTCAAGCGCAAAAGGTACAGTGTTATGAGAAAACTCTCTGCCATGTCACTCGCCGATATCGGCACTGGGCATGTCCTGGATATCCTGAGACGTGGTGCAAAAAGAAGAAATAAGAACATTAGCAGTGCTTGTGAAATGGCTTTGAGGAAAAAATGAGTATCCATAAATTCGGCACCGACATCATAGCACTTCTCTACGCTTTGGTTAAGGCAGTTCAAGTCTATGATCTCAACAATGCTGTTGTCCAAACTGCCGCAAAAAAAATAGTATACAGTTTAAAGACTTTGCTTAATATCTACAGCCGCGTACAGCTGGTTCGATATATGGATTATGTATTCTTTAATAAACAACGGTTAAGGTTTGAAATCGACGGTTATGCAAGCCTTCAATTCATCCATGATAAGTTGAAGACACTTGGTATCAAATCACTCAGCTTCTTACCTGAAATCGACAAGGAAGAGATGATCATTTTCGCGTCTCTTTTCAAAAAGAAAAAAGAAGAATTCACAAACGGCTATTCTTCATCAAGGTTCAAACGCATTTTAGTCGAATTCTCGACCGAAGAAGATGAGGTTCCTGATTTCTTAAGAGAAGGCGAACGGATAAAAAGGACATACTTCAAAGCCTTGAAAGTCACCAGAAACCTAATGCAGAACCTCTGGATGAATCAACCGATAGACGTCAAAAGCTCCAGGCGCATTATCTATAACCTTATTGATTCACTGACGCAAGATGAATTTGGTTTGCTTACGCTTACCGCAATTAAGAACCTTGACGATTATACATACAACCACTCGCTCAATGTAGGGATACTCGCTCTTGCCCTGGGTCAACGGATAGGTTTGAGCAAAAAGAGTCTTGCCAAACTCGGTTCAGCCGGCATTCTGCATGACATAGGCAAGGTGGCACTTCCCAGAGAACTTATATATAAATCAGAACGACTGACCAATGAAGAATGGGAGCTCTTAAAAAAACACTCTGATTACGGTATCAAGGAGATTGTGAAAGCACGAGGGCTTGATGAAACCGGTTTGATTTCCATGACGATTGCATATCAACACCACTGGAATTATAATGGTAGTGGTTATCCCATCCATAACAAGAATGAAAGCCCAATCCTTTTTTCGCGCATCGTCCGGATCTGTGATTCGTATGATGCAATGACAACGCCAAGAATGTATCAAGTAGTGCCCTACCTACCCCATTTCGCATTACGCGTCATGTGGAAGTTGAGGAATGTTTGGTTTGATCCCTTATTGACTAAAGTCTTTATTCAATTACTGGGTTTGTACCCGATCGGCAGTTGTCTTGAACTTGATAATGGTGAGATAGCTTTGGTCATCAGACAAAATCAAGGATATTCTGACCAGCCAATAGTCAAAATCATCCTTGATAAAGATGGAAAGAAGGTTGCCGACAAAGTCATTGATCTATCAATGAACAGTGGAATAAAAGTTATTAAACCAATCTACGCACAGAAATATGGTATAAATCCAGCAACCTATTTCATGTAAGATTTCGTTGCTAATCTTCTCAAATTCATAATTTCAAATCTTCATCATAATATTGACTTATTTGTGATTTAGATATATAATATAGCGTGAGGAAATTAGCATTAGGTAATCCCGATACAATAGTAAAAGAACTAAAGCAAATCGGCGTCGATGAAGAGGCTTATCCAATATTTGTGAGCAAGGCACAATACTTAGTTTATAAATTCGACGGCCTTTCCTGTGCACAGGCAAATGTTCTTAAACAAACAGCGCTCATTTGCGGAGCTGATCTTGCTATCCCCAAAAGTGCATATGCTGGTGGTAAAGGGAAAATGGTATCAGCTATCCTTTTCGCCAACCGCAGAGAGCTGCAAAAAATAAAACAGCGGCTTGAAGAACAACCATGGATAGAGTCAATAACCAGGGAATTAGGGAAAATCCTTGCCCAAAAGACCACCCCGAGTCTAATGCTGGGTCGTAAAAGAATCATTTTCGATCGCACGTATATTATGGGTGCAATAAACATTACGCATGATTCATTTTACCAGAGAAGTCGCTACACCACGATCGACGCGCTCAAAAAAGCGGTGGAGCAAATGGAGAAAGATGGTGCTGATTTCATAGATATTGGTGCTGAGTCTTCTCGACCCGGTGCAGAACCACTGACTAAGAAAGAAGAAATCAATCGGTTGAAGATTTTTTTTCCTAACCTTGCCAAAAGCACGAAGCTTCCTATTTCCATAGATACTTACAAGGCAGACGTTGCTACTTATGCAATCGATCAAGGTGCAAAAATCGTCAATGACATTTCCGGGTTGTCTCTCGACAAAAAAATGGCAAAGGTCGTTGCAAAAAATCGCGTCGCCCTTGTAATGATGCATATCAAAGGGACACCCGAAAATATGCAGGTTAATCCCCGTTATGATGATCTAATGGGTGAAATATATGATTATTTCATAAATAGAATTGACCTTGCGCTTCAGCACGGGGTCGACAGAAAACATATGATAATTGATCCTGGTCTGGGTTTTGGTAAGCGGCTTGAAGATAATTATGAAATAGCTAATCGGCTGAGTGAGTTGACTGACTTTGATCTGCCAATTCTGATCGGTCATTCAAGAAAATCATTTATCGGCAAGCCGTTCAATATTCCTCCAGAACAAAGACTTGAAGGCACGCTCGGTTTTGCCACGATTCTTATAAGGAATGGCGCAAATATTCTGAGGGTGCATGACGTCTTGCCAGCAAAGAAGGTTGCCATGCTCATCGATAAGGTGAAAAAATGAAGCTTTTCGGATTTCTCACAGTCCGCGCTTTTGACATCGTCGATATTGTCCTTGTCGCCTTGCTGCTGTATGAATTCTTTAAATTTGTCAAAGGTACCAAGGCAACGCCTATACTGGTGGGCCTTGCGTTGTTCTTTATCATTTCATTCATCGCACGCTGGCTCGATCTGATGGCATTCTCCTGGATAATGCGGTCGATACTGGCGGTTTGGGTTGTTGCGTTCGTAATCGTCTTCCAACCAGAAATCAGGAATGCCTTAGCACGTATCGGAAAACAGCGTTCTATCAAGTTCTTCCTGAAGGTTGAAGAGTCGTCAACGGTCGATGAAATTGTTGATGCCATAAAGAAAATGTCTGAAGATAAAATTGGCGCCCTCATCTTGATAGAAAAAAGCATCGGCTTAAAGGATATTATCGATACCGGTGTTAAAATAGATGCGCAGGTTAATTCTTCATTATTGAGAACGATCTTTTTCCCGGATACGCCACTCCATGATGGAGCTTGCGTCATCCAGGGTGATACATTGGTTGCCGCGGGTTGCGTGTTGCCCCTTAGCGAAAACCCAAGTCTCAGCGGTCGATACGGATTGAGACACCGCGCCGCCTTAGGTATATCTGAACAGAGCGACGCAATCTGTCTTGTTGTATCTGAAGAAACCGGCAAGATATCATTTGCATACAAGAGCAAACTCGTAACAAAAGTTGACATAGCTATTCTTAGACGTTCACTTGAGACCGTCCTTAGAGAATAAACAATAGAATATCGATGTACAGACACCGTTTATTTCATACATATTAGGTTAGTAACTGTTCAATTTTCGGTGGAAACTTGTAGTTGCGCCTGTCTGCGTGCGACGCACAGGCAGGACATTTATGGCGCATACGACAACACATTAGCAAGCTAATGAACTCCTATATTTTGCACGATGA
>Ga0209986_10003949_pt1 | contig 12762 bp, 8 predicted proteins | sample BlataG_FD_183168 | JGI IMG/M metagenome (GOLD analysis project Ga0209986, IMG submission 183168) | Deep subsurface microbial communities from Black Sea to uncover new lineages of life (NeLLi) - Black_00105 metaG (SPAdes) (version 2) | ecosystem: Environmental > Aquatic > Marine > Oceanic >...
CAGATTATTGGCTTCGATTACATCCATTCACCTCTCCTCCGGCGTTGAAAGCCTCTATGAGTGACTCCAGGCCCGTCCGGAGAGAAACCAGAGCGCTATCCGTCATTCTCTCCAGCACTCCCTTGATCTTGGCGGCGCCTATCGCCCGCAGTCGCTGCACCTGACTCGTGCCTTCTTCAGTAAGAGAAAGGACATAGCGACGGCGATCGTCCAGGTTTCCCTGACGACTGACCAGTCCCTTGCGTACCAGCCGATCGATAGTACTGGTAACATTGGCCCTGGGTACGCCGAAACACTCGGCCACCTCACCCGGTGAGCTCCGTCCCTGGAAAAAGAGCAGAAACATGATGCGCAACTGCTCCCTGGTCAACTTAAGATGCAGCCAGGGATGAGGCTCGTGGGCTTCAGCCGAACGCATCAGGTTATCCAGCAGCCCCATTATGCACGTGATATCCTCCTGCCTATCCAGCTCTGAGCCTCCTGGAACCACATGTCAACATAAAACATATAATATAACTTACTTTGACTAATGTAAACGCCTGCTGTAGGTTACTCATCCCGTGTTATCCTGATTGCGTTCGCCCGGATCGCCTACAGACTTGTGGTCTACCGAAGGTAATCCCTGACCTGTTGAATCTGGCCGCACCTCTTAGCAGATTGTGACGGCAGCCTTGCCCTCTCGTTCATGGTGACATCTACACTAGACAGTTAGGGAGGACAGAAACCCATAGGATTGACGCGCTTCCGAATGCTGAGTACCATTATTCTCATCCGGCACCGTTTCCAGCGTCAGCGACGCCGGGTCACAAGAACACGGAGGGCATATGGCTGGCATAGTTTTCCTCAAGACTGAGAACCTGGAGCGAATACTCTCATTCTACACAGGCCCCGTCGGGATGTGCGTGTGGCTTGAACAGCCGGGGATCGCGATTCTCCGGCATGAGAACCTCCTCATCGGTTTCCAGCAGCACAGCACATCGGACATAGCAGGGCTTGTGACCTTCTTCTATCCCGGGAAATGCGATGTCGATGCCATGTACCAGGCACTGCGCAACGTCGCGCTTGAGCCGCCGCGCACCAACGAGCACTACCGTATCTACCACTTCTTTGCGCGGGACCCTGATGGCCGTTTGATCGAGTTCCAGCAGTTCCTTCATGATCTTCCCGCCTGGCGGTAGCGGGCGCGCCTGACCGTCCGCTGACAACTGATGCCGAGGGGGGGGCGTCGCTGGAGGGGCACGTTACCTTGGAGTAGAGAACAACCTTCTAGGGCAAAGGATCAGGGCTTCTCTTCTCATCGAGTTCGTAGAGCTTCTCTATCACGAACTCCACATACTTGTGGCACTTGTCCCTCCAAATACCCGATTCCTGGAATTTGTGGTATGCACCTGGCTGGGAAAAATCAAGGTCAAGGAGGTCACGGCAGGTAATGGTACCGAACCTCTCGATGAAACTCCTGACAAGCTGGCCGGCGTCCCCACGCGCATTCAAACGCTCGTGTCTTGCCCTCTGCTTATCAGCCAGGGCGCAGCGGTGCCGTAAGCCCAGGCACACCGCTGACGCCGACACCGCTCCACAGGGCGCTGACTGCTCGCCCCCTATTCCGCCGGTGAAGGCAATGCAGGTCCACAGGATATCCTCATTCTCAAGGCCGTACGCTTCCCACATAACTTGCAGGACACTTGGCCCTCAGTGACGGCCCTTCTGCATGAGTTCAACTGCACGTTCCTTGGCTTCCTGGAGTGATATCTTCATGGCTATGGCCCCCTTCCAGTGGTCTCCTTGCCGACATTTTACACTCGCGTCCCGCCATCGTCAACGCGCTCTCCTCAGGGGCGCAAAAAGTCCCGCAGATCACCGAAGCACACATCGTTGCCCAGGAATCCTGACTGACCATGGTACTGCTCGTTGTCAGCACCGAGACACGAGATCGGATACGCCGTATTGCGTCGGTCTTCCCCCTGCCATTCAGGCAGCAGGCTCTGCCTTCAGTCGTGCTTCAGGGCGATCCATTCTCGACTACTGGACTGGCTCATCCTGGCTTGCGGAACACGTTTCTGGTGTATCTTCTTTGTTGCCTATGTGTTTGTGCAACACATACTAATCACATATAATCAGCGAAATCATCCATGAACGTTGCCTACTTCATTGTTCACGCCATATTCTGGTCCTTCGGATTCCTGTTCCTATTCCGCATTCCACGTTTTGTGAGGAACCAGAATAGGACTCCTGAGTCGTATCCTCGGGTGTCCGTCATAATACCGGCTCGCAACGAGGAACACTCTCTTCCTGTTCTGCTCGCATCGCTTCAGAATCAGGATCTTGTCCCCGATGAGATCATCGTGGTTGTCGGCCAATCCGAAGACAGGACGAGGCAAGTCGCCGGCAGAGAAGGAGTGCTCGTCATCGATTCAGAGCCCCTGCCCAAAGGATGGATCGGCAAGCCGTGGGCATGCTATCAAGGTGCTCGCCTGGCCGGTGGGGATGTGCTCGTCTTCCTCGATGCAGACACCTGTCTTGAGAAGGGTGGCCTGAGGAACATAGTAGATGCCTACCTCGAAGGGGACGGGGTTGTCTCAGTACAGCCGTATCACGAAACAAGGAGACTATACGAACAGCTGTCTGCGTTCTTCAATATCATCATGCTGGGTGCGATGGGTGCTTTCACGGTGATGGGCAGGCTTATCAAGCCCATCGGACTCTTCGGCCCCTGTGTGGTCGTGAGAAAGGAATCCTACCTGGCCAGCGGCGGGCACATTACAGTCAAGGGTGAAGTGGTAGAAGACCTTGTCCTAGGGGAGAGATTCAAAGAACACGAACTCCCCATTCACTGCTATGGCGGGAAGGATACGATCTCTTTTCGCATGTACCCCAACGGGATAGGAGAGCTGGTTGACGGCTGGAGTAAGGGTTTCGCCATTGGAGCCGGCAAGACCTGTGTTCCCCTGCTTCTGGCCATTATTGCCTGGATCGGCAGCGGCATAAGTGCAACCGTATGGACTGTCGAGGCGATATCGAGCATGCGCTCTGTCGCCATCGTGGCCTGGCCACTGGCCTATCTAGCCTGCGTCATCCAGCTGCAGTGGATGTTCTTCCGGGTGGGTACATTCAGATTCTATACCGCGCTGTTATTCCCTGTTCCGCTGCTATTCTTCATAGGGGTTTTCTTTCGCTCGGTCTTCCTGGTCTATGTCAGGAGAAGCGTGAAATGGAAAGGCATAGCGATCAATCTCCGGGGTAAGGCACAGGAGTCATGATCTTTCAATTGCCCGGTACCTGGGCAATAGCGATTAATATCGCAGTATGGCTGGTGATACACGTAGGCGTTTCCGTGTCGATCGCGAGAATGCGGCCGAACTCCTTCAACCCCCATTCATGGCTATACAGGCAGCGCATCTGGGAGAAAGGCGGAAGAACCTACAAGGCCCTTCTCAAAGTCAAGAAGTGGAAGAGGCTTCTACCGGACGGCGCCGCGTATTCAAAGGTGGAATTCAGGAAGAAGCGACTGGCCAACGGTGACGCGGCATACATAGAGACGTTTATCCTGGAAACCTGCCGGGCCGAGCTCGCGCATTGGGTCATCTTTGTCTTTTCGGCTATCTTCTTTATCTGGAACGAGTGGTGGATCGGATTGATCATGGTCGCCTACGGATTCGTGACCAATATGCCGTGCGTTGTCGCCCAGCGGTACAACAGGATCAGATTGAAACGGATGTATGGACGATACAAGCGTAGTACCGTGTCAAGGGCGTCTGATACAATGAGATAATGGGCTTTGCCGGTGGCAGTTAATACTGAGTGCAAGGGCCGGGCCACTGTCTCTGAGGAGAGTTGTCATGCACTATGATGTAGCAGTGATTGGCGCAGGATTATCGGGTCTGACTGCTGCTAGTTTGCTTGCGAAGAGAGGCCTGCACGTGGCTGTTATCGACCGGAATTTCACGCCGGGCGGTTCCTGTGGAGTTTTCAAACGGAACGGGATTACATTCGATCAAGGGGCGGCTATGCTTTTCGGCTTCGGAGAAAGAGGGTTCAACGCGCATCGCTTTGTCTTCAACTGCTTAGAAGAGCCAATCGACGTGATCAAGCATGACCTGCTGTACTGCGTCAACTTCCAGGGCAATAGGATCAGATTCTGGGCGGATCTTGGCATGTTTGTTGACGAACTGGCACAGGTCTTCCCTGGTGAGAGAGAGAACATAAGAAGGTTCTATCATGATCTTGAGAAGATGTACCGGCACGTGATGGTGGAGAGCCCGGCTTACACCACTCCGGATGAAACAGAGCTAAAGAAATCGCTGAGAGGCCTGTTGCGGCATCCGGTTTCCTACGTCCGCTTCTTGACCTATATCAACAAAAGCGCAAAGGATCTGCTGAACAACTACTTTTCCGGTCCGGGGATACTCAAGTTCTTCGACAAGCTCACTTCCACTTACTGCTATACGACGGTGGAAGAGTCTCCGGCTGTGCTCGCCGCAATCATGTTCGTGGACAATCATGTCGGAGGCAGCTACTATCCGGCCGGTTCCACGCTCTTTCTGCCGGGCAAGCTGGAGAAGGTGATAGAAGAGAACGGTGGAGAAATGCTGCTGGAACGCGAAGTCGTGAGAATCCTGTTTGACGGCAATCATCCCACGGGAGTTGAACTGAACAGCGGCCAGAGCATATACGCAGACAATCTTATCTACTCGGGCACGGTCTGGAATCTATACGGAAAACTGATCGATAGGACGCACGTGAAAGCTGAAAGGATCGAATGGGCTGCAAAGCAGGTTCCCACTCATCCCAGCGTTGTATTATATGCTCACGTGGATAGCCGGGTCATTCCGCAGGATACAGCGCCCGTGGAAATGCTGGTCGGAAATCCGGATTCGCTCGATGAAAGCGAGGTGACTGCGTATATACTGAGCATCGACGATAAGACGCTGTGCGCTGAAGACGGGCACGTAGTTGTAGCGATCGGACCGACATTTGCCAATTGGTATGACGGAGATGCAGGGGAGTATCTTCTCAGAAAGGAAAGAGAGCAGGAACGGCTTATTGCCGTGCTGGAAAGGAGGTTCCCAGGGTTCGCGGCCGGCGTGCACTACGCCGAGGTCGCCACACCGAGGACCATCGAACGATACACACTCAAGAATGGCGGCGCGGTAGCAGGGCCCAAGCAGATGCTGGGGCAGCACATGCTACATAGGCTGCATACCAGAAGTGAGTGGGACAACCTGTTCTGCTGCGGCGAGTCTACCGTGATGGGCACCGGTACTCCTACCGTGACCACATCTGGCATAGGCGCTGCCAACGCAGTGCTCAGACGACTGAAGCTTAAGCCGTTCAAGTATCGAGCTGATATGAAGAACTACGTCAGAATCGTGGATAAGCCATTCAGGGCGGAGAGCCTCTATCAGGGATATCCCGAAGAAAGGCGCGCAGTTATGCGCCGAGCGTCCAGGTGTCAGTACTGTGAAGCCCCGCAGTGTTCCGAGAATACCGGCTACGATATTCGCGGCATCATGAGACGGGTCGCTGTAGGCAATATCGCCGGCGCACAGAAGCTTGTCAGGCAGTCTCTCACTACAGAGCCTTCATACAAGACAACCCTGGCCGAATGCGAGAGAAGATGTGTCCTTAACAAGGAATCGGGATCGCCGGTGGAAATCCGGATGGTGGTTGATCACATCGCCGCGAAACACTGAACCCCGAACTATGCGTTCTCGCAGTTTCGGGGAGATCATGCCAAGTAGGCCTAACCTGCAACGATCTTGATGGTCGACGGGCGACCACACATTTCTCGGGAATGCTCATTCCCAATTTCCCTAACACGGCAATAGCCAGCCATGCTACATGCCGGCTCTGGTGTCCCCGAAATCGTAACGTTGACAGGGGAGCCGCCGCCTCTGCCTTCTGTCCAGAACGAACAGGCGTGGGCACATTCTGTGCCCACGCCTGTAGGCTAGCGTGACACTGGCGTTATGGACGATCGATGACAAAGAGCGGTGAGGTCCAGGCCTCCCAGTGCGCAGGATTGCTGTCGTCTCCGTTGGCCTTGAGGACGGAGATGACGGCATAGTAGGTACCATCGGGTACCGTGTAGGTCTTCTTGCCCGCGAAGGTTGTGCCATCGAACGGGAAAGCATAGAAGGCCGTCGTGGTGCTGTTGCGGGGCAGGTATTCCTCATTGTAAGCACGATGCCAGGCCTTGCCGTTCTGGGCATAGATATCTATGCGGAAGGCACGCGACTGATGTTCGAAGTGTACCAGGAAGTACGGAATGTCAAATCCGGTCATGTTGAATACATGGCCGGGAGCAGCGAAACCAAAGGAGATTCCGTCGGGAGTCCAGCCCAATGCCGGGAAGCCATAGATGGTAGGAGTCAGCACCTGGATGCCCTGGTAATCGCCGACAAAGCCAGCGAACGGTACGCGATAGACCTGCCCGCCATCTTGTGGCGTGAAGACGATGTAGCCTCCGTATTGGCCATACGTTGGGCCGGTAGCAGGGTATATGGTGGCGGTCAACGTGGCAGTGCCATCAGCCAGTACGGTCACACTATCAGCGCTGAAGCTCACGATGGCATTGGATAGATAGAAGCTAGGCGCGATAACGCCGCCGGTGGAAAGGGCGTTAACGAAGGACAGACCGTAGGTCACTGCCTCAGCACTATTGTTCTCGATGCTCAACGTCTGAGTGAACGGACCCGCCTGGCTTTCGCCTGCTGAAATCTCGGCGGGCTCGATCTTGGTGGTGCTCAGAATGGCATCGTCAATGTCGAGCATGCCCGCGCCTTGCCGATGAACATTGTCAAGGAAACCGAGTCCGGGATTAGCCCCCCAGACTGCCGGGTCCGCACTGCTCTGCAGGATACCACAGACGGCCTGTGAAGGGGTGTTGGGCCTGGCCTCGAGTAGCAGCGCAGCGGCGCCCGCCACATGCGGCGAGGCCATCGAAGTGCCGCTGAGGGTAGCATAGCCGCCCTTTTCCAGCGGGTAGCTTGAGTAGATGTTGCCGCCGGGCGCGCCGATATCCGGCTTGAGGGCCAGATCAGGCGAAAGACCGTAAGAACTCAAAGAGGATATCAGGCCGCCTGTCGGGTTAGGAGCCGAGACCATCCCGTCGGTCCAGGTCATGTAGACCGGCTCCGTCTGCCCGCGGATGAACAGGCCATCCGCCTGCGAGATGCCAACGACAGGCGTAATACCATCGATCGGTGCTCCCAGTGTGCCGCTAAACAGGCCCGGTCCGTTGTTGTGTATAACCACACCTACGGCCCCGGCGTCGATGGCATTGCCGGCCTTGACTGCAAAGCTACAGGTGCCGCGCTCGATCAGCGCCACCTTGCCCGTCAGGTCAAGACCCAGCGCTCCGCAGCCTTCGCCGCCGACCCAGACGATCTCGTACGTGCCGGATGTTGGCGTGGGGCCAGCGAAGCTCATTGGAATATAGCCGATCGGCGTTCCCTCGACCTCGAAGTAGGGTACATAGGCGCTGGTGTTATCAAACGATGCCACGCCGATCACCTTTTCGCCCACGCCGGGCGCGCCGGCCGAATACAGGCCGTTGGCCCCGTTGTTGCCAATGGAAGCCACGACAACCATGCCCATATTGACCAGCCGGGTGGCAGCCATAGCGGTCGGGTATTGTGGCCACTGGTAGGCCGCGCCGATGCTCATGTTGAGTATCTGCATGCCGTCCGCCAGGGCGAGTTCCATGGCGGCGATCATGATGTCGGCAAAGGTGGATCCCTCCCTACCAAAGACGCGGTAGGCGCCAAAGATCACATCAGGGGCAACACCTTTCAGGCCGTTGGTCAGGTCGTTGGCACCGATAATGCCTGCCACGTGTGTGCCGTGCCCGTAAACGTCGTCGGGATTGGGATCAGGGGTGGGAACGGGATTGTAGGAAGGGGAGGTGGAATCGGCATTGAAATCATCTCCTACCAGATCATAACCATATGCCACACGCTCACTTGGGAAGAGCTCGCTGTCATAGCGGGCTACACCGTCGCCACCAAAGGCAGGGTGATCCACATCAATGCCGGTATCCATCACGGCCACCCTGATACCTGCGCCGGTGTAACCCAGTTCGCTCTGCGCAATATCTGCGCCGATCATGGCCAGCGAGGTGAACAGCTCAGGATCCAGGCCTTGTTGCGGCTCAGGCACGGGAATGGTTTCGACCGGATAGATGTTCTTGACACCGGGGATGCGAACCAACCTGCCTAACTCGGACGGCTCGATTGAGATCGAGAAACCATTGAATAGCACATCGAAGGCATAACGCTCCGTGTACACCAAGCCAGCTTTCCTGGCATTGGCGCGGAAGGCGTTCTTCTCTGCCTTCAGGGTCGCCATCCCAGTTCCCTCTGCGGCAGGCGGGCTGAACAACTCCACGAACCACAATGAAGGAGTCTCATCGACCATTTGGTCTGTCCCACTGGTCAGTGGGGGGATCAGGGGCTCGATTGGCTCTTGAGCCACAGCTAACGATGCTGAGGACAACAGCAAAGCCAATGTTAGAATCACAATCCATATTCTTCTCATATACACATTCTCCTTTTAACGTGATTTTGGCATGCCTCAAGTCTCTCCCAACAGCTTCACATAGTCATCACCTCCTCGAGATAGAAGGCCGAACACTGGTCAAGTCGGTCTCACTACGGGCTCGCTGCCATCCAACTGCCCACATGCGGGTGGCAGGTCAACGTTTCATGTTTGTATTGCGTTGCAGAGATAGCTTTACCGCGCGATGGCCCGTCTCTCCCACTTCCTGTAATCCCCCTGGGGTTTAATAATAGACCTCTGTATCAGCCCTTGTCAACATGAATTCACCTAGCTTTTCTTACCCCTCGTCGCATCCGGAAGACGACCATAGTCAGGGTCGCTATCAGGAGTAAGTGACTTGTTGCTGCTGAACGCTATGGTATGTCCTGGACACCGCCGACTATCTACGATCGCCTCGATAGCGTAAGGCCAGCATTCTACAAGATTCACACAGGCTTGTCGGGCGGGTGCCTGCAGCAGTGGGTTCGCACACTGCCCAACAGGCTCAGTCGGGTACGTATGGGCATGCAAACAGGGCGCTTTCCATCTGAGGCAGTCAAAGCGACGCTTTCTCTCGAACCCCGGGGCTGTTGATGGGAGGAGTTGCCTGATCTACCGGGCCCGTCCTCTGCCATTATTTGGAGGAAATGTCTCATGAATCAGGCCCCCTGCCCGGCCGGTGGCAGGGTTCTTCTAGCCATGCTATAATCCTGCGGGCAACTAGCGACGATCAAATGAAGCAACTTGCGGGAGGTCATGTTCATGAAAAGAAGACACATTAAGAGGGCAGCGGTGCTCGGTTCGGGGATAATGGGCAGCAGGATAGCTGCTCTGTTGGCGGGGGTGGGCATACCCACTTACCTGCTGGATATAGTCCCCAGGGACCTGGACGAGAACGATGTCAAGAAGGGGCTGACCAGGGAATCCCCTGCCTTCAGAAACAAGCTTGCCCAGGCGGGCATTCAGGCCACGATCCGGGCAAACCCGCCGGCCATGTTTGTCCCTGACGACGCCAAGCTCATCACACCGGGCAACTTCGAGGACCACCTTTCCTGGCTCGCCGATGCCGACTGGATCATCGAAGGCGTGGTAGAGAACCTGGCCATAAAGAAGGACCTGCTGCGCAAGGTCGAGCCATTTATCAGGCCCGATGCAATCATCAGCACCAATACCTCAGGACTGTCGATAGACAAGATATCGGAGGACCTGTCCCAGCACAATAAGACCCATTTTCTGGGTACACACTTCTTCAACCCGCCCAGGCACATGAAGCTCCTGGAGATCATACCGGGCTCGCACACGAACAGGGACCTGGTGGCATTCATGGCAGATTTCTGCGAGAGGCGCCTGGGCAAGAGCGTCGTCTTCGCCAAGGACACGCCCAACTTCGTCGCCAACAGGATCGGAGTTCATGGCCTGGCGGGAATCATGAGGACACTGGTGGAGGATGGCTATACCATAGAGGAAGTAGATGCCATTACGGGTCCCCCCATGGGCAAGCCCAAGAGTGCTACCTTTAGAACATCCGACATAGTTGGACTGGATACGCTTCTCAGCGTTATGAAGACCGTTCACGACAACGCCGGTGATGAGGAAGAAAGACAGCAGTTCTTGGCCCCCGACTTCGTCCAGAAGATGGTGGAGAAGAAGCTACTGGGAGAGAAGACGAAGCAGGGTTTCTACAAGAAAGTGTCCGGTCCTGAAGGCTCCCAGATATGTGCACTGGACTACAATACTATGGACTATGTGCCGCAGAGGAAGCCGGCCTTCCCCGTCCTGGATGAACTCAGGAAAGCAGACGCAGCCACCAGCCTGCAGAGGCTGGTATACTCGGAGGATCGAGCCGGACTCCTGGCCTGGAAAACGCTCAAGAAGACGCTCATCTACTGTGCTGCCAAGATCCCCGAGATAGCCGACGACATAGTGAGCGTGGACCGGGCCATGCGCTGGGGCTTCAACTGGGAACTCGGTCCCTTCGAGACCTGGGATGCCATAGGACTGAGGAAGTCGGTGGAGAGGATGAAGAAGGAAGGTGAAAGGATACCCGACAAGATAGAGAAAATGCTGGCGGCGGGGAGGGAGAGCTTCTATCAGAAGCGCAACGGCAAGAGCTGCTACTTCGATTTCGCCAAGGCCGACTACGTAGAGATAGTGGAGAAGCCGCGGATCATAGTGCTCCCTTCACTGAAGGAGCGCACGAAGGTGATCCGGTCCAACGCCGGTGGCAGCCTCATAGACATGGGCGATGGCGTTGCCTGCCTGGAGTTCCATTCCCGGAACAATGCCGTCGACGCCGACGTCATCCAGATGGTCGGAGATAGCGTAGCAGAGGTGGAGGACAACTTCGAAGGACTGGTTATCGGCAACCAGGGCGCTAACTTCTGCGTGGGAGCGGACTTGAGGCAGGTTTTCCCCTCGGCCCAGAACAAGGACTGGCAGAACCTAGAGCGTGCGATACAGGCCTTTCAGCAGGCCTGTATGCGCGTGAAGTACTCCCGGAGACCGGTTGTGGCGGCGCCCTTCCGCATGGCCCTGGGCGGCGGATGTGAGATATGCCTGGCCGCAAGCCAGATAGTAGCTCACACCGAGTGCTATATGGGGCAGGTGGAGATGGGGGTGGGTCTCATTCCCGGCGCAGGAGGCAATAAGGAGTTGTTCTTCCGGGCCACCGACTGTCTGCCCGCCGAACTACCCCCTATAGCCGGTGGCGGCAAGCCCGACCTCGTCCCTCACGTAGCCAGGGTCTTCCAGTTGATCGCCATGGCCACGGTGTCTACCTGTGCCCAGGAAGCCAGGCAGTTGGGCTTCCTGACGCCGCGCGACAGGATCGTCATGAACTATGACCACCTCCTCTACGAGGCCAAGAAGGCGGTGCTTGCCCTGGCTCAAGCAGACTACCAGCCACCGAGGCGGAGAGACGAGATCAGGGTGCCGGGGCGGACGGGCAGAGCGGTGCTGGAAACCTTCGTCTATCTGATGAGAGAGGCACTGTACATAACGGACTACGATGCTTTCATCGCCAAGAAGTTAGCACATGTACTCACCGGCGGCGATGTAGATCTGAACACGCTGGTGACGGAAGAATACCTGCTGGACCTGGAAAGGGAAGTCTTTCTCTCATTGTGTGGAGAGGAAAAGAGCCAGGCCAGGATGAAACACATGCTCGAGACCAATAGGCCACTGAGGAACTAGTCCTCACTTAAGGAGGTTTAAACGTGAAAGATGCAGTCATAGTATCAGCGGTAAGAACCGCCCTGGGCAAGGCGGTAACCGGCAGCCTGAAGAATGTCAGGCCCGAGTATACTGCCACAGAGGTGCTCAAGGAGGCCGTGAGACGGGCCAAAGGCCTGAAGCCTGAAGAAATAGACGATGTCGTCGTGGGCTGTTCCTTCCCGGAGGCAGAGGCGGGCATGAACCTGGGTCGGATCGTCGCCCTTAAGGCCGGTCTGCCCACACATGTACCGGGGATGACACTGAACCGGTTCTGTGCCTCAGGGCTGGATGCCCTTTCCGCCGCCTGCCAGAGAGTCATGTGCGGCTTTGCCGATGTCATGGTGGCGGTGGGAGTGGAGCACATGAGCACCGTGCCTATGGGCGGAAACAAGTTAGTCCCCGACCCGGACCTGGTGGAGAGCTTTCCCTCGGCATACATAACCATGGGGCTGACCGCCGAGAATGTGGCCTCGCGGTTTAACATAAGCAGAGAAGACCAGGATACCTTCGCTTATGAAAGCCATCAGAAGGCAGCCAAGGCCCTTAATGACGGGGTGTTCAAGGAGCAGATCCTGCCTTTGAAGGTAACGAACCGGACTTTCCAGAACGGAAAGCCGGTGAAGCAGGAGAAGGTGTTTGATACCGACGAGTGCGTAAGGTTCGACACATCCCCGGAGCGCATGGCCGCGCTGAGGCCGTTGTTCCGGGCCGGCGGTACAGTCACGGCGGGAAACTCCTGCCCCATCAACGACGGCGCAGCGGCCGTCGTGATCATGTCGCGGGAGAAGGCCGGGGCATCGGGGCTAAAACCCATGGCCGTTTTCAGGTCATACGGGGTGGGAGGAGTAGACCCCGACATCATGGGCATAGGGCCGGTGGTAGCTGTACCCAAGGCACTGAAGAACGCGGGCATCTCTCTGGAGCAGATCGACCTCATAGAGCTGAACGAGGCCTTTGCCTCCCAATCGCTATATGTCATCAGGGAGTTGGGCATTGATGTGAAGAAGCTCAACG
>Ga0209986_10003950_pt1 | contig 12762 bp, 9 predicted proteins | sample BlataG_FD_183168 | JGI IMG/M metagenome (GOLD analysis project Ga0209986, IMG submission 183168) | Deep subsurface microbial communities from Black Sea to uncover new lineages of life (NeLLi) - Black_00105 metaG (SPAdes) (version 2) | ecosystem: Environmental > Aquatic > Marine > Oceanic >...
CGTGCGCATGTTCGCCGTCACCACCGCGCTCCTGATGAGCGAGTGGGCACAGACACCGCATGAGCTCGTGGTCATGGTCCGCCACGTCAGCTCCGATCCGTTCATGAACCACATGGCCAAGTTCGTGATGACCGACACCAACGGCACGGAGCTCGAAGGCAACATTCTCGATCCGGTGAAGCGCGAGGGCATCCCCGGCATGGCCTACAACTCCTGGCGTAGGGACCATAGCCACTACATACCTTGGCCTGAGTGGGTCCACCCGCCGGTCAACTGCAAGAACGTAAACGGCGTCCTCTTCTTCGACTGCATGCTTCCCTATTGGTCGCGCTACATAGGCATAGCCCCGGCCTGGGAGGAACCGGTCCGCGTGGATGTCAAGGACAACAAGATGGTCAAGATCTCTGGCGGCAAGGAAGCCGACGCGATTAGTCGCACCCTGAAGGAGCTGGAAGGCAAGGTCGGTGACGGCATGCAAAAGTTCGATACATTCCACTTCGGTATCCACCCGAACGCGAAGGTCACGAAAGACCAGTGCCCGAACGAGATTTACAGGCGGATAATCGACCACTCGCACCCCTCCAACATGCACTGGCACCTCGGCTCAGCGCCGGCCAATGAGAAGTACAATTTCTATCCGCACGTCACCGCCGACATCCGCAACTGCACTCTCAAGATCGCCGACAAGCTTGCGTGGGATAACGGCTACATGATGTGCCTGCAGGATAAGAAAGTGCTCGAGGTTGCAGCTAAGTATCCAGATCTTCCTGGCATACCTGAAAGACTCTAGGAACTCTAAGGTATAGAAAGGAGAAAAGACATGAGTAAAGGGAAAAAGCTGATTGCGTACGTTGGACGCAATCATGTTGATAAATTCGAAGGTGGCGGCATCTCTGTCTTCGAACTGAGCCAGGATGGAAGCAGTATCACCCCCCTTCCCGGCGGTGTGGAGGATATGCCGAAGAGGGCGGGGTTTCTCACCTATGCACCAAAAGCAAAAGTCCTCTATTCGGTTGACGAAAGGAAAACCGATGGACGAGGACCTAAGAAACCGGCCTCGGGCGTATTATCGTTCAAGGTAGATCCGGAGTCCGGAAAGCTGACCTTTCTGAACAAGCAACCTACTGCAGGAGCGATGCCGGCCTCTATCATCGTGGACGAAGAAAAGAAACTCCTCTTCACCGCGAACCATGGCTTCTTCGATCATGTGGTAAAAGTGGTCGAAGCTGCTGATGGCAAGTGGGTGGAGAAGTTCGAATATGACGATTCGACAGTAGTCCAGTACGGTATTAACGATGACGGCTCCATCGGCGACATTCAAGACGTGTTTGTATGTACCGGGTATGGCACTGATCCGAACGACTCACCGCAGGGCGGGGGACACGCGCAGGCCAGTCCTCACGCGCACATCGTCGTGATTGACCCTTCAGGAAAGTTCCTGGTGGTGTGCGAGAAGGCAGGGGAGCGGATCTACGTCTTCCGGATCGGTGGGAAAAGACTGGAACTCGCCTCTGTTTACCAGTGCCCGGCAGGAACCGGTCCCAGGCATGCTGCTTTTGATAGTAAAGGCCGTATGTTCATGACGTGTGAGTTCTCTTCTGAACTCTGGTCCTTCAACTTCGATGCTAACACCGGGGTGTTGAGTTTTATCGACAAGCAGTCGACGCTTTCCGGGTTCACGGGACGTAACGAGACGGCCACCTTGCAGGTGCATCCCAATGGCCGCTTCGTGTATATGAACAACCGTGGACAAGATGACGTCGTATGCTTCAGCATTTCTGAGGATGGTCATCTCAAGAAGACTGGACGTGTTGAGCTAAGTAAATCTGAGGATCCTAAAGATGCAACACGCTGTATGACGCTTTCGCCCGACGGCGCATTCCTGCTCGTTCCGGATCGCCCGGCGGATGTAATACGGTCATATGCAGTAGATCCAAATGATGGAAGCCTGAAGGCCATGGCGGAAGTTCCAGTTCAGAACCCGGTCTTCATCCAATTTGTTGAACTCTAACCGGCCTGACCACTTTATATTCTGATATAGGAGGAGATTATTAATGACAATTGACAGCAACATGCACTGGCTTCCGGAAAATCTATTCGATGATGAGGCTCTTCTGGAGTCTTTCCTCAACGTGGTCCCGAGGCAATATGGCATCCATGCCAGACTTGCGCCCATTCCAGACAAGAACCTCAGACAGATAATAATTGAACAACCCAAGGGCTGCCAGAATCTTAACTATGCGGAAAACCAGTACAATTCTGAGCTACGGATCAAGGATATGGACGAAGCCGGGATTGATAAAGGTGTGCTCAGGATACCCTGCTGGCAGGAATGGCTTGACCTGGAAACCTGTAAGAAACTGAACAACGCTCTTGCAGACCACCTAAAGGCTAATCCTGGCAGGTTCTCGGCTCTGGCAGTTGTTCCGCCGTGGGGCACCAAAGGCAGCCTGAAAGAACTGGAAAGGTGTATTAAAGAGCTCGGATTCAGTGGTGTTCAAATGGCGGCGCACTACGGCAACCTGTATCTGGATGAAGAGGAATTTAAACCGCATTTCAAGAAGATTAATGAGATGAATATACCGGTTGTCGTACACCACACACCCCTGCCGGTCGACTTTACATCTGTATGCGCATACACTAACCTACGCCGGCAATATGGACGGTGTGTAGGCCAAGCTACGGCTGTGGGTAGAGAATTATTTAGCGGTATGTTTGATGAGTTTCCTAATCTCAAGCTGATTCATTCGATGCTGGGTGGCGGGTTTTTTGCCTATAGTAATATGTTAGCTCCCAAGATTACAGGAAAAGATGCCGTACAAAGATTCCAGACGGGGGGTGAAAAAATCAACCAGTATCTGGAAAACAACATTTACTTTGATACCTCTGGTTCTATACAGTGGGGTAAAATCCAGCTGGAATGCGCAGTAAAAGTACTGGGTGCCGATCATATCCTGTACGGAAGCTCCTACCCTATAAGGCGTGACTGGTTCACGCAGGGTGTCGGATTTGTTAATGATCTGGACATTGATGATGAATCCAAATCGCTGATCCTGAGTAAAAACGCTATCCGGCTATTTAATATCAAATAGTAAATATATTTCGATTTTGTCAGCCCGCTTCAACAGGTTGGCGTTACAGCATGGACACGAATTCCCGACTCTCAACTTGACAGCGGTAGGGCTATGTAATATATACTACAGGGCTGCAATTTTGCAGACGCTTGACTATTCTCATATTGAATACTTTTTGAAGGGAATATATTAAGGCAAGGAAAGTGGCACCTGAAATAGAGTGAGGGTGACTGATCCAAACAGGCAAATTTATCTAGGAATTTTCTCGTGTGAACTATGCAATCTTAACAAGAATTTAACATTTATCTGTTACAATTATCTTATTATGTAGTTGCCCGATGCATTGTGGAATCGGGTCCCAAATGTATCGAACGACTACATGACCATGTAACTGAGGGGCTTCCGGAGTTTGTGCTGATGAAATTCAGTGTGCCGGAAATTGAGCGGAAACCCGAAATTTCATAGCACTGGTTGCAAAAGGAGGTGAACAGAAACGCAAAAATTATTGAAGTTTAGGAGAAGGGACAAAATCTAATAATATGGAAAGGAGTAAAAAGTTATGAAAAAGTTTATGTTTATCGCGTTAGCAGCCGTCCTGGCTTTGAGCGTGGGACTTATGGGCTGTGGCGACGAAACCCCGGCCCCGGATATTTGGGACTCCGAGATAGAATTAACATTACATCCCACTATAAGTCCGTTCGCTTCTATAGTGGGGGAGGTTATTAATCCATGGGTTGCAGAGGTAAATGCTCTTAGTGGCACTGACGGCGGATCGTTTAACGTCACCATAGTCTCACCCGGTGATGCGCCTTTCGACGCCGGGAGTAGCTTGTCGGCTCTAAGCATTGGCACTACCGACATGGGCATGTTATCTCCCGAGACCTTCCATTTGGGAGGTATCGGCTATCTGCCTTTCGAATTCACAGACATAGAAGAATGCGCATATGTCACATACAACATATGGACAGAGGATGATGGAGTATGGGACGTAGACGGGCAAATGGATGGTGTCAAGATCCTGATCACCGCTCCGCTGTGGGGCTCCCAATTGTGGACTACAGAGTTAGGTGGTAATGTTACAGTGGCGGACGACATGATAGGACTGAAGATTCGTACTGATGCACAGTTTGTGGAATCTGATACGCTTCAAGCTTTGGGCGCAACCCCGACTTACTTAGGGGTCAGTGAGCTGGCGGGATCTCTGGAAACCGATGCTATCCAAGGCTGCTTCTTCACCTATTCCGGAATCGGTGGGGCTGCGGATTTGGGGGGTGTGACAAATTACACCACTGAGCTGAACATGATCTACAGACCGTATTCTATAGCCATGTGGAAAGCAAAGTGGGACGCTTTACCCACTGATGCCAAGACCGCACTCGCAACAGTCTGCGGAGCGGAAAAATCTATGGAGTATGCTGCACTTCATTTTGCGGCCGAGGCAGAGGATAAGCAGGCTACAATAGATGGCCCCTGCCTTATGCAAGGCCCACCTCCGTGTGTCCCTCACCCAGAGTATGGCCGACCGATCTACGAAGCTGATACCAGCACTTTCGAGGCTGCTACCGCGGATGTCGCTTCCGACTGGGCAACCTACATGACCGATACTCTTGGGTTCGATGGTGCGGGTATATTGGCCCGTATCGACGCACTTCAGATAGAGTGGGCGGCATTGTAAGGAGAGTCTTTTGGTTTGTCAGCCCGGTACTGCGGGTTGGCACGAGAGCCGGGGCTCCCTGCCCCGGCTCTCCATTTATAGCGGTCTTGCTCCAGGTAGCCGGACAAATATAGCCGGACTGGAATCGACGACAGGTAACCCTGTTATTTATCTCGGTAGCCTCTGTCGCATGCTCGTCAAAGTGGTATTTGATGTTTTCGCCCACAGGGTTGCCAAACCCGAGATAATGAGATCGAGTCCGGTGGCAATCTAATTCCCAGCCAACATTGGCAGGTGATATAATACTCTTGAAAGAGACTGTCTTGGTGGTGTGGCGGAAGTGATATGGCAGACCACAAGGCTACAATTTTGGGAAAACTAAACCATTACATAATTCTGGTGAGGACTATCAATCTTTCCGCGATGTTGATAACAGTCCAGCAAGGCATTTTTGAACAATATAGGACAGGAGGATAATCTATGTCGGAGCAAATCTTTACAAACTGCACCGTTGGCGGACCGATCTCTGTTTATGTTAAAGATGGCAAGATTGTCAGAGTTCGTCCCATTGTAATCGACGAAAAAGATTTCAAACCCTGGACAATCGAAGCGAAAGGCAAGAAATTTTCGCCACCGAGGCAGGTGAAACTGGCATCTTATGTTACTACTGAAAGAACCAGGGTGTATTCCGATGAGCGGATCAAATACCCGATGAAAAGAGTCGACTTTGATCCCAAAAACCGTAACAGGAATACTGAGAATAGAGGCAAATCAGGTTACGTGCGCATCAGTTGGGATGAGGCTCTGGATATTGTCGCCGCTGAAATGAAACGGATTGTAAAAAGCTACGGACCTGAAGCCATTACGGGTATTGTTTCATCACATCATAATTGGGGGACGGTAAACTATAAGATGGGTCCTTTTAATCGTTTCCTGAACAACCTTGGGTTTACTTTTATATTTGACAATCCAGATAGCTGGGAGGGTTTTCACTGGGGTGCAGTGCACGCCTATGGTTTTTACTGGAGACTGGGTTGCTCAGAGCCATACGATCTCCTTGAGGATACCTTGAAAAACGCTGAAATGGTAGTTTATTGGGCGAGTGATCCATATGCCACCTGGGGAACATATTGCGGCGGTGAGTCACAGATATGGAGGCTCTGGACCAAGGAAGCAGGTATCAAACAGGTATTTATAGATCCATTCTGTAATTATACTGCGGCAACTATAGGAGATAAATGGATTGCTCCTAAAGTTGGGACTGATTCAGCATTGGCTCTGGCTATTGCTTATGTCTGGTTGAAGGATAATACATATGATAAAAAATATCTGGAAACACATACTATAGGCTTTGAACACTTCAGGGATTATGTGTTGGGCAAAGAGGACAAGAAACCCAAGACACCGCAGTGGGCTGAAAAAATCTGTGGTGTTCCAGCACGGCATATTACAGCATTAGCCAGGGAGTGGGCATCAAAGAGGACTGTGCTTTCCTGTGGAGTGAGAGGTGGGTATGGTGGTGCATGTCGCCTTGCATACGGCCATGAGTGGGCGCGCTTTGTGGTATTTCTCCAGGCGATGCAGGGCTTGGGAAAGCCGGGGGTCAGTTTATGGGGGAGTGGCATGGGGGCACCTTTTAATGCCAATTTCTTCTTCCCGGGCTACGCAGATGCCGATGGGAAACTTCCTACCACTAGTGCTGCTGATAAAAAAATTACGAATCCTGTGCAGCAACGCCTTTATCGTTTGTTGTTCCCCGAAGCCATATTGAACCCCCCTGTAGAGTGGAGAGGTGAAGGTTTCTGCGGCAGTTCGATTGAGCAACAGTTCAAGCCGTATAAATATCCGTTGCCAGGGAAATCAGAAGTAAAAATGTTCTATCGCTATGGAGGCTCATTTATCGGTACCATGACAGAAACTAATAAATGGGTGATGGCATACCAGAGCCCCAAATTAGAATTTGTGGTCAATCAGGATTGCTGGTGGGGAAGTGAGACCAAGTTTGCTGATATCATCCTGCCGGCGTGCACAAATCTGGAGCGGGACGATATTGCTGAATTTGGCAACCCCGGTGGTTACTCTGCACATGGCAGTAACGGTTGCAATTATAGGATTATCGTCCGTCAAAAGAAATGCATTGAGCCGCTTTTTGAATCTAAGTCCGATTACGATATATTCACTCTCCTGGCAGAGAGGCTTGGTTTCAAAGATGATTTTACCGATGGAGGCAAGACAATGCTGGACTGGGTCAAGAGATATTTTGAAATATCCGACCTGCCCAAGCATATCTCATGGGAAGAATTCAACAGTAAGGGCTATTATGTAGTACCAGTGCCTGATAATTATAAATCCACTCCGTCATTGCGCTGGTTCTATGAGGGCAGAACCTGTGATACACCTGACTATCTAAATCCCAAGAGGAATACGGAAAAGGGCAAGGAACTGGGTACCTATAGCGGTAAGATAGAGTTTGTTTCCCAGAGCTTAACACAGCATTTACCTGATGATAAGGAACGGCCTCCGATGCCCAGATATATTCCGAGCTGGGAAGGACCAAATTCCCCGCTTGCCAGGAAATATCCATTGCAGCTATTGTCACCACATCCCAGGTACTCCTTCCACACCCATTATGATACCCATAGCCCGTGGTTAGGAGAAATACCCGGGCATCGAATTCAAAAAGATGGTTACAGCTATTGGGTAGCCAGAATACATCCGTATGATGCTGGGCCGCGGGGCATAAAGCAGGGCGACATAGTCAAATTGTATAATGATCGTGGGGCCGTACTGTGCATAGCTCAGGTAACCGAGCGCTGTAAACCCGGCGTTGTCCACAGCTACTGTTCATCACGTAAATATGATCCTATGGAACCGGGAAAAGCTTATTCTATTGATAAGGGTGGTTGTGTTAACTTACTTACTTCGGCGCGTATGCTGTCCAAAAATGCTCCAGGAATGGCACCTAACTCTTGCTTGATAGAAATTGGAAAGTGGGAGGCATAGTATAGAATGGTCAAGAAATATGGAATGATAATGGATGTCACCAAATGTAATGGCTGCTATAACTGTTTTCTGGCATGCCGGGACGAATTTTGCGGTAATGACTATCCGGGGTATTCTGTTGCACAACCGTTTAGTGGACAGTTCTGGGTGAAAGTGATTGAGAAAGAGCGGGGGCAATATCCAAAAGTAAAAGTCGCTTATACAGTCATACCCTGTATGCAGTGTGAAAATGCCCCCTGCATTGAGGCATCCCTTAATGGTGCCGTCTATCGTAGGGCAGACGGCATAGTGATTATAGACCCTGAAAAAGCTGTAGGACAGAAACAAATAGTCTCAGCCTGTCCCTACAGGGTAATATACTGGAATGAGGAAAAGAATCTTCCCCAGAAATGTACCTTCTGTGCTCACTTATTAGATGAGGGGTGGAAAGAGCCGAGATGTGTAGAAGCTTGTCCTATGAAGGCGCTTGTTTTTGGCGATGTTAATGATCCTAATAGTGAGATATCGAAGATAATAGCGGCTGCAAAAGGTAAACTGGAAGTATTGCATCCTGAGTATGGATTGATGCCAAACGTGAAATATATAGGAATACCCAAGAGGTTTGTTGCTGGAGAAGTTGTTTTCCGAGATAAGAAAGATGAATGTGCTGTGGGGGTGAAGGTGACATTGTCCAGTAAAGGTAACGCTGACAAGGTAACAAAGACAGACAATTATGGGGATTTTGAGTTTGAGGGATTGGATGCGGATAAAGATTATACAGTCTCGATTGAATATAGTGGTTATAGCGCTAAGAAGGTAAAGGTTAAGACCAGCATCGATACTTATTTAGGTGAGATATTACTAAGCAAAATAACGGTAAAAAATAGATAGCACTGTGCTTATTGATTAAGGAGGAAATAAATGGTTCAAAAGTTCTATGATCTGACTCAACCCTTCTATTCTGGCGTCCCGCTCTGGCCTTGGCCTGTAATGTATGATACTGAGGTCACCAGAGTCACCTTCCCCGAGTACGCCACCTTCCCCGGCGATCCAAAAAGAGGACGCATTAACAAGATGACCACTCTTATCAAGACCAAAATGCATGCTTCCACGCACATGGATGCCCCATTGCACGTTCTCGAGGGCGGTTTGAGCGTTGATAAAATACCCCTGTCAAGTTGCTATGGGGAAGGTGTTGTCGTCGATATGAGATACCTTAAAAAATGGGATGTCATTGGCAAGAAAGACCTAGATAATGCCAAACCCAAGATTAAGAAAGGCGATTTCGTTGTCGTCAATACCGGCTGGCATAAATATTTCCCCACCTATGGTTATATTTTCTTCAATCATTTCCCGGGTTTCTATACCGAGGCAGCCGATTGGTTTGTCGAGCATGAAATTAAAGCTCTGGCCGTTGATGGTGGCGCTACTGATCATCCTTGCGCCCATACTCCGCTTTACAAGTGGAACCCCAACTTAAGAGATGAGTACATAGCGGAAAAAGGCGAAGACCCAGACAAAGTGTTCCCCATCTACGAGCCTACCCATCTGGCTTTGGCGCAGAATGGCATTCCCGGCATTGAGATCGCCGGCGGTCAAATTGATGAAGTCACAGGCAAGCGCTGCACACTGGCTTGCTTTCCGCTCCGTTTCCAGGGTGGAGAAGCTTCACTGGTTCGATTAGTTGCCATTGTAGATGAGTAGTAGTCAGCGATCAGTAGCGATTACATTAGTTGAAGGAGGTTCAATACCATGACCGATATGTTTAGACTGGATGGGAAGGTGGTTGTGGTGATTGGGGGGGCAGGTGGCATTGGCGAACTCATTGCGGCGGGCCTGGCTAAGCAGGGTGCCAGGGTGGCTATCGCCAGTCGCAACATACAAAAACTGGAAGAGGTGGCTCACAAGATTCAGGCGGAGAGCGAATCAGAAGTTGTAGCATTCCAGGTTGACGTGACCGACGAGCAGAGTGTGGCTCAATTGGTGGAGAAGGTTGTATCCAGATTCGAGACAGTTGACATACTGGTGAATTCTCAAGGAGTAAATCTCAAAAGGCCTGCTGCTGAATTTCCTGTGGATGATTGGGATCTGATGTTTGGTGTTAACGTTAAAGGCACAATGTTGGCCTGCCGGGAGTTTGGAAAAGTGATGATTGGCAAAGAAAGGGGGAAAGTCATCAATTTGTCGTCAGTCAGGGGCATACGAGCTACTCTTTGGGGTGGCAATGAAGCCTATTGCGCTACCAAAGGTGCAGTGGATATGATCACCAGGACGTTGGCTGCTGAATGGGCACCCCATAACATTAATGTAAATGCTATTGCGCCTTCTTTAATATATACAGAGCTTGCAGCACGAACCTTACAGGATCCCGAGCGTCTTCAAAAATACTTGGCCAACGTCCCATTGAAACGAGTGGGCCAACCCAGGGATGTGGTAGGCGTATGCGTATTCCTGGCTTCAGACGCTTCAGATTTTATCACTGGCCAAGTTCTGTACGTTGACGGTGGGCTTACTGCTGTCGCTTAAACGCGAGATACTAGGAAAAACAGGCCCTTCAAGTCAATGGAACTGACCTAGCCACGGTCTAGTTATCATAGTGGCCAGGTAATTAACCCCAGCAAGAGAGGATAAAACGATGACGAAAGCAGACATAAAGAAGGTCTTTGTTGTTGGTGCAGGAACGATGGGGCATGGGATAGCTCAAGCTTTTGCTCAAAGAGGATATCAGGTATCCTTGTTCTCACCTTCGCAGAAAACACTGGATAGGGCCATGGCGATCTTGCAGTTGGGCACCTGACAGTGGCCGTAACGGCCGCTCAGCTGTTGTTTCCAAATGCATTAGATGCTTATAATAGTGGTGCCGCTGTTGCCCATCAGGCCATAGGTCTGGGCCATAGCCACTTTTGGTTTCTTCACCTGGCGCTCGCCGCATCTTCCTCTGAGTTGATTCGCGCATTCGATAACCTGCCAGATTGCTTGAGCTGAAAGCGCCTCACCATGTGAAGAAAATCCACCACTTGGGTTTACAGGCAGCTTCCCGTCGATTTTAGTCTCACCGTCGCGCAGCATCTTATCTGCTTCGCCCTCTTTACAGAACCCGCATACTTCCAGATACACCAGGTAATGCCAGGAGCTGTTGTCGGGTAGTTCCAGTACGTCCACGTCCTCCGGGCCGATGCCGGCCCTCTCATAGGCCTGGCGGGAAGCCGAATAACTTTCGCTTAGCATGGGGGCTTCAGGAACGGCCGGGCAAGAAATAGCAGAAATACGTATGGTCGGGTCACCATACATAGCGCTTCCCATAGTTGTTGCGTTAATCTTTACCGGCTTGTCGGCTTTACTGATCAATTCCTTGTCAGCTGTTACAATAACAGCTGCAGCACCGGTACTCACCGGGCAAATCTCATAAAGCCTGAGAGGAGTACAAACATAGACAGAGTTCAATACTTCATCCAGGGTGTAAGCCTTTTTAAACCGGGCGTCCGGATTCTTGGAACCATACTCGCTCATCAGGACCTTTACCAATGCCAAATCCTTTTCGGTGGTGTCGTATTTAGCCATTCTTTTCCTGCATTCCAGCGCCCAGTAAACAGGATTAGGCATAGCGGTCATTTTCCATCTGATCACGTCCCTGTCCTGAACCGCGTTGTCCGATTTGGCAGTCAAAAAACCTTTGGGTGATACATCGGCGCCAAAGGCCAGGGCAGTATCGGTCTCGCCGGCAGCGACACTGTTGTACGCCATTCTAATGGCTGCAGAGCCGGTAGCGCAGGCGTTGTATACGTTTACCACAGGCATACCGGTTTCGCCAAAAATGCTCTCAAGATATTGGCCGGAAAGATGACCGGCGTTACCACCGTAAATGAAAATCCCGGCCATGATTGTCTGGATTTTATTCCATTCGATATCAGCGTCTTTCAAAGCGCCGTTAACAGCCACTGCCGCGAAATCGGCGAATACTTGCTCAGAAAAACCCATCCAGGGGCGTATCCCGGTTCCAATAATATATACATCTCTCATTGTAATTATCCTCCCTTATGGTTTTTGTTATATCGATTATTTAACAGCCCGAAACGCCCAGGTCACTACTTCCTGTTTTTCCTCATTGGTAAACATCGTAAGAGTGGTCGTTTCCATTTCCATCCCCAGTTTAAGAGATTTCAGGTCAGTATCTGTGATGATACCGGCAACCTGAATTTTTTCGTTTTCAAACTCAACAAGACCGATACCGTATGGGGTAATACTTTTCTCTGTTTTAAACGGTGGGGGGCAAGGATAATGTTGAATGGTATAGCTTGCCAGCTTGCCCTTATTGGGAAGCAAGACATCTTCTACACCCTCTCTTGAGCAGCCGGGGCGATGTTGATAATGCTCTTTTGGAAAGAAGTAAGTTCCGCAGGAGTTGCATTTTGCGCTCATCAATCTGACTTCACCGGTGGACCAGTCTACTAAATTCGGTATCCGAGCTACTATATTTGTCATGTTTCCCATTCTCTTTTTCCTCCTCGTTGATATATAAAAAATGCTGCTAGCGACCGACAAACTTCGGAGCTCTTTTTTCAAGGAAAGCATTGACGCCTTCCACCCTGTCTTCGAGGCTCAAAGCAAGGCTGTAGAGTTCATATTCATATTTCAGGCCGCTTTCCAGATTTGTCTGCATGCCGCGGTTAATAGCGGTTTTAGCCAGCTTGAGGGCCGCAGCGCTCTTGGTGGCGATTTTCTTGGCCAATTCCTTGGCCGCGGGCATCAGCTCGTCCATGGGCACTACCCGGTTGACCAGGCCAAGGCGGTCGGCTTGTTCGGCGCTGATGATATCGCCGGTGTAGATCAGCTCCTTGGCCTTGCACACCCCTATCAGGCGTGGCAGGCGCTGGGTGCCGCCGCCGCCAGGCATAATGCCGATATTGATCTCGGTCTGACCGAACTTGGCCTTTTCCGAGGCGATGATGATGTCGCAGCCCATGGCGATTTCACAGCCCCCGCCCAGACAAAAGCCGTTGACAGCCGCAATAACAGGTTTTTCCAGCTTTTCGACCATCTCGCCCAAGCGAT
>Ga0209986_10003951_pt1 | contig 12759 bp, 20 predicted proteins | sample BlataG_FD_183168 | JGI IMG/M metagenome (GOLD analysis project Ga0209986, IMG submission 183168) | Deep subsurface microbial communities from Black Sea to uncover new lineages of life (NeLLi) - Black_00105 metaG (SPAdes) (version 2) | ecosystem: Environmental > Aquatic > Marine > Oceanic >...
CTGGCTCCCATAACCTCCATCCTTTAGGTATCTTAATGTCTTTGTAAATAATCCCTTTTTGAGTTTCTTCTACCTCATACTCCACATTACCTACAATTACTGTCCTTCCCTTTTCAGGCAGTTCTGTTCCACATTTTCTGCATTTTTTCATTTCTTCTTCACCCCCACACACCCTCCAAACCTACATCTTTCTTCTGCATAACCAAATCGCACAGTCTTACGCATATCTCTCTATCTTCAACTTCATCTAAAAATACTTCTTCCTGCACAGACTGATATTCACATTCTGGTTCTGGAGCTCTCCTTGTAATAGTTCTACTACAATAAATCTTCCCACGATATTCTAATCCATATATACTGCCATTTCCTACAGCACACCAATGGCAATCTTCATTTTGATTCATCTTTTTTCCTCCTATACCTTCTTAATCTTCCAACTCCTCCACCTATTGAGTTCCTCTTGTAACAAACCATACAGCTTTTTGACCAAGTCATTCTCACTTTACATTTTGGACACAATCTTTTCATTTAATTAACCCCATTTAGTTCTTAAAATATAAACCAGCCCCCAGAGATATATAAACACATAAATAACAAAAAATCCGAGTATGAATCCAACCAGCCCCCCAATAATGGAATATATAAGATTTAACTTTAATCCAAAGTAAATCCCAATTATTGAAACAGCTACTGCAGGAATTAAAAAGATAGTCCACATAATCGCCGTTCCTATTGTGTCATTATTCATTCCCACCCTCCCTGAAGGCTTCTATCTCTTCGTGGTCTTTCAGGTGCATCTCAGCCTCAGTATAACTACATGAGATATGACCACATATATCACATTTTATCTGCATTTTTTGAGGGAGTTGTGAACTGGGGAAAAAGAGGTGTTAGGGAAGAAATTGGTATGATTTGCGTCATACCAAAGACATCCATGGAAAGTTACCAACCCTGGTTCACAAATCTTTCCTCCTTTTGTTTCCTTTCTGCCATGTGGTCTTGAACCACTTACCTAACTTGGCAATGTCTTTATCAAAAACCTGATATATCTTTGATCCTAATGTTATAAGGACTACAAAGATAATAATTTTTCTGATTAGCTCTGTATTAACCATATTATAGGTTCAAAGCCTCCACAACAGTATAATCCTTTCTTATTCCTTCTCCCTTAACCAGTAAGGTAACTGAAAGGCCTGTAAAATGTCCTTTTGTGGCTGCCCACAGCATAAGCTGTCCATACAGAGATTTTCTTGTTTTTCCTATTGGAATAGTCCAAGTGTATTTCTTACCGGCCACCTCAACATCAAACCTTTCCTGAGGTGTTACATTTCCCTCAGTGTCTGTGTATTCTGTTGGCTCTGGCTCAGTAAGGAACTTAACCTTGTGCTCTCCTGCAAGTGGTTTCCAATAATCCACACTAGACAGTTTCTTGGCCATATCCTTATAATCTCTTATATTCTCATGTTTTACTTCCATTTTTAATTTCCTCCATGTTTTATATTAATCCAAATAATAACATTAATAGGATACTTGAATCTGCTATGTTATTATCTGGGTTATCATCAGAATCCTCCCACTCGGTTGGATATTTTATGAACTGTTCATAAACCTTGTTCTTTTCATCATCAAAGAACCTAGGGATACATTCCCTGCATACTTTGAGCCTTTTACTCTCATGAACATATCCTAGTGATTTCTTGCAATACCTGCATACATTTTTCAGTTTTTGTTGTTTCATATGTTTAACACCCCTATTGATAATGCTTTTTCCTGTAACTTGTTATATATCTCTAATCCATCAACCCTCCAGCATGGTTTACATATATAATGCTTGAAATCTTCCATTTTATAGAATAGTGAATCTTTATCATGAATTGACTGACCACAGGCAGTGCAGCTTATTTCACTCTTCTTTTTCTCTTCTGGGTTTGAATCCTTTAAGGCTTTCTCAAATATCCTGGAATATTGTCCCTTTAATCCTCTTTTCTCAGCATTTTCCATTATTTTTGGATCTATTGCAAGGGTTATGTTAGATTTAACCATTTTATCCTCCAGGAATCTATATAGGTATTCATTATGTATGTATGTATGTCCCTAAAATACCCTTCCCTATATAGATATATAGATATACATATTATAATCGCACGTGTGTGTAGTGAATACCTATTTAGACATTCTGACAGGGAAAAGTTCCAGTGGAAATCATGGGGGGTTCGGTCATTTCTTTGTATCATCATGTAACACCCCTAAACCTTCACTTTTCTCTTTTTTATGGGCACTTTTCTTTGCTGGAATTACTATTACTATGTATAATACTATGTAGCAAATAATCCAAAATAAAAGAAAATAGAGCAAATCAAACCCTGCAAACAGCTCATAGATAATAGTAATAAACAAAGCTATTATCCATATTCCAGGATGTGTTAGCATTTATGATCCACTCCTTTTAATCAATAAATCATAAGCAGTCCAGTTATCGCTTTGTGTTTCAAGCAGTAACTGCAATTTCCTCTTTTCTTTCCTCTTGGTTTCCACTTTCCTCATCCTCCTTTGATTTCTTTACTAGGTAATAATCCATGCGATTCTTGCATCTTGGACATACCTTGGGGTTATCAACCCTAGGTTCCCATTCATACTTGCAATAAGCACATATCACCATATTCACCTAAATCCTTAAAGTAGTAGTAGTATATAAGTATATCTATCAACTATAATATAGATAGGAATAGTAGTATTAAAAAGAAAAAGTGCAGGGATGTTTTCCCTGCTTGGTTAGGATATACAGCCTAGCTCTTGGCTCTAATAGTCAATACTATTCCAAGCAATATCACAGCACCAATAACAATCCCTATAATTGGAAGAAACTGAGCAATCTCAGCAGCTCCTAATATGGAATGGTTCACTACTTCTCTTGTTGTGTTTTGCCCAAATGAATATGTTGTATTAACAGACCAAGGATTGCTAGGTGCAATAGACCCCAGGAACTCAGCTAAGATAATAAGACCAGTCCCAAGTATCAGACCAGCTACGACAAATATCTGCACATAGCCTGTAAGACTACCTAAGCCTTGACCTTTTTTCTTCAACCTAGGCATAGCAATGGGCATCATTTTACAATCACCTTGCTCGGATTCCCAAGACTATTGTGAGTAAAATTACAGCTGCGATCACAAGCCCAATGATAGGCAAGAAACTAGCTAACTCAACTAATCCAACTGTTGCATTAGTTATAGTGTAGTTCGCCTGTTGGTTTGTTCCACCAATGCTGCCATTAAACTCTCCTAAGATTAACGCTCCCACGCCTAAAAATATTCCAGCTACGACAAATATCTGGACATAAACTGGCAAAGAGGCTAATCCCTGTCCTTTTTTAGTGTTTATTGACTTCATTATTTACCCCCTTGCTCGTATGCTCAAAACTATGCTTAACAATATTACTGCTGCAATTACTAATCCAATAATTGGCAGGAATGATGCTAACTCAACTAGTCCTGAGGATGCGTTCTGTGTTGCTGCAATAGCCTGTGCGTCTGTGATATTGGCAATAAATTCGCCCAATATTAAAGCACCAACGCCCAGGAATATTCCTGCAACCACGAAGATTTGAACATAAGTTGGCAAAGCTGCCAATCCCTGTCCTTTCTTAGTATGTGGCATTACATCCATTTTACAGAATCCTCCTTATTTTATGGCTAACATCAAGGATACTGATTGATTTAAAACAACATAATACTATATAATGGAATATGATACCCTAAAACTACTCATTCATACTGGCCACTAGATATAAAACAACAAGACATAACACCAACAACATACCAAAGAACTGAGTATCACTAACCAATCCAGTAAGTTTAAAGAATACTGTAACTATGAATGTGATAAATGAGCTTGAGGCTATTGCCTGTCTTACTCCAAACTTATTCATGGAGAAGAATAGGATAACAAAGAAACAGGCCAACATGGTAATCCAGAATAATCCATTAGTATAATCATTTACCAGCTTAGCTACCTCTACAAATCCTGAACCATTCGTTGTGTTATATACTGATGCTGGTATGTATTGGCTTGGCATTTATATCACGCTCTCTGGAAGAATAGCCTTAGCAGATAAAATACTAAGGATATTGTTATTATAATCATAAGGGTTGTTGTGAATATTGGTGGTATCCCTATTATGCCTGTTGCATCCACAAAAAACTGGTTTATTATCTTTGGTATCTTGGTAAACCCAAAGGCCACAACCTTGAACCCCTGCTTTACTTCTGTCTTAAAGGCATTTTCATCTATGCTTATCCCTGCAACTATACCACTCTCATTTATAGCCAAGTCTGTATTTTCCCTATCTATCAATGCCCTGGCCTCATCAAGTGATGTGAAGGTTTCATTAAAATACTGGCTTCTATTAACCCCATAATTTATTGCTGTTTCAGAGTATAGATCAAGCATTGTGAATAATAATAATGAGCATATAATTGTTCCAATAATCAACTGTTCCATCTTTATTGCCATTTTATTCTTTCCTCAACGCCCAAAATAATACCCCCACTATAAACACTATTCCCCAGACAGAAGTCATAGGGACATTTATGAATCCAAATAATGCTAACATAACATAAGTAAACCCTGCCATCCCTATGGCCACAAATGGATTGGCAATACCTATCAGTCCCATGGTCATGATAAGGATAGCCCCCCAGAATAATCCATCTATGCCTATGAACTCATAAGGTCTGAACTGTTTGAACTCTGCATATACAATACTCATAATGTGATCCTGTCCATCCTTTATGGCACGAACATAAAATACTCCTGTATATGATGTGCTGTTGTTTGGTATTGTTACATTTATGTTTCCACTTGACTGTGTTGCATTAACAACCAGGCAGGAATCCTGATAGAATGATAGTGATTCGTTCAATGCTCCACTGGTTACCTTAACACAAGCCCTGTTTATCAGTGCAGTGGAATTAAACCATAATGATGTGAAATTGAATCCCCCATCAAATACAAATGTGTAATTAAGGTTATCATTCAGCAGTTTCTGTGTTTCCATAGTCTTATCTTCATCTATGTTTATCTTTATTGTTTCAGAAGTGCTGGTAAGAGCATGATACCCTGTTTCTATTACAAATACCCCTTCAGGATCAAATACCTCAAAATTATATAATGTTCCAAGAGAATCCAAATCAAGAGGATAAACCCCCTGTCCTGCTGTGAGGCTTGTTATGTAACTTGCAACCATCTGAATCTGGCTTGTGATACCTGAAAGCTTCCTTGCCTTAATCAGATAACCACCAAGAGAAAATCCTGATGTTTCCTCAAGAGTAACCACATAGTTTGTTGTTGAAGCTGAATCCAGTTCCCAGATTGATGTATTTATTGGATTTGTTTCGTTAAGTGCAATTTTAATCTCATTGAACTGCCTTGTTGCAAATGTTCCATTAACATCAACATAATGCAGTTGCATTGTTATTGGTGTGCTTGTTGTGAAATTAGCACTGCAAATCTCTACTGTTTTGCTGTCTGCTGTTGAATTAGTTAAAATAGAATTACCTAAAGAATCATACAAATATAGTGTAAAATTGCTTTCCCTTGTATCTCCTATGTTTAATTCATCCATGAATGTTCCTGTGAATATCCTGCTCGTTCCTGCTCCTACTCCACCACACATAGCTACATCAACACCTGCAAAGGCATTAATTGTTTCAGACCTTGTGAAAAGCTCCCCACTTCTGTAAAATGAATAATTAAATACGAATGTGTTATATCCTGGAACTACATTATTTGTAAGTGTTGTTGTGTAGTTCATACAATCTGCACAGACACTTTCTGATGGATTTCCATTAGTTACAACTGTTGCATTAACAAATACTGGTGCAGACATATTAAAGAAAATACTGCTTGTTGAAGAATCAAAGCTACCTGATGTTGGAGTTACAGTATATGATTCCCTGAAGTAATCTGCATCAAAGTCCCCATAAATTAATGTAGATCCAACCCTTACTGCTCCACTGTTTAATTCCTTCATCTGCGTAATGTTGGTCTGAAGAGTTCCAAAGGTTGTGGTTGAAAGAACATCTTTGATATTTCGGTTTCTGAATCCACCAGTTACATCATCATATTCAGTAACAGTTACATTGGTTTCATTAACTACATAATTCATTCTTATGGTTACATTATACATCTTGTTGTCATAACTGGCAACAACGCTTAAATCCTCAGTGCTTCCAATTCTAAGGTCTATGTGATGGTTGGCAGCTGGTGGATCATCTGTATTAAAATCCACCATGATATTATTGGTATCAGAAAGAAAAAATGGGAAGAAAGCACTTTGTGCATCAGCAGCAGATTTTCCACCCTGTATGGTGAAATTAATGAATAATTCCTCTGCTCCAAGATATGACAGATAGGTTGAATTTAGTGGTTTACCAAAGAAAAAATTAGAATTATCTTTCCATACAACAGGCTCTCCTGCTGGAACTACCCCAAACACATCAACAGGATCACTAAATGCACTATATCCAACATTTCCAGGAACGGAAGGTATCCATCCTGATGTGCTGTTTGGCATTGATTCATTCAACAAAATAACATAATTACCACTAACTCCTGGAACTATCAATAACAACATTCCAAGCAGTAATAATATCCATAGGTATCTCATATTCCTATCTCCATCTTATTGAACGCATAGGTGGCAATCAATATGAAAGCACCTATGAAAGTAAGTATTGTGGCAAGATTCCCTAGTATAAAATTTGTAATAGGGTATTGTGTAACCTCTTCCTGGAACTCATCTGCATCAGCAAAATTATCCCATGCAATAGATATGAAGTGTCCAACTAACACTATAATCATCAGGAACATAACTGCTGCTGGGAAGAAAGCAGGATGTGTCCTTATCAGGAAGGCTAGTATTGCAGCTATTATTGTTCCAAGCACAACAACTATTAAAGGCCAAAAATCAAATGTTGGCATTACTCCTGTTGTCATTATGGTTTTTATCTCTCTTGAATCTGCATGTGATTCTCCCAATGAAGAGGAATTTATTGCCCCCCATATTGTGAAGGCAACAAATATACTTATTCCAAGTGCAAACAGAATCCCCATTAAGAATGGAACATCCTGTATGCTTCCCTTTTTTCTAATATTCCTTTTTACGCATTTCATTTATTGGTTTTATCATCAGCTCCATTATGAACATATAAAATACTATGAATGAAAATACCCATAACATACCCACATATATAGGATTCGCAATATTAAAAACTCTTCCAATTGATACCAATACTGGTTTTCCTGTTGATGTTGTTGGAAGTATCTCCATCATCACTGCTGGAATAGTTAATAATACCACACCACCATAAAGTCCTGACAGTGCTTTTAATGGCATATATTTTCTGTCAAGTTTCAAAGCAATAAGAAATGATATACCTGCAATACCAAGCAATCCTATAAAGATTGAAGGCCTCCATGTATCTCTTCTGTAAGTTACATAAAGAACAGGCCTGTTATCAGCAGTAACTGCCTCTGAAGAATGATACATCCTTGGCTGTTTTAACAGATTAACAAATTCATCTTTTGCATCTGGTGCATACATTCCTATACTGAATGAATTATTGAATAACCTGCTCATCAGGTCATCTGTTGCATTGGTGAGATTATAGTAATGTTTCCCCCCTACTAAGTATGCTGTTATTGTGTAGTTAGTTCCATTACCCATATCTGCATAGTAATTACAGTTTCCATCACATATTGTGTCTGTGTCTGGGTAATCTGTTGAATTACCATCCATGTGAACCACACCTATCTTGGTGTTGTTTGTTGCACCCACTCTTGCTGTTGAAAGTGTTAGGTTTATGTCAAAAACATTGGCTGTGTCTGGAATTTGGTGTGTAAGGAAATCTATACCAGTCCTTGACAAACTCCTATCATCTATTCCCCTAAGCCTTAATCCAACCCACAACACTGCATCATCAAACCTTTCATATCTGGTTGGCAAATCAGTAATGAAATATCTCACATAAACATCTTCAGAAATTGTTGAATTAACAACAGTTCCATTTAATTCTCCAAATGGATCAACATAGACTGGGAATACTATGTTTGGGTTAGTTATGTTTGATTTCTGTATTGGTATTGATGTGAAAGGTGTATTTGTAAGTGTGTATAGATTCATGGAGTATTTACCTATATCTCCATAAAGCTCATCATATAATACTGCTGGATGCAGCTGTAAAAAATTCTGTCCATCTTTTCCTACATTAATCATATCCTCTTTCTTACTGTATTCAAAGTCCTTGTTTAAATCATAAGTGAACCCTATTGTATTGGATACTTTGGAAGATAATCTAATTAGACTATCATCACCTATGATTGCAGTTTCCTTTATTCCTTGTGGAAGGTATTGATATTCAAGAGTTACATTATTCACAACATCCCTGAATCTTAAAATACTTCCATCAATCTCCACATTCTTTTTTAAGCTGAGAAGTTTCCCAATGGATTTAAGTCTTATGTCAAACTTTATTCCATTTGCAAACATATAAACTTTAGTATCATTCACATTAACATACGCCTGGAAAAGGTTATCATCAACACAATAATCAAACCCTTCACAGTTCTCATTACTCCACGTTTCATTCAGGAATTCCATCTGTGAACCATTGTAATAATATTTCTGATAAGGATAAATTGCCATTTTGCAAAAACTTCCATCACACTCCTTTTCCCAGTTATTTCCAACTTCCATTTCTCCTGCCACCATACCACCTGCTCCAATTAACATCATAACCACAACACTAAATTTTAAAATCAAACTCAATCTCACTGTCTAATTTCTCCTTCTTTTTTCCTCTTTGCCATTTTCTCATAAGGAACTTTGAAGCTATTGGATCACTTACAGGCCTTCCCAACATTTTTTCAAGGATTAGCTTCATTTTATCTATTTCTCTGCCCATCTCCTTGTCAATATTCTTCTGAACATAAGTTTTAGCCATATTTCCTTTTCCTCTTAACCTTTATACTTGCGACTATCTCAATGATAAAACTAATCACAAACCAAAACACAAAAAGCATAAAGACAGGTATCCAACCAATATAAACACCATTAATTATATTCATAACTTCTGTGTCATTACCTTCTGCTATGTTAATCATGATAGTTAATATAGCTCCAATAAGAAGGAAACTCATAAGCAGAAGCAGGAGTTTAATAGGCATATGCTGTTTATCCAATACAGTCATAATAAGTATCATTAAGAATGGAACACTAACTATACCTAACACAACAGCAGTTTCCCATGCCATTTAACCAACTCCTTTTTTAACTATGATAAGTGCCAAAGCAAACATAAATATTCCTATGATTGGAAGTCCATAAGTCATCCAGGGACTAACCTGCGAATATTTATTTGCTGTCTGCAATATCTCATCCTTAGCCAATTCTCTCCACTCTCTTGGCTCTGGCTCTATAATCGGCTGTTTAACCACAACAGGATCTTCCACAACTTCTCCTGCACGATTAACATATTTTCCCTCTTCATTGTGCAAGACCATCTCTTTGAATTTGTTGACTGTGCAGTATGAGTATCCACCTTCAGCATCCTTGTATATATGTATTATTCCCTTAATTAGATTTCCTTTTGTTGGATAGATTAAGTCATCAGGACATTTTGGTATTATGTCCTTACCCTTTATCAGTTTCCATGTTTCTTTTCCTGTCTTTTTACTTCTCTTAATCCTTATCTTATCAAACTTGATAAACCAACCATTTAATTTATCCTCATGAACTATTGCCCTGAACTGTGCAAAGCTCATAAAGTAAAACAACATTGCTATTCCACCTACAACTAATGGAATTACTATCCACATGAATAAACTAGAAACTATATCCACAATAGAAGTTCCTGGTGAAAACCCCATTGTTCCTGTAAGACTATCTAAAGCTCCCATTACATCACCATCCCCTCATCATTTTTATCATTATTGAATAGCTTAAAACTTGAGAAAAACCCTTTCTTATCTCTTCTGGATGTATCTCTTTCAGTTCTCTGCTCAATCAATTTCATTATCATCTTTCTGTAATTCCTTTCTCCACCTTCTAATGCTCTTAGATATGCAGAAAGTATTAATGCCTCACAATCCCTTACAGTGGGAATAAAGTCATTGATTTCCATTTCAAAATTCCTATGGCTATAATATAGTGTTTCAATTATTGTGATTATGTGATCCTTCACATCAGACAGTATTCTTGATTCCTTGTAGTGTGAAAGATAGGTGTTTTTGTTTAATATTGGATCTAAGAAGGTAATAATCCAGCTTATCCCCTCATCATTAAGTTTTGGCTTAGCTCCAATTACCCTTACCCAATCACCATTCTCATTTTGCAGTTCTCTCTTTAGGTTATGCTTGAACCTGTCAAGAATCTCTGTGCTGTCAAGCTCCCATCTGGAAAGCATTGCCTCAGCAGAATCACTCTGTGGTGATTGCATCATCTGCCTGTTGCTGTATCCAAATGGATCTATTGCAGCATACTGCTGTTTCCTTAACTCTATATCTTCTGGTGTTGATATGCTCATATTAATCCCCTCATTTTTCTTTTAGGAAGCAATAGTGGTCTTACTTCTATTCCACTAAATACTTTCTTCTTAGCTTTTTTGGTTAATTTTCCAACTGGCAGCGTTTCAAAACCCTTCACGCTTGGGGTTGGGAACTTAGGTAGCTTTACTTTTAGTTTCTTTCCAATCTTTGGTTCGGGAACTGCCAACCCTAATCCAGCACCTAATAATTTTGGTTGAAAATATAAGGGATCTCCAGGAAATCTTGGTTCTGTTCTAAATGGAGATGGTGGGGGAAATGATGGGACACTTATTGGTTTAGGCTTACTTGCTGGTTTTGATTTAATTGGCTTACTTATTGGTTTGATTAATAATGGTTTATAGAAGGGTAATCCTTCTGGTCTTGGCTTCAATGGTTTACTTATGGGCTTTAATGGTGTTTTTGGTCTTATTAGTGGTCTTTTTATTTGTGTTATCCTCTTCCTCCTTAACTTGGGAGATATTGTTTTAATACTCGGAGCAACCCCTAATCCAATTCTAGCAGGACTAACGTATGGTAACGGCTCTGCCCTTCTTGAAGGAATCTTTAAACCTGTTTCTTTTTGTAGTTGTTTTTTTAATTTCTTCTGTTCTCTTCTAGTTATCTTTTCTTTCTCAGTTAATTTTTTTAATTTAGCTGATGGTTTTCTAATACCAGCTCCAAAAACTTCAACTGGTTCTTTACCAATTATTGTAGTCCCAAGTCTTTTCTCTGCCTTTAATATTTCTCCTGGGGCTAGAACTGCCTCTGGCTCTTTGCTTATGAACCCTGGAACTTTTAGTTTTCCAGTTGGTGTTAATTGAAATCCCTCTAACTTTCCTTCTTCTAATTTCGTTAGTGGTTTTCCCTCTCTTAATTTTTTTTCTATTCCTTTAAGTCCTTTAGGGAATTTTTGAACTCTTGTTGGAACTAAAATTGCTTGTGGTCTTTCTTTCTTGAATGTGAACTTACCTTTTAGAATATCTATTGGTTTAGCTCCCCTTTGGAATCCAAGCCTTGAAACCCTCAATCTTCCTCTCGGATCAAAAAATAAGGCTCGTTCTAACTCTGGGGATTTTGGTGTAGGTTTAGCCTTTTCAATCTTAACCTCTTTTTTTAAGGGTTTGAAAAGATCTCTGGCCGCAGTAACTGCCGGTATTTTCTTCCCGGCTAATTTAACTTGTTCAGAAATTGGTTCTTTTAGTTTTTTCAATCCTGGTTCCTGAACTTTTATTTCTTCTATACCTTTAAATGGTTCTTTAAATTTTATCTTTCCCTCCTTTACTGGAGCATATTCTGGTGATGCTTTTACTGCACCCCTTCTGGCGGCAGCAATCCCTGCACCAGCCCCCAACGTGATTAAAGATGGAACTACAACTTCTGGAGATGTAAATGTTTGTTTTAATGTTTTTGGTGCTTCTTTTACTGTTACTTTCCCAGTTTCAAGAGCTACTTTAGCCACCTTCTTTGGTTTAATTAATGCTTGTCTACCTATCTCCCCTCCAGCAGTTGTTGCTTTTGCCAGTTCGGCTGGTAAAATTACCGGTAATGCTAATGTTTCCCTAGCTCCTCTTTGAATAAAGGAATCACCCCTTAATCCTGGAACTCCTCTGAATATATCTCTTGTTCTTTGTTGTCCTCTTTCTATAAACTCTATCTGTTCCTTTGCAGCTCCCCTAAATCTGCTGTCTTTAGGTTTAAAGAAATCTTTAAATACTAGTTTTCCCTTTTCCATTACACCTTGAAAATCAGCAATCTTGGATTTATCCTGTTTCTTTGCTTTGTCGGCTACATCTTTAATTCTCAGGGACTTCTTTATTATTACTTGGGGGGGCTTCTTATCATCTGGTGCGGCTTGAAGTGTCGTAAACTTTTTTTGGCCAGAAACCAGCATAAGACGTCTTGATTCTCTTCCTTCTGCTCTCTGTTTTATCCTTTCTTCTCTTTGTTTCTCTATTGTTTGTAGTCTTATTTCTTCCTTCCTTTTAGCTCCTGCTTCAGCCTGAATTGCCCTTATTTCCCCTCTTAGCTGACTTTGAAATCCTCTTGGAGCTTGTTCTATGAATATCTCTCTTTGCTCTGGTGTTAATCCTTTTAGCTGGTTTCTAGCTGCATCAACTGCTGACTGATAACTCCCATAAGTTTTACCATCTACAATGTATCTTTCTCTGCCTTTTA
>Ga0209986_10003952_pt1 | contig 12757 bp, 10 predicted proteins | sample BlataG_FD_183168 | JGI IMG/M metagenome (GOLD analysis project Ga0209986, IMG submission 183168) | Deep subsurface microbial communities from Black Sea to uncover new lineages of life (NeLLi) - Black_00105 metaG (SPAdes) (version 2) | ecosystem: Environmental > Aquatic > Marine > Oceanic >...
CGGCTTAGTGGAACCAAGTTGGAATTGTAAGGGCGCATCTGATGCGAATATTGAGAATCTTTCAAAGACAAGTTATTATACATCCCGACGGTGATGTCCTGTCAGGGATATCCCGCGGAAATGTCAACTCTTTGACATGCTAGCAATTCTTTCTGCAGATGATTATAGTCGTTGAAATGCCGGAGACGAGCGATGGGCTGTGGTCGGCCTTCGGCAGAGAAGTTTCTTAGACAGCCTGAATTATTCATGGTAAAACAAAAACACACCTGGAGGTATTGAAAAACGAGGTACGCAGAGACGGGGGTTAATTTAGAAATCGATCTATCCCGTGGAAGTATCGAGAGGGAAGAAAGTGACCCAAGATTAACTGAACTTCACCTGGGGGGTTTAGGCACCAATGCCAAGATACTATGGGATAGGGTTCCCCCTGAGGTTGACCCCTTTTCTCCTGATAATCTACTGATATTCAGCACTGGACTTCTATGTGGCACATTTGCCACTGGTGCTAATCGTACCATTGTTTCTACCTTTTCTCCCCAGACTTTGTTAATGGCATTTTCAATGATGGGGGGATTCTTTGCACCAGAACTGAAGCATGCCGGTTATGACAAAGTGATCATTCGGGGCAGGTCTCCCAATCTGGTCTATTTGTGGATAAACGATGGTAAAGTGGAAATACGCGATGCCTCTCACCTACAGGGTAAAGGCGCTCTTGAAACTGCCGAGCTTATCAAACAAGAGTTGAAGAAGCCAAAAGCTCAAGTGGTTTCTATTGGCCTTGCTGGCGAAAATAGAGTCTATTTTGCTTCCATCGAGCACGGTAAATCCAGTGCCAGCCGCGGAGGAATAGGTGCAGTCATGGGAGACAAGAATTTAAAGGCGATAGCCGTTCGTGGAACACTGGATATCAATATTGCCCGACCGGCTGAATTTATAGAACTTTGCCACGCAGTGCTGAAACATATCCAATACCGACTAAACAATCCAATTAAAGGAGTAATGCCCATTCACGCCACACTTGGAGCCCCCCAAGAAATGGCGATAACTGATGAGCAGTGGCATACTACTAATTTTGCTTGGGGGAATGCCCGTGTTAGAAGAAAAGATTTTTGGACCAAGGAAACAAGAAAGAGATGGGAGAAGACACAGAGAGAAGCGGTGGAGCGGCTAATAAGCTGCTATAACTGTCCACTTAAATGTGGAGGAATAATCATCCATCCAAAACTCAAAAGGTATATGATGAAATGCTTCTCGAAACTTACTTATGCACTGGCAGCCTTTTCAGACCTGGATTTCGGTTTTAAAATCGCTGGTCTGGCTCAGGAATATGGAGTGGACGGATACTCTACCCCCCAGGTTATGGCTTTTGCCCTTGAGCTTTATGAAGCGGGAATTTTGACTGATAAAGATATGCCAGGAATGCCGTCTGATATCGAAGGGAGGTTTTTCTGGTTACTTGACAAAATCGTTCGGCGTGAAGGGATTGGAGATGTTTTAGCCAACGGTGTTTATTGGGCAGCCCGTCAGATTGGCAAGGGGGCTGAAGCTTACGACCACAACACTATTAAGAAACAGGAGCAGATCCCCATAAAATTAGGGACGCTGAACCCTATTTATTACCTCATGTGGTCCACAGGCGAGAAGATAAACATTACTCAAATTGAAGGTCAGATACCCCAAGCGCCTTTGCCTACCAGAGAACTGAGGGAGGAATTCGTAGAAGATTGGGTCCAGGTTCCCACTGGAAAGGACGAAAGGTTCAGACGATTTATTTTAGAGTGGGGAGATGAAGACAAGAGACCACCGTTCTGGCCATCCATTGATTTAGTCTGTGAACTTGTTGAGTGGCAAGAGATGCTGCACTACATTGATGACTGTACGGGGATCTGCTCCGGTCTGTCATCATTCGCCTATAAGCCTCCATATCATATACACAATTTGCCGCTTGTAATCTCCGCAGCGACCGGAATTGATCTCGATGAAGCCGAGTTATGGCAAATAGCCAAGAGGAACAGGATTTTAATCAGAGCCATCAATGTAAGAAGGGGCTTAAGGAGAAAGGATGAGCGTCCTCCGGAAGACCATTGGAGGAAGAGATTCCCTGAGTTTGAAGCCAAGCTCCAGGATGAGTATTACAAATTTAGGGGATGGAATAAGGAAGGTATTCCCCATAAAGAAACCTTACGTGAATTAGGCTTTGATTATGTGAGGGAAGACTTTGAACAGAGGGGGATCTACCAAAGTGGGGAAAATTGAAGGCTGGGCGGGGACATTTTATAAGCGATGGCGGAGGAGGTTGATGTGATTGCTTTAGAGCGAAGGGTAACGGTTCGGGTTTCGTCACAACACACGGGTGAGGTACAATTCAGGGAAGAGATGCTCTGGAGGGTGCATGAAATCGTTGGTAGTTTATTATTCCTTGACAGGTAAAACGAAGCTAGTATCTCAAGTAATCGCCGAAGCACTGAATGCAACGCTATTGGAGATTAAGGAGACAAAGCCCAGAAAACTAGGGCTCTTCGTCTATTTGATTGGTGGTCTCGCAGCTACAATAAACAGGGGGAGTAAGATAAACCCCATAGATGTCGATTTAAAGCAACATGAAACGATATTTATTGGTTCTCCAATCTGGAACTCAAGACCAGCACCGGCTATTAACTCATTTATATACAAGACAAATTTTGAAGGTCGGAATATTATTCCATTCTTTACCATGGGTGGCGACAATTCAGAGAAAGCTCTGGCGAACATAACGGCTAAAATAGAGAAAAGCCAGGGCAAGGTAGTAGGCTCTTTTGCAATAACATCGTACGAGGTACCTGACGAGGAAATCATAGCCAGGGCTAAGGAGGCTATAAAAGAGTATTCAAGCTAGACCGATTCATTCAACGATGCCACTTCCCTCCGACTCTAACTCCAGCTATCAAGAGGAAAGGCAGTGGTGGCAGCGGCTGGATTTGAACTGGCTTGTAACGAAACTGTAAGCTATAATGGCTAAGAATATGCCGTGCGAAATTTCCAGGTTAAGTAAATTATTAAGGAGTCGCATCATCTGTGCTAGCTAAACTGACATTTCTAGGTGCAGCGCGGAATGTCACAGGTTCCTGCTATCTTTTAGAGAGTCAGGATACCCGTGTGCTTATAGATTGTGGGCTGTATCAGGAGCGGAAGTACCAAGGGAGAAACTGGCAGCCATTTCCGTTTGACCCTCGGTCAATTGATGCTGTTTTTTTGACTCATGCCCATCTTGATCATTGTGGACTTTTACCTAAACTGATACGTGAAGGTTACAAAGGCAAGATATACTGCACTCAGGCGACGGCTGAGATAGCCCAGATTATCCTTCTTGATGCCGCAAAGCTGCAGGAAGAAGACGCTATATATAAGGCAAAACGCCATAAAAGGGAAGGACGCCGTGGTCCTTTTCCCGAAATACCTCTTTATACTGTAGAAGATGCCGAAGCAGTTGAGCCGCATTTTTCCGCCGTAGAATATCTGAGTTGTGTCAGAATTAACAGCAATCTCGAAGGCTGTTATTATGAAGCGGGGCACGTACTCGGGGCTGCAGTCATAAGTATAAATATCCAACAGGATGGCAAGAACCACAGAGTAATTTTTTCTGGTGATATCGGCGAGCCTGACCGCCCTATAATAAATGACCCGGCTATTTTCGATGAGGCCGAATATATAGTTATAGAGTCAACTTATGGCGACCGTACTCACGAAGAACACGAGAGCATCGATATTCAAAAACAATTACGCGATTGTATCAACAGGACGGTAAGCGCCAGGGGCAACATCATCATTCCCAGTTTCGCTTTGGAGCGGTCCCAGGAACTACTGTATCACCTGAACGAATTATTTTTACGTAAAGAAATTCCACCTTTAACGGTCTTTCTGGATAGCCCTATGGCAATACGGATTACCGAAGTATTTAAACACAACGCTGACCTCTTCGATAAAGAGATGATGCAACGTCTGCGCCAGGGTAATTCCTGTTTTCGTTTTGAAAACCTCAAAATGGTACAGAGTGTGGAAGAGTCTAAAGCCATTAACAACATAAAGGAAAGCAGTATCATCATAGCTGGCAGCGGTATGGTAACCGGTGGCCGTGTGAAGCACCATATTGTCAACAACATCAGAAGGGCAGAAAGCACAATATTATTTGTCGGCTATCAAGCGGAGGGAACGCCGGGCAGAATATTGCTGAATGGTGCCAAGAAAATCCGTCTCTTAGGGCAAATACATCCGGTAAAAATACACATTGAAAAAATCGATGGGTTTTCTGCCCACGCCGACCGTGATGGATTACTAACCTGGCTATCTGACATTCGTGTCCCGCCGCGCTGTGTATTTGTCACTCACGGGGAACAAAAAGCAGCCAATAGCTTTGCGAAGGTCCTGAACGAGAGGACCGGGTGGACCACAAAAGTCCCCCGATACAAAGATACTGTGGAGCTCGTTTAAATCGATAAAGAAGGTTCAATTACTTGTAAATAACATTTGTTATTTTGGTTAAGGGTTCACCTGTGAAAATATAGAAGTGGCCGCGGCTGGATTTGAACCAGTGGCTAAAGCCTTATCAGAACCTGCAACGTGCCCTTGGGCGTTCTTGCCCAAGGGTATATTTTTTATTTCGCATGCAGGTATAATGTGTGAGTTTTTTTAAGAGAATGTGCCTGGAGCACCAAAACCGATGAACTGGATAAGAACTAATTTAAAGCGTAGGAGGAGTCCATGATAGATTCCATGGTCAGCTTTTTCGTCTCTTTCTTTCAAAACCCCAGCGCCTTGGGGATTGGTCTGGCTATAGCCTTCGGTGCGGTCTGGCTGGCCGGTTACCAACCGCCGCTAGTTAAGAGACCCTGGCTCTGGGCGGTCCTCGTAAGCAGTGCCTTTCTAACCCTGGCCGCTGTTAGCTTTATTCAAATTCCCCTCCAGGTTTGGGCTGGACAAGCGCTGAGCCATTTCTGGAGCCAGGAGGTTCTCGCGCGCTGGATTCTTCTGGCTGGGATACCACAAATACTCCTCACCGGACTGGTGCAGGAAGGGTCAAAACTGGTGCCAGAGGTTGTCTACTGGTGGCGTAGCGGCAAGCACATTGACCCCAAGCTGGGACTTGCTATCGGCGCTGTGGCCGGAGCTGGATTTGGCATCTTTGAAGCGCAGTGGGCACACAATGCCATCTTCGCCGAAGGGTGGACCTGGGCAGCAGTACAAACCTACGGCTTCTGGGCTCTGGCTGGATTTTGGGAGAGGTTCTTTACCGTAGCCGCTCATATCGCTTTTTCCGCCCTGGCCGGGTATGGTCTGGCCAAGGGTTGGGGATGGCAGTTTTACCTCATAGCCTCTTTCCTGCACGGCTTGCTGAACTACAGCATAGTTTTGCGGCGGGCAGGGCTCTTTACCGTCGTTCATGCGGAAATCTATATTGCCGTGCTGGCTGTGTTGGTATCGGCTTGGACCCTGTGGCTCGACTGGAGAAAAAAGGCAGCTACGGCTGATCCTGCAATATCATCTCCATGAAGTTATGGCTGCGAAAAAAAGCATTTTGCTCTGGGAGTTAGCAGGAATCATCTTCATAGTTGTTTTGGGGTCGGTGCTGCACTTTGCGTTCGAGTGGTCCGGTCGCTGGACTCCCATCGCCCCGATTGCCGCTGTGAATGAAAGTGTATGGGAACATCTCATGTCCCCCTTACTAAGAAAGCTTAACCACCTTCCCTCGAATAAGAGAGTGGCACTCGGTGAATTGTAGCCAAAGTTTCTTCGGTTCTATTTTAGGTCTTGCTATCCAGTGGACTTATCATTAAGATATTGCAGGGAAAATAATCAAAACAAGAATAGATTATCTTGTAAAAGGAGAAAAACATGGCAGAGGAAGAAAAACGTTGGTACCGCCGCCGCTCCGTGACTTTGGTAGGCCCTATTTGGTTCATCGGCTGGCTATTTACAATCGGTTATGCCAGTCTGGTTTGGTGGCAGATTTTGCTTGCCTTAATAGTCTGGCCGTACTTTCTAGGGCGGGCACTGATCTGACCAGTTAATGCCGTATTCTCTGATTCTTACTCTGACTCTCTGTAGCGTTTCATAGCGCTCGCCTCAGCCAAGACACAGAAATCATGGCCTACTTCCTTCCGACTCTAATTTCAAATATAAAGAAGAAGAGCGGTGATAGCTGCGGCTAGCTTTGAACCGGCGACCAAAGGCTTGTTCATTTCAAATAAGTCTAACGCTTATTAACAACTCCTCATCTTGTTAACCTATTCTAGGCAAGGTTTTCAATATCAGCAGGCTGTTCTGGCAAAAATGGCACAGCAAGAAATAGTGGTAGGGTGTATCATTTTGCTACCAGCGATTTGTCCGAAAACGACTGAACTAATACAAACGGGCTGAGTGGATGAAGCCATTAAAGGACTGGGAAAGCCAAAAAATTATAATCTGATATATAATTCTACAATTATTCAGAAAATATATTAGAGGAAGGTATCAATGAGCAGTTTAGGAGAGATCAAAAAATCAATATGTATGGGGTGTCATATTCACTGCAAAGTGGAAGGCCACTTAGTAAATGGGCGCTTAGCAAAAATCGAAGAAGATAAAGCTTTCCCAAAGGCTGAAGCGATACGCCCTGTAGTAAGAGCTTGCCCAAGGGCCAGGGCATTTCCCGATTATGTCTACCATCCAAACCGACTTACCTTTCCCTTAAAGAGAATTGGTGAGAGGGGAGATGGTAAATGGAGAGAAATCTCCTGGGAAGAGGCTTTAGATGAAATTGCAGCTAAGCTAAGTGACATAAAAGGGAGGTATGGTGCTGAAGCCATCGCAACTAGCGTTGGTACAGCCAGAACTCACGATGAATATCGAATGCGTTTTTTGAATTTACTGGGTAGCCCCAATAATTTTGGACAAGGCCAGATTTGTTACGGGCCGGGGAGCACGATTTCACGCGCTATTTATGGGTGGCCTGACTTCTATCCGGCGATAGGGCGTACGACTAAATGTGTTGTTATTTTAGGGGCAAACCCTCAACAAGCAGCACGAGGCTTATGGCATGCCCTTCTTTCCGCCCAGAAAGAAGGAGTTAAACTAATTGTAGTCGATCCAAGGTACACTTCGACTGCTCAACGAGCTGATATTTGGCTACAGCTGAGACCAGGTACTGACTGCGCGTTATGCCTTGGCATGATTAATGTCATCATAAAAGAAGAGCTCTACGATAAGGCGTTTGTTAATAATTGGTGCTATGGCTTTGATAAATTGGCTGAGCGTGTCAAAGATTATGATTTGGATAAAGTAGCTAAAATTACCTGGGTTCCAGCACAAAAAATAAAAGAGGCGGCTGAAATGTATGCTAAGACCAAACCAGGGGTCATTGTGCATACTATGGGAGTAGAGCACTTAGGGGTAAATTCCATAGAAGCATCGCATGCCCGATATATTTTGACTGCTATTACAGGGAATATTGATGTAAGGGGCGGAGAGGAGATGCGTAGTCATCATCCTTTACTCGTACCGCAATATGAGATTGAGCTAAATGAAAAACTCCCTCCTGAGCAAAGAGCCAAACAACTCGGATCAGATAAATTCAAACTTTTGTCCAAAAGTGGAGAGGCTCTCATTTCTCAATACGCTAAAAGTAAGATAGGCACAACCCACGTTACCTTTGCCCATGCGCCTACTGTCTTCCGTGCCATGCTTACTGGGAAACCCTATCCTGTTAGAGCTTTGATCACGGCAGCAAGTAATCCTTTAGTAACTCAACCAAACACAAAGTTAGTTTATAAGGCAATTAAGAATTTAGAGCTTTATGTCGTTCAAGATTTTTGGATGACCCCTAGTAGTGAGTTAGGTGATTATGTTTTGCCAGCAGCAACTTGGTTAGAAAGACCCAGTATTTTCAATTATGACGATAGTGTCGACTTTGTTTATGCTGGTGAACCAATGATACCATCAAGAGTAGAAGGTAAATATGACCGTAGAACCGATTATGACCTGTGGCGCGGCTTAGGGATAAGGCTAGGTCAACAAGAATTTTGGCCATGGGAAACTTTGGAAGAGGCTTTAGCTTATAGGTTAAAGCCACTGGGCTTTACTTCGATTGCTGACTTCATACAAAAAACCGGTGGCATTTTAATCCCGCCCAAGGAAGAGAAAAAATATGAAAAAGTAGGATTTGGTACTCCTACGGGAAAGGTTGAACTTTATTCCACTATCCTCGAAAAATTAGGGTACGACCCCCTTCCAAAGTATCAGGAGCCTGTTGAAAGTCCAATTAGTATGCCAGAACTAGCTAAAGACTATCCTTTCATCCTTATCACTGGAGGAAGGGTTCAGCCTTACTATCATTCAGAATGGCGTCAAGTTGATGCTGCACGCAAAGAACGTCCTTATCCTATAGTTCAAATAAACCCCAAAACAGGCTCTGATTTGGGCATCAGTGACGGAGATTGGGTATGGATTGAAACACCCGTAGGAAGAATCCGACAAAAATGCCAGCTTTTTGATGGCATTCTTCCTCAAGTTGTTCACGCTGAGCATGGCTGGTGGTATCCCGAGTTACCTGGAGAGGAGCCCTGGTTACATGGTGTTTGGGAATCAAATATTAATGTAGTGATTAATGACGAGCCCCAATATTGTAGTAGCATCAGCGGTAGTTGGACACTTCGTGCATTATTATGTAAAATTTATAAGGTGAAAAGTTACTAGATTTTGGCAGTGGAACAGAGGAGTTCATATTTGTCTGGCACTACTGATCGATGTTGTGTATATGGCGGCAGGAAGGTGCTTAAGTTGTGATAGGGGAGGAGATACAACATAAAGGGCGAGGATGCTGTGCTTCAATGGAAGGCTGGCAACCAACCTCAGTAAAAAATGCGGCAACGCCAGGGGTAATGATGTCAATAGAAATCAAGGCAAACGTTGGCAATGCGCGGGCACTGCTGTTAAGCGAGTAAACTGCGGGAAGCAGCCGCCAGGCGAAGGGAGGTGGACAGTGGCAATAAATAAATTGGGCTCACGAACGAAGCACCAGAGCCGGCAGAGTGAACAAGAAGCCGGGGCAATAGCGGAGGCAAGTATTTGATAAAAATTGAGAAGGGTTGTAGCATTTTTGCCATAGTCGGTTTGCCCAAAAACGACTGAACCAATACACCAATTAACAATCGCAATTTTAGTCCGGAAGCTACATAACAGGACGACATGTTATAAAAAGGAGGCGTTTTGTGATTGGAGCAGACAATCGGGCAGGAGGAGAGAATAAAGAGCAAAGGTGCGAACTGATGAAGGTGGCTTTGGGTGAGGCTGAAGCTGATTTAGCCATCGTCAATGGGTCTGTAGTAAATGTTTACACCAGGGAGGTGCTTGAGCGAGCCTCTGTCCTTGTTAAAGGCAACAAAATAGCCTATGTCGGCAAGAATGTCGGTAAATCTATTGGCTCCTTGACCAGGGTCATTGACGCCACTGGTAAGACACTGATACCCGGGCTTGTTGACGGTCATGCCCATCTAGACTCCATGTATTCTATAAGTGAGCTATCGCGGTATGCTGTCGCCGGAGGCACTACCACTATCATTACCGAGACTTCCAACATCGCTTCGGTGCTGGCGTGTGAGGGGACTACTGCATTCTTAAGGTCTGGCAAAAACCAACCGATAAAAGTCTTCGTTACCGTTCCACCGATGGTCACCCTGAGCCCGGTAACCGAGGAGCACGCCATCACCGTTAATGACCTTCGCAGGCTGCTCAGGCGAAAGGGGATTCTCGGCCTGGGCGAGCCGTACTGGGGTACGGTGGTGGGTGGCAACCAACGAGTCCTTGACCTCATCACCGAGACAATAAGCATGGGTAGAAGAGTTGATGGGCACAGCGCCGGTGCGAGCAGCAATAAGCTACAAGCATATATTTCGTCCGGCGTCTCTTCTTGTCATGAACCAATCACCGCCGAAGAGGTTATGGAAAGGCTAAGATTAGGACTGTTTATATTCATAAGGGAAGGCGAAATAAGGAGAGACCTGGAAGCCATTTCCAGGATAAGGGATGAGAATATTGACTTCACACGACTGGCGTTGTCAACCGATGGAATAGGACCATGGCAGCTTATCGATGATGGCTATATGGACTTCGTGGTGCAGAAGGCAATCAATCTGGGTTTCAATCCTGTTCTGGCGGTACAGATGGCAAGCATTCACACGGCACGGTACTTTGGGCTAGACCACCTTATTGGTGGAATAGCCCCGGGCAAGTATGCTGACATTGTAATTGTCCCAGATTTGCGAACTATTCGGGTTGAGTGTGTAATCAGCAATGGGCAGGTTGTTTTCCAGAACGGAAGACCGGTTGTCTTGCCTAAGAGATACAAGTATCCAAGCTCAGTCCGAAACAGCGTTCGTCTAGCCCGGAATTTTAAGGCTGAGGACTTCGCTATATCCGTGGAAAGTAGCGGCAACCAGGTCAAAGTCAGGCTGATAGACCAGGTTACCCATTTAGTCACCAGAGAAGATTTCGCAGATATGCCGGTATCGGATGGTCAGCTCAAGCCCGACGCCAGCCAGGATATACTCAAGGTAGCTGCTATTGAGCGGTTTTATCACACCGGGAAGAGCTTCGTCGGCCTCATAAGAGGCATTGGACTTAAGCACGGGGCAATTGGTACCAGTTATGTCTGGGATTGTGGCGATATTATAGTGGTCGGCGCCGATGAAACTGATATGGCACAGGTAGTAAACAGGATTAAGGAATTAAACGGGGGAATAGTAGTATGTGCTGGGAACAGAATATTGGCTGAAATAGCGCTCCCGGTGGCGGGGACGATCTCCACCGAATCTATGGAGACTGTAGGTACTAGGCTTCATGAGATTCAGCGGGCAGCCACTGAGCTGGGTTGTAATTCTCCCGATATACGTACGACTCTGGCCGTTCTCTCTACTCCGGCTATACCCTTTCTCCGAATATGCGAACACGGACTGTTTAATCTCAGACAGAATCAATTCGTTCATTTGGTAGTGGAGTGAGCCGCTTTGAACGTGCAACACGATCAACCTGCTCTGCTCTTTCTTGTTCAATGTCAGGATTTCCTGCATTGGTGACATTTTCGCTTAACAGTTATACGGTGGCAAAATCGTGTGCTATTAACGTCTCCAAATGGCAGTATTGAGAAGAATAATATTTTGTGCTATTTTCGTGGAGAAGGGAGTGTATGATTGAACTGGGGGACATCATCAGCGCGCGGCAGGTAATCTCGGGTCGAGTCCACAGGACACCTCTCGTATCCTCTATGACCCTGGGAAAGCGGACTGATACTCACCTTCATTTCAAAGCCGAGGTCTTTCAGAAGACAGGGTCATTCAAGCCCAGAGGTTCTCTAAATAAACTGTACCATTTAACCGAGGCGGAAAGAAAAAGGGGAGTTGTCACCGTATCATCTAGAAATCTATGTTGCCGTGTTAGCCGCGCTGGTAACGGCCTGGGCCCTGTGGCTTCGCTGGAGAAAAACCGGGGATTACAGCTAGTTTTAGCAGACATCAGACCTCTCCTTCTTATCTTCGGGATGTGAGACGATACTAGAGAACCAGGATAAGGGCAACAGGGATGTGGTACAAGTTTTAAGGCTAAAACCAATTTTTGGACATTACCTTGACCGGGCGGAGAGAATATGGCATATTCCAACGTAATAATCTATCCGATGTAAGAAGGAACAGTTGATTTCTGAAATATTCGATATTCCAAAATTGAATTCAAGGAGTAAGAAACATGACTACAAACTCTTTAGAAAAACTTAGTAACATTGAACTGGCCCATTACGCCATTGATGTATTAAGACGGATAATATTGCACTATGGCATATGGTTCAACGAGGTCGTCCATCAGTTGGGTCTGGAAGAAGCTATTCGGCTTGAGGAAGAGGTTTCCGCCTCGTTTTCCCCCATAGCTATAAACCGCCTATCCAAGACTCTTGGCTTTCAAACTGAAAACGGCCTGCCACTCTGGCTGGTTAATATGGAAAAGGAAAGGTTAATCAGCCTGATAAAAGCTATGTCCTTTAATTGGCTGGCAAGTGATGGGGTATGGTTCCGAACTGTTGAGGATAACCATGATATGTATACCAGCAAAAGGTGTAACGATACCTGCTGGACCAGGTATTCGCCTTTGGAAGCAGCCATGATAAAATCGTTTTTGCAGCTTCCCCAGCAAAGCGGGCTGGATGGTTTAGAACAAGCTTTAAGCTTTCAACTTTACGCACACATCAATGAGCAGACCATCGAAAGGTCAGACGATGAACTCATTCTTCGTATGGTGAAATGCCTGGTTCAGGCAACAAGAAGGCGCAAGGGGCTGCCCGATTATCCATGCAAGTCGGCCGGAGTGGCAGAATTTCCAACATTTGCCAGGATGATAGATTCCAGAATTAAGACCGAATGCATCAGCTGCCCTCCCGACGAGCATCCGAAGGCATGGTTTTGTGCCTGGCGGTTTTACATTACTAAGTAAGCACCGGGCGGCTGGATTTGAACCAAATAAAAGGAGGACTTGAAATATGACAAGGAATGATAGTGACACGCAATGTTGTCCTAAGTTTGATCCTGAACCATGGCATGATAAAGAAATAACGTGGGAAGACAAGCTCTTCGTCAAAGACACTATGATGCAATTCATGCATATGCCGCTACCCGGAGCATTCGGTAAAACAGTCGGAAGGATGTGGAAGAAAATTGAAGACGCAGGAGCAAATCCAGATATCAAGGACTTTATCATGCTCGCC
>Ga0209986_10003953_pt1 | contig 12755 bp, 13 predicted proteins | sample BlataG_FD_183168 | JGI IMG/M metagenome (GOLD analysis project Ga0209986, IMG submission 183168) | Deep subsurface microbial communities from Black Sea to uncover new lineages of life (NeLLi) - Black_00105 metaG (SPAdes) (version 2) | ecosystem: Environmental > Aquatic > Marine > Oceanic >...
ACACACACACACACACACACACACACACACACACACACACACACACACACACGCACACACACATCATGTCACTACTAAGAAACAACAATAGCTCATTAATTAGACAACTACTAGCCTCAATCTCATCTTCACCCTCAGCCTCAGCTTTACTACTCTCTCCTTCCACCACCACCCCTTTCCTTCCTTGTCAGTTGACCACCATTAGAACCATCATACGTAAGAGAAGAGCACCCCCTACAGCAGTCAAGCAGATGCCCTTATGTAACGAAGAAATAAGGGTTCCCATGGTTAGAGCCATCATACCCAGTACATATAGCAGTAGTACTAGGAGTAGTGAAGATAGTAGCAATGGTGAAGGATCACCTGGAGGAGGGAAAGAGAAAGGAGAGAGCAAGAGTGAACTGATGAAGACCAAAGATGCCCTAAATCTAGCCAAATCTTTAGGTCTCGATCTGGTACTAGTAGCTTCCAAAACAGACCCCCCAGTAGCAAGAATAGTAGAATGGAATAAGCTAGCATTTGAGATGAACAAGAAACTGAAAGAAAAAGAAAAATCTCAGAGAGAATCTCAAAAAAAGGCGGAACCCAAGGAGATCAGGTTGAGTCACAACATAGCACAGCATGACTTGAGTATGAAACTTGCGCAAGCTAGGAAATTTCTGCAAGGAGGGAGTCATTTGAAGTTGCAGGTGGAATCAAAGAGGTTTGAAAATATCCCTCAAGGGAGAGTGACATTGCTGAAGGCAATAGATGAGCTGAAGGATGATTGTTTCTTGAGAAATCCTGATCAAGTGATGAGGCCGTACGGAAGGCACTGGCAAGTGCAGTTGGCTCCGTTGGGGGCTGAGAATAAGGCTAGTAGCAATATTACAGAGGAACTGTTAAGTTCGAAATTCAAACCACCTCCACCACCACAGCCAACATCATCATCATCATTACATTTTCGCTCCTCTAGGTAGTTTCATATAACAACATTGTAACACCTGTACTTACATGTATGTAACTGCATGTTCTCCCTTCTCCCTCCTTCCTCTCTCTTTAGCGCCTCTTTTTCTTCTTTCCCTTTGATTTGTGAAACTGATTAGGTCCAGCAAGCGCCGACACCTTCTTCTTGACTGGGACCTTATGTACCTTGGTGGCATGTTCTTTAGCGACTCTTCTTTTCCTAAGTTTTTTGAGGAGCTTTCCAGGGTTGTTGGTAGTCAAAGGAGGCAAGTCTTGATCACCTGCTTGCTCAATATCCATACTGTCTGAAGGTGCAGTGGTGTCGTTGGCAGGGATGTCGTTGGAAGGAGGTGGAGGCTTTGGTGCGTTTATGATTTCCTGCATGGCTTCTTGTTGCTTAGCTTCACCATCCTTGAACCATTGAGTTTGTTGGACAGTGTTCCTCCTTAATGTTCGGAAGCTCCGCTTTATTTTACTCCTTAAAGATTTTGCCATCGTTATAGTTTGCCATGCATGAGTGTCAATATTACCTGAGCGAGTGCAACTGTACTCTACCTATTAATAGCTTTAAAATGGAATATCAAGTGTATACATGAAGTGCGCGTGACGGAAGCTCTCAGGCCTGCTCTAATTAAGGAATTCACAGTTTGCAAAACTTTCAAGTAGCTTTGAATTGCACCCACGGCATGGTATTTCTTTACGGTGATTATGAAATTGATGCATGATCTACTAAATAGGTTGGATGTTGTAGGAGAATTCGACACTCTTTAGGACGGTTAGGGGATTATTATGATCACCAAAATTGGCACCCAGGTGGCGCAAACAGTGAAAGTGACAGCGGGAGTCCTTTTATTCAGAGAATATGTAGGGGGCTTAACCGTTGTACGTTGTTATTCCTTCCAAATCGTCGCCTCCTCTCCACACATTTCCCCATTCTTACCCCCCCTCCCTACACCAGTGCATGGGTCCCAGCATGCTCCCAACCTTCAACATCAACGGAGACGTAGCAGTAACAGACCTCATGTCAGTCAAACTCCATAAAATCCAAGTAGGTGACGTAGTTATAGCTAAGAGCGCACAAAATCCAAAACAACAGGTATGCAAGCGCGTCTTGGGAATGGAGGGTGACACCTTGGTCATCGCTTCCTCCCAAACAGAAGGAGGCCCCAGGGTCATTACTGTCCCCAAGGGCCATGTTTGGCTGCAAGGAGATAATTTTCATAATTCTACCGATTCTAGGCATTATGGGCCTGTGCCATATACAATGCTGTTGGGAAGGGTGTGGGCTAAGGTTTGGCCGCTACATGAAGCAAGGTGGATTGATAGGAACGTTGGGTGATCTTTTTTACTTTAAACAAAGTAGTAGTTAAAGAAAGGGGGAAATATAGCATGGTTTGTCATCTAAAACATACAAAGGATCAATACAATCATACAAATTGACAATGTCAGACTATTACTATTGTTATTATTTATCTTCTCTATCGTGAGAGGGTTGGGGGGCTGTAGTCCCCAAACTCCCTTTTTCATGTTTTGGTATTCAATAGAAACGGATTCATCACGTTTTATAAATCCAAGTTCTTCATCTATGAACATCAGCATGTCCTTAGTTGGTCTGTGATTGCTGCTGCCTTTAAAAAGAGTAGGAGCCAGGTCTATTGAGTGTGGCTTTGCCGAGAGTGTCGGCAAACGCAGAGGCAGCCGAGTGGAGCTTCGATCCGAGTTGCTTGGCTGATTCACTACCGGATAACGCCCATGAAGAACCAGACCTGTGTGGTGTTGAGGGACAATATGAGAGGTTAGATGACAATTCTAAAGAGTGGAGGAAGATACAAACACGTGGGAGGTTTTGAGAATAAAAAAGATATAATTTACAGAATGGTCCTTACCTCTTAGAAAGAGCGTTATCTGCTGTGGATGTGGGGCCTTGATTAACAATCACGTTGGCTGATGCGCCAACGTTGGGTGTCTTCACGGGAGAAGGCAGCGGAGGCATTGGAGATACTGAAGAATGAGTCTGGATATTTGGGTTGATTGGGGCTCTAGAGGCTTGAAGCTCTTCTAGCGCTTTATTCTGCCCAGCCCAATGGACGGGCTAACGTTGGAATGTGTAATCGCAGGCTGCTCGCCAGGCTTGAAGTAGATACAATCCGGCGGGCTGCAACGTTTGAGCGACGATGATACAGGAGCCTCTTAAATCTTTGATTTTGTCAATTATCAAGGCATCTAGAGCAATTCTTCAATACCAATGCACACCCATCACTCATGGAGACACAATTCAAGCAACAAACTCAACTAATATCTTCTCAAATCTTCAAAAAAACTTGCCATCCCATGAGATGTTCTCAAAGATGTTGACTTCACTATTACGGCCCACACACACCGCTCTCACCTTAAGCACCAAACACCTAACCCACACAAATCGAAAATTTCACACTCACCTCCCCCTCAGAGCGTTATCTTACAAGTACATTGACGCTTCTCCTCGACAACAGCAGTCCCTTGACGCCTATGTAGACGTCTTGTTGGAGTGGAACTCAGTCATGAACCTCACTGCAGTTACAGATAGAAGTGAAGTATATGATAGGCATATTAATGACAGCATGAGTCTTATACCTCTCATAGACTCTTGCCTCCAAAGACAACAACAACAACAGCAGCAGCAGCAGCAACAAGGTAATAGCAATAGTAACAGTACGATAAGAATGATAGATGTAGGCTCAGGAGCAGGTCTACCAGGCCTCATACTAGCCATCCTCCAACCAGAATGGGACATCACGCTCCTAGATTCCCTACAAAAACGATGCCGATTCCTTGAAGCTGCAGTCGACGCCATCAACGTCCAAAACGTCTCCATTGTCTGCGCTCGAGCAGAAGACGCAGGCCAAGACATCCTGTACCACAGGCAACAATACGATATAGTAGTAGCAAGAGCAGTAGCAGAACTTAGAGTCCTGGCTGAGCTCTGTCTGCCCCTAACTAGGCCCGGTGGGCATTGGATTGCAGCGAAGGGGAGCGATCCATGTGTGGAGGTGGAAGAAGCGGGTCCAGCTGTGAAGATGTTGGGGGGGAAGTTGGTGGGGGTGGAGGAGGTGGACTCTGAAGTGAGTCCTGGGGGACAGAAGAGGACGGCAGTGATTGTTCAAAAGGTGGGGAATACTTCTCCAAAATATCCCAGGAGGCCTGGTGTGCCCAAGAAGATTCCTTTATAGATTTGAATGCTGTATAGTTTTTGAATTTACATAAATTGGAAGTGTTTATATCTATCTGATGTTATTCAAACGTCATATCTCCATACATATAGTAATGAAGAATTCAACTATATTCTATGTAAACTAGGCTGCTGCTGTTGCTGTCCTTCTCTCCGTGTTGCCGTATTCTTATTCATTCATTGACATGTCTATAACAGCTTTTGATACAATTTCTGTAGCTTCAGCGTACCTATCACAGCATTTTGCCATACATTGCTGTTCACTGCTGCTAAGACTGGTGCTAGGTTTAGTTACGCAAGCTTTGAAGCATTTGTCTCTGACTGTTTGGTAGAATTCTTGGAGCTGGGCGACTGCTAGTTCAGCTTGATACTGGAGATGAGATGGGAGTTGGGGGAGGTTTAGAGATTGGGGAATTGGGTTATTGGAGGCGTTGGATTATGCATGCAGCATTGCGTACCTGTTGCATCAATTGGCCTTCGTCTATTGTTTGAGACATCTTTATGAGATGGGATTCGAATTATATGGATGATGAACGTTTGGTTTGAAACAAGCGAGATTATCTTATTAGTTACGGTCTCTAGTATTTTATACTTGTTCGATATGGTGCTAGATTTCAGTGATTGTGACAGTATATTAGGAAGGAGTTGACAGGGAGAGTTGTTCTTCAGTTCTTTCCAAATAATGGAGAGAATTCAGGGGAGATCGCCGTTAATTCAAATACATGAAGCATAAGACGATACTCTGAGATGACAATAAGTAATCAAATCGCGCGGTAATAAAGCCCAGATCACAATTTGATCCAATTGTTGCGCAAAAATAGCTATGTCTCGTGAAGAAGTGACTTCATTCCTGCTCAATCTGCAACTGTGCATTAGAGAACTAGACAAGGGCATTGATACAGCTTTGAAATCGCTACCAGAAGTCAAGAGAGAAGACCTGCCGAGGTGGTTGGAGAATGAGCGGTGCAAATACACTGCTGTTCAGCAAGACTTAATGAACGACTGGGATGCCTTTACGAAGTCATATGAAGACACTAGCAACCAACGGTCCCCACATCGTATAGATGCAGACCGTCTTCGAAGGCTGGGTGCGATCCCCGCTCTTGGAGGTGGCGTCGTTCTCCCTAAAAGAAAATCAACTAACAAAGATATACCTTCCTTGACAACTACTGCGGCCTGTCCAGCAGCAGTAGACATATTGAGATCTAAACTAGACAATGCATCTTCCCCTCTCAAATCAGTAGCAACAACAACAACGATAACAGGAGATGGAGAACCACACCAAACAACAACAACCCAACCATTCAATGTAGCACTTAGACCGACAACAAAAGGTAGATCGAAAGAAGATACCTCTCCAGTATCAGAACTAGCATCAGTTCTACAAAAGAGATTAAACAGTCAACAGTAGCAAGCGGGAGGATAACAAGGGAAGAGAGATGATGGTGAGAGTGTCGGTTTATACACCACACCTTTTCGACTGCTTTTTGACTGTATTGCAGTGATGGAAAGTATTATGTTTGTAAAAACTTCTTGAGCACATTCTGCAATATATACACGATTACTAATGACTCATCGGCTCTGTCGTTGTGTTCATTTACACACAGCAGCAAACAAACAAGTAATAAACTGCACCTAATATAGAAAGAAAAGAAAAAAAAGAAAAGAGAACGGGTGGGGGGGAGGAAATAAGAATTGATTTGTCGTGGTGTAATACTAATGCACTGTGAGAAAGAGAGGGGGAGAAAAGGGAAAGAGAGAGCTCCTGTCAATAAACACACAGCTTCAACTTCAACCTCTTTCTCTCTCTTCCCAGACAAGACACATACACTACCAGCAACAAAATGAGTCGTCATGGGGTTTTGTTATTTATTCTAACTGCCACAAAATCAAACGCCTAATTTTTTTTTAATGTAGAACAACTACTACTACTGCCTCCTTCTAAAAGAAACGGACAATAGCATTGCACACATACACACACACACATATATTGTAAGATTATCATCATTTTCAACCCAAAACCTCTGCTTGGATAGGCCTTCTCCAAGAAACAGAATTAATGTTCTATATATTTTGATGATGACACCATATCTGTAGTGTTTGATAATTTAAATGAGGTCAGCAATGTTGGAAGGAAGCTCCTCCACTACAGTGTTGTAGAACCTCTGAATATCCTGGAGCAAGCGCTCATCCTCCTTGGTAACAAAGTTGATGGCAACACCCTTGCGTCCAAAGCGCCCAGAACGACCGATACGGTGCAAGTAGTTCTCTGGGTTGTTGGGAAGGTCATAATTGATGACCAGAGAGACCTGCTGGACGTCAATACCACGGGCAAGCAAGTCGGTGGTGATGAGTACACGACTGGAGCCAGATCTGAACTCACGCATGATAACATCACGAGTGTTTTGGTCCATGTCTCCGTGAGTGGCACTGACAGTGTGGTCACGCTCACGCATCTTGTCAGTCAGCCAGTCAACCTTGCGGCGGGTGTTGGCAAAGATGACGCTCTGGGTGATGGCCAAAGTCTCATACAGGTCGCACAAAGTGTCAAGTTTCCAGTCTTCTTGGTCAACATTGACATAAAATTGTTTGATACCTTCCAATGTGAGCTCATCGCGCTTGACAAGAATACGAACTGGCTTGTTCATAAACTTGCGAGTGATTTCAAGAGCCTCGGGGGGGAGGGTAGCGGAGAAGACTCCCACTTGAATCTTGGGTGGAAGGAGCTGGAAGATGTCATAGATCTGGTCTTTGAAACCACGGCTGAGCATTTCATCAGCTTCATCGAGGACAAACATGCGGATAGAGTCCGCCTTGAGGGCACGACGGCGAAGCATGTCGTAGACACGGCCCGGGGTACCGACAATGACATGAACACCTCCTTGAAGGATTCTGGTGTCTTCACGGACAGAAGTACCGCCGACGCAGGCATGGCACTTGACACCGAGGTAGTCACCCAGAGCACGCATGACCTTTTCGATCTGCTGGGCAAGCTCACGGGTGGGGGCGAGGACCAAGGCCTGGCATTCAAGGAGGTTGTAGTCAAGGTTTTGGAGAACGCCAGCGCAAAAGGTGGCAGTCTTACCGGTACCAGATTGAGCCTGCTGGATGACGTCAAGACCCTTGCCAAAGGGTACGATGCCCTTCTGCTGGATAGCAGATGGCTTTTCGAAACCTGTTGTGTTTTTGGAAAGGGGAAGAGTGGGTTGGTCAATCACAGGATGCTGGCGGGATGACGGGGGATGGAAGTCTGTGGGAGCTCTGTGTTCTCTATTGGTCTCCAATTGTTGTGAGCTTGTTTTGTAAAGGATACCTATTGCTCTAGAAATGATACTTACCATATGCGTAGATACCACGAAGGAGGAGTTCATGGAGGTTCATCTCATCAAAGGAGTCGAAACTCTCAGTCCATTCAGAGAAGAAACCTTCACCCTCACCCATCCTGTATGTATATGAGATATAGGAAACGGCGTCAATTGGGATAATCACGGGGCAGATAGTGAAAAAATAGAGTCTGCTTCAATTGTAGCCGCCGGCACTCACACTTCTTGCATCTTCGCGTCGAAAGCACGGGCATCGTAGGCATTTCCTTCAGGAGCTGCCATGCTTAGTTTTAGCTGTGTTGGGAAGGGAACGGTCAGTTTTAGTTTTAAAAATCAATTTTCGCCCATTTTCACAATTTGGCTGCCTCTACGTTTTTTGTTGCTTACTTTGTTTTAAGAACTGTTTTGAGAGCCTTTAAAGTGAACAGTTATTCTGACTAGGTCAGAAAGAGGGTGAGCATGGCACACTCGCCCGTTTTTCATCGATTCATGCATCAAGCCGATGCAGAGAACGCTGGCTCTCTTCTCCCCCCCCCCCCCCCCCCCCCCCCCCCCCCCCCCCCACACACACACACCCTAAAACCAGCCCCCACTCACATACATGCATACCATAGGTACATTTAAACCCTGTGAACCTAAGTAATACTTAGTTTACATGCTTGCTATTACTATCCCTATTACTATTACTGTCATTTCTACTAATTGGCAGATCTAGTCTTCCCTAGAGACTTCAACCTCTCTGTCAACGACTTGCTATCACTCCCACTACCTGTAGACTTGCCACTGCTCCTCTTTGACCCACTTCTACTACTCATCTTCCCTCCATCACTCTCCTTCACACTATCTATCATCCCTCTACTTTGCAGTTGAGTTATACCTGATGATCCACCTGTAGCAGTATTACTATCCATCATATCAGCGACTGAATCACCATCTTCATCAAATGGGCTCTTCATTCTTATTTTTACTGGAGCAGCTTCTACTACCTCTTTCTCACTCGTTGTTGTTGCAGGTTGTGCCTCTTCTTCTTCTTCTTCGAATGGACTCCTCACTATCGGCTTTACTGTTTCACCGGATACTAAAGGACTGTCAAAGGGACTTGCAATCACCATAGCAGGCATATCAGGCATAGCAGGCATAGCAGCATCAGAAGGAGCATCAAATGGGCTGACTATTGGAGGTCTAGCTACACCAGCAATAGCAGCAGCGATTGCAGGTGCTTGACCATCACCACCACCTTGCTGTTGTTCCACCCTCCCACTAGCACTCCTTGTCAACTGATTCAGCAACATTTTCTTCTTCCTCTCCAACGCCGCCTTTTTATCGGATATCAACACATCCTCCATCGCTCTCAATCTCAATATGATAGTCTCAAACGAAGGCCTATCACCAGGAATCTGAGTCCAACAGTCCTTGATCAGCTGCCTGTAAGCATCCCCAATCTGACTAGGCACATCGCCTCCAATCAGATCTGCTGCTTGTTTGGAGAATGGCGCTGGGATTTCTGGTCTCAGGCCGTGTTCACCAACGCCCAACATGATTTGATAAGGGCTCATTGCAGCAAAAGGCAGCTCCCAGGTTAGTAATTCCCAGAGTATCAGCGCAAATGCATATACATCAGCTGCCTTGTCATAGCAGTGAGCTTTGATCACCTCTGGAGAATGCCACCTGGGGTTGTTGGCTACCAGCGAGGATTGTACTGCTGCCTGGTGAGTGTTGATGTCCTCACTTATTCTACTCAAGTTGAAATCTGTCACCTTTGCATGCCAATGTTTATCTACCAATAAATTGGGTGACTTTAAATCTCTGTGGACAATAGATGGCTTGTGAGAGTGGAGGCACAGCATGCCTCTGGCCGCATCCACCGCCATGCTCAGCCGCCTGCTCCAGCTCAGTTGAGCGGCCAGTGCTGGTACTCGGCGTGCGTCTCTGAGCAGGTCATACAGTGACCCTCTGTTGCAGTATTCCGTGACGATGCAGGGAGGCTTCAGGCACATGCCCATGAAGAGGATGATGTTAGGGTGGCGAATCTTCATCATGATGCTGACTTCTTGCTCCAGGGTTTTCATTACTGACGCAGGAATGTCATCATCAGCCGCTTCTGTACCGGCAGTACCATTCGCATTGTTGGTACCAGTTTTTTGAATCAAGCCAGTGCCTTGAGAAGTGACTGCCGACAGATTATTCCCCAAGCTCAGTAAGGCATCTTTAGTTAAGATTTTAATGGCAACATCAGTTTGGTTGAAGGTTCCCTGGTATACTTTTCCAAACGCTCCTTCCCCGATGACTCTCACCGTCTCTAAATCCTGAGCAGCAATGAGCCATCTGTCTGCATCTCCACCGGTGAACAGGCTGGCTTTGCTCCTCTCTGCTGCCAGCATGGCGGCGCTGGTGGTATCGTGGGAGAAAGAGGCATGGCCTATAGAGTGGAGGCTGCTGTTTTGGAACTCTATCAGTGCTTGTACTGCTTCGTTAACGTCGGGAGGGGTGTAGAGAGTGATTGGTCGTTGTTCTTCTGATGCATATTCCGGCACTACAAAATCCAGCTTATCTTCTGATGCCACTGCTCGAAGTTCTGCAGTAGGGTACATTTTCATTTGGCCCCAATTGCTGAGCGTTATGACACCATTCCTTCCCATGCCACCTACCATGCTGGACAAACCAGAACCACTACTGGCCTTGATGACCGACCTTCTGAGAGCTTCATCGTCCACCTTTTTGTTGATGTATTCTATTTTCTGTCCTTGCTGCTCATTCAGAGAAGAATGGCATATAGCTGGAATAGCTTGGGGCCCATTGAAGTGAGGAATAGGCATCACAACTAGATCTCCATTGGTGTGTGCCTTGCAAATCATGCCTAACGACTCGCACACTGTCAGGCCACAAATAGGGGGCCCCTTGGGCCCAATAATCAATGCTGGCTCCAACACATTCTTCTGCACCATTGCCCACACCATGATCACTCCGTTTGAATGGCCAGTCAATAGCTGCCAGGCTTGAGGAATCTCATCTGTATTTGTAGTTACTCCTCCACTACTGCCACTCATCCCTCCACTTCCATCTCTCCCTCCTCCAGGTTGCGACATAGTGGAGGAGCTGGGCAGGGAATAGTCACTTCCAGTGTGATTATACCCCTGCACATTCACCCTGGGGACATGTATCCGCACAAATGGAGAGGTAAACAACATGCTAGTCACAGTTCCATTGACTATCTTCTTCATCACTTTCTTCGACAGCAATGACCCATCTCGGCTCCATTGGTTGAATGTAACAAATGCACTTGTACCCCCACTCGTATACACTCTACCACCAGCTGCAGCAATACTGTGGACGGGGCCATCATGTGCTAGAGCATCCTCCCCGTGCTCTAGCAAACTGGGGCACTGCTCCTGTACTTGTAAACTCTGTTTATCCTCACTAAAGCCTATCTTGACTACTCTGCCACTCGTAGTGCCCACCCAGCAGAGGCCTACTTCGTCTACTGTGATGCAATGCACACTAGGGGGGGAGAACGTGCGAGAACCATAGATGTACAGAGGTTTGCAGCATGCAGCACATGCTTTTTCATCCCACACACGTACACACCCATCTACGTGGCCTGTCCACAAGAGTCCATTCATGGGGTCATAGTGCATGCATGTTATTTTAGGAGTACGCTTGGCCTGCTTTATTTCTGTAACTTTTTCTTCAGACAGGTCCATCATCATCAATGTACCATGGATAAATGGTTTTTTGACAAAGTACCACAGTCGTCCTAGCTTCTGTCCTTGTTCCTCCTCCTCTTTCCTCCTCCTCCTCCTCCTACTACTACTTTTCTTCTTCTTCTCGCCACCCTCATCCTTATTCTCCTCCTTATCTTCTTCTGCATCATCTTCATCATTATCATGGTGGTGCACAGCTTCTGCAGGGGGAATGAACATCATGGATGTAACCTCTGCGAATCTAGACCCTTTCTTAATTCGTCTCGCGACCATGGCCTGAGGAGGTATTCGTCGACTGCCAACCATGAGCGAAGTGTTCCGTAAAGAAGCCGAGCTACGTATGGAATTGGAAGTGATATTAAAACCTGCTGCATTCATCAAAGAAGGCAATGCTGCTACTGTTGCTTCTCTGTTGATGCTTAATGCTGTAGCACCATCAGCATGCATATTTTCTGTGGTTGGCTGTGATGCCAGACTCCCTGGGAGAGTTGATGCCAGTGCCATGCTCTTAGACTTGTTACTGGTGGGTAGGTGAGTGGCAGTCCCTGATATGACAGACAATGTGCCAGACAAAACACCACCACCTCCATAGTCATCCTCAATGGTTTCGGTTTGTCTTGAAATGGCATCTAATTCATCGGTTAAAGCTTCAAATTTGTCAGGGACGTCAAGTACAAAGATTTTGCTCACCGTATTCTTGTTTGCATAGGCCTTAACTAGACCCTGTCCCTTGATTATAGCGGTGTGTGCTCTGCGAATCAGCTGGTGGAGGGCTCTTAGGTGGGTAATGTCGAGGTCGGCAGAACACGGGACCTCTTCCAAGTGAGAAGTGACACTTTGTGCTGCTCCAAGCAGAACTGCACAGTGTTCTCGAAAGCTGATGCCGGCTTTGACGAGCTGGCGGAGTTCGTTGACATCTGCTCTGCAGGCTGCAATGGCTTCGTTGCATTTGTGTCGAATGAGGCCCTCGGAATCGGCGAGGGTGGTGCTTCTTCTGGCAGAGAGGAGATGCGATAAGGCTGCGTCTGAAGGTTCGATTTGTGTATTTTGGGGCTCCATAGCGATCTATTTCGGGAAGAGGGAGGCTATGCAGTGGCCATCAGTTAAGGAAATAAAGTAGAAATGGATTGATTTTATGACCCCCGCGTAGACTGACAACCTATCTTCTTATCCACACCACAATTAGTTATATTCGTATAATTAAGTAGTAATAATAATTGTTGATTTACTCGATTTACCTCAGGATTTGGAGGAAATTGTTGCAAAATGGGATTTTAAAGGGAAGAGCTTTAGAACTAGAAATTCGTTTTCTACATCTCAATTTGAACAGTATATTCAAACGCATGACATACCTGTATTTAAAAATAGAATCAAGTGCTCCCATTTACTAGGGACACACACACCGTCGAGATGCAAAAGCCATTATTATTAAAGTCTAAAGGCGAAAAGAAGAAGCAGCCACCTAGTCGACACGGTAAAATAGCCAAGACCAAGAAAGGTAGGAGGATATTTTCAAGGGTTGGCCTATCTATTTATCAAACTAATCACCTCGAAAGCCCCCCCCCCCCCCCCCCCCCC